>Ga0105045_10000791_pt1 | contig 24364 bp, 19 predicted proteins | sample MAT02_FD_78089 | JGI IMG/M metagenome (GOLD analysis project Ga0105045, IMG submission 78089) | Freshwater microbial communities from Lake Fryxell liftoff mats and glacier meltwater in Antarctica - MAT-02 (megahit assembly) | ecosystem: Environmental > Aquatic > Freshwater > Ice > Liftoff... | reverse complement strand
GCAGCCGTGGCCCTCGCCAGTGCAGCTGCGTCTGCGGGTTGGGTCAAGGGTAAGTTACGCGCTCAACGCGAATAATACAACCCAGCTGATCCTAAATAATGAGTTGTTGTTCTCGCTGAACCGGGTTCAGGATTCCTCCCCAGGCTCGCTGACGTGGAGTCCGTTTAAGTTGAACGAAGACCGCCTGAGCATGTTTATCCGCCGGGTAATTAAAAAGCCGGCTGTCAACGTTGACGCCGGCCTGATGCACCAGTTTTGGTGGGATAACAGTTCGTGCCAAATCCGCTATTCCACTTATTTTGCGCTGGGTCTCCAATTCCGGGATCCCATCAAGAAGCAAAATAGCAAATGAGCAGACCAATACTGCGTTTGGTCTATATGCTTGACAACTCTTTTACTGCATCCACAAAGCACCGGGCCTTGTCGGGATCAACGTCGGGGTAGATGCCGTGGCCGAGGTTAGCAATATAGTGCTGGTGGCCGAAGCCGTTGAGCATTTGCTTTACTTCGGCCCGAACCTGGGCAAAGTCGGCGTAGAGGGCGCAGGGGTCGAGGTTGCCCTGCAATACTTTGTTCGGTATCAAGGCCCGCGACTCGGCGGGGTCCATATTCCAGTCCAGACCCACTACGCTGCAGTTCATCTGGCCAATTTCGTGCCGGGCAAAAAACGCGCCTTTGGCAAAAACAGTTATTGGAACACTATTATCCATCTCGGAGATAGCGTCGCAGATTTGCTGGATGTACGGTAGCGAGAAGGTCCGGTACTGCTCCGGCGACAGAATGCCCGCCCACGAATCGAACAATTGTACCAGATCAGCCCCGGCCCGGATTTGGGCTTTCAGGTAATTGATCGTGCTGTCGGTAATCTGGCGAAGCAGCGTATGGGCAAAATGTGGGTCGGTGTAGAGCAGCTTTTTGGCTACCGAAAACGTTTTGGAGCCTTTGCCCTCGGTCATGTAGCAGAAAATGGTGAACGGCGCACCCGCAAAGCCAATCAGCGGTACGCGGTTATTCAACTCTTTTTTGGTGAGCCGGATCGCGTCCAGTACATAACCCAGATCACTCTCGGCATCGGCCACGCGCAAACTGGCGAGGTCGGCAGTGGAGCGTACGGTCTGCGGAAACACCGGCCCGCGACTCTCTACCATTTCGTAGGGTAACCCCATTGCTTCAGGAATGACCAGAATATCGGAGAAGATAATGGCCGCGTCCACATCGAAGGCATCAACGGGCTGAATGGTCACTTCGGCGGCCAGTTCGGGGGTTTTGGCGAGGGTGATAAAATTACCCGCCCGCTCGCGCACGGCCCGGTATTGGGGTAGTACACGCCCGGCCTGCCGCATCATCCATACCGGTACCCGCTCGGTCAGTTCGCCCCGCGCTGTGCGGAGTAGCAAATCGTTCTGTAACGTCATGGTGCAAAGATACAGCTGCTCAATGGCCTAAAAAAAGGAAACCGCCCCCAAAGGGAGCGGCTCCACGAGTACAACAAAACCACAGTAAAGCTGTCGGACAGCAGACCAAACAGGATGCCTGTGGCTTTATTGGTGTATGGTGTATTGATAGTGTGTTATTGTGCCAGCAAGACATCATACATCTCTCTACGCTTCAATCAGGTACTCATCGTGCTGACTGATGTCGAGGCCCTGTTTTTCGTCTTCGTCCGATACGCGCAGGGGAAGGATGAGGTCGGTAACTTTCAGCAGCAGCAGCGACATGCCAAATGCAAAGGCCGACACCAGTACCAGAGCCAGCATGTGGGTCAGGAACAGACCCGTTTCGCCAAAGGCCAGCCCCTCGGTGGTAACGCCACTGTTGATGGCTTTACTGGCGAAAATACCCGTCATAATCATACCGACCATGCCGCCAACGCCATGGCAGGGAAAGACGTCCAGCGTATCGTCGAGCGTTGATTTGGTGCGCAGGTGGGCTACGAAGTTCGAAACCATACTCCCTACTACACCAATGAAAATAGACGTTGGAATCGTGACGAAACCAGCCGCCGGGGTGATGGCTACCAGACCCACCACCGCCCCGATGCAGAAACCCAGTGCGGATACTTTTTTGCCTTTAGCGGCATCGAACAGTACCCACGCCAGACCCGCAGCCGCAGCCGCCGTGTTAGTCGTGGCAAAGGCCGAAGCTGCCAGGGCCGACGCACCCACCGCTGAGCCGGCGTTGAAACCAAACCAGCCAAACCAAAGCAGACCCGTGCCAAGCAGGACAAACGGAATGTTGGCAGGCGGAAACACACTGGCTTCGACATGCGACCGTCGGCGTTTCAGGTACATGGCACCGGCCAATGCCGCCCAACCCGCCGACATGTGTACCACAGTACCACCGGCAAAGTCAAGCACCCCCATTTTCAGCAGCAGCCCATCGGGGTGCCAGGTCATATGCGCCAGCGGACTGTAAACGAACAGGCTGAATAGGATCATAAACAGCACGTAAGAGCGGAAATTTACGCGTTCAGCCATCGACCCCGTCACCAGTGCGGGTGTGATGACAGCGAACTTCAACTGGAAAAACGCGAACAAAACCAGCGGAATGGTAGAGGCAAACACCCAGGGCTTGCCATCCAGCACGTTGTTGAACATAAAGAAGTCCATGGGGTTGCCCACAATGCCACCAATTGACGAACCGAATGCTAGGCTGAACCCAACCACCACCCACATTACGCTGATTACGCCCATGGCCACGAAACTTTGCAGCATGGTTGAGATCACGTTCTTGTTGTTGACCATGCCCCCGTAGAAATAGGCAAGTCCGGGCGTCATCAGCAGAACGAGGGCCGTAGCCATGAGCATCCAGGCGGTATCGCCGGAGTCGATGCCTTCCGTCACGATCTGCGTAGGGACGGCGGGGAACAGAACGGCCACAAGGCTGATAACTAGCAAAATAGCGAGGGGGATATACGTAGGTTTTTGCATTGGATTTAGAGGGGTTTTGCTGTGCTGAAAATTAAAGCTTAAAGATGGCGGCCATGCCAAACGTCGTCTGTGAGGGTGTAAGTGTCCCGCTGTTCTGCTCGAACTTATCGGCAGAGTAGGTGTCAATGCGAAGTTTGGGCTTGAGCAGCAGATGGCCGTCGCCCGCAATAATGTTGCCTGTAAAGGTGATAGAGCTGACACTGGCTCCCAGACCGGCGGCATCGCTCAGGCCGCGTACGCCACTTTTATTGAAGTTGCTATCGTAGTACGTGTCCAGGTAGCCGGAGAAGGTGAATTTGCCAGACTGTGTAGCCGTAGAATCCTGTGCCTTTGTGCCGTAGGCAAAAAGCATGGAGCCGATTAGTAGGAATGTTTTTTTCACAACGAAGTATTTAGTTAAAAAAGTTGTGCATTTATAATTTGTTATGGGGCAAATGTTGTGAGAAAATTATTGTTTACAACCAATTTTACCAAATATTATGCTTAGTTTTTTAGATTTTACCAAATTTATTAAAATTTTTATACTTTATCGTTGATTAGTGCTTACCATGAAAAATAAGATAAAATCAATATAAAATTTTGACATTACAAATATTTGCCAAATAGTATGAATATTTGACAAGCGGTAATATAGTCCACTTCGCATGGCCCAAAACTGAGTGAACAGCAAAGAGTCCGGTCTCCCTAAGAGACCGGACTCTTTGCTGTGATTATTGAATAAAACTACTTAGGCTTCGGCATGAAGCCAGGCTTTCCTAGCAAGCAGCGTTTCTGCGTGTTCAGGGTCGGGTACACAGCAATCGACGGGACACACCGTGGCTCTTCATGAAAGCCCATGCGCTCAGATCAGCCGCAAACGCCTGAGTGTCATTAATCAGTTTTTGCTGTACTGAAAGTTAAAGCGCAGTTGTTTAGATAGTTCACGTAAAACTACCGCTGAGAACACTGCTGAGTTGCTTTGAGCAACCTGCACGGCAATTGGCACCTTCCGTTACGTATATACAACCACTCCTGATAGCAACATTCGGACATCCTCCCCAGCCTTCCGGATTTGTTCAGAAGTTAAACGAAGCGGTAAGTTTATAAAACGAGTTATTGCCATCGATGGCCGGGCGATCCTGAACATTTGGCCCCCCTGAAATGCGAAGAGTTGGACCGTTGGGTATAGCCGTCTGTACATAAGGGCCAAACCACTTGTAAACATTTGCTGATTCTCCACTGCTGGGATTTGAGCGCAGATGTTCGTAGGTACCTCCGATCGAGATTATCGGCGATATTTTGTAGCCTGCGTTAACCCACCAATGCAGGAAGTTATTTTGTACTGGTGCGTCGGTGAGTACATCGGCTCGGCCAGGGGCGAGAATCTGCCCCTTACGAATGGCCGTGTACAGACCAACATACAGCTGCCCCTCTAATTTGCTGGTGTTAAGGTTGGTCGTGAGACTTGGCACAATGCCTTCCAGAAATACCGGAAAAGCCCCATTAGACAGGAGTTTTCCGCTGGTGAACCCGACCTGCGGATTAATTGACAGTGTCCCGTTAAGGGTTTTAAAGTTCACGCCCGTGCCAAACTCTGTCCAGAGACCACCTCCACCTCCTGTGCCGAAAGAGGGTGTGGTCCAGAAGATGCCATAAAATGTCCAATCTACCTTGTCGTTTAGCCCGACATTACCGGCGATGGTGGGATAAAAGCCAAAGAATGAATCTTGGTTTAACCCAACTACGTACGAAGATTTCTTTTCCGACTGGCCAAAAGCAACATTGGCGACAAGTACGGATAGTACCAAAACAACAAAAATACGATTCATCATTTTTAAGACATTTTTAATTTGGCAGGATTAATTTACTTTCGTAGTAAATCAAAAGTACCAATTATAATTTGGCAAAAAAGGTTTCCTGCAATTTTTAAATTATCTCACATTTTGCCAAAATTCTTCATAATGTCTAATTTTTCCTTTGAAAACGCAGGTAAAATCGCAGAATTTTCTGACGAACTCGCTAATTGAGCAGAGGTTTCATTGCAGGCATCTGACCTGATACCGTCTTATCTCTCAGCAAAACAGGTGATAATGGACAAGGAATAAGCCCAACTGATTATGAATCCGTTGGGCTTATTCCTGAACCTGAACAAATAATATAAAAAATCTTATGGATCGGAATTACAGGCTGTGTTAAGTACTTGGACGGTATTAATTAACGTTTGATTTGTCATGCTGACTGGAACGCCGGACCGGAACGAAGCATCTCTATGTCAGGCTGTTAGCGAAGATGCTTCCTTCTGGTCCGGCGTTCCGGTCAGCATGACAAAATAGGACTGTCCGAGTACTTACTTAGCCCAAAACAGGGTGAACAGCAAAAAGCCCGGTCTCTCAGGGAGACCGGGCTTTTTGCTGTGATTATTGAATAAATCTACTTAGGCTTCGGCATGAAGCCAGGCTTTCTTGGCAAGGAGCGTTTCTTCGTCTTCTACGTGTTCAGGGTCGGGTACACAGCAATCGACGGGGCAAACGGCTGCACATTGTGGCTCTTCATGAAAGCCCATGCACTCAGTACATTTATCGTTGACGATGTAATAGAACTCGTTCGAGACGGGTGTTTGCGGAGCCTTGCCACTCACAACGGTGCCGTCGCCAAAGTCAACCTCAGACAATTCGGTACCGCCACTCCAGGTCCACTCAACGCCCCCTTCATAGATGGCGGTGTTGGGGCATTCGGGTTCGCAGGCACCGCAGTTGATGCACTCGTCGGTGATCATGATGGCCATGAGCAGAGTAGCTTTTGAACGTAAAAAGATGTTTCTTGAATTGGGTAACAAATATAACTATTTAAAGGTTAGCGGCAAACTAAAATTTAATCACCTCCGTTGATGGGGTATTCCTTTTTATTATCTCCTGTATGCTTAAAGCAGAACGCCTACAAACGTTCGTGGCACTCGGCAACTTCCTGCGCGCTGCCGACTCTCAAACCGAATTAACCGAGATTGCCCACCGCGCCCACGCCCGAAATAATTGGTTCACTGTTTCCAATACGCTCAGAGCCATTGACGCTATCGCCAATGGGTTTCTGACCAAAGACAAACTCACAAATTGGCTTGGTCAGTACCGCGCCGACCCTAACAGGCCGCAACAGGTGGGGGTAGTAATGGCTGGTAATATTCCGGCGGTAGGCTTTCACGACATGTTGTGTGTATTACTGAGCGGCCATAAGCTAATGGCAAAGTTGAGCACGCAGGATTTTGTATTAATCCACTATTTTATACAAAAAATAAGGGAGATAAATCCAGATTTCTCCGAACTCATTGAAGAAGCTGAACGGCTCAACGTTGCCGATGCGTATATCGCTACCGGCAGTAACAACACAGCCCGATACTTTGATTACTACTTCGCAAAAAAGCACCACATCATTCGCCGAAACCGCTCGTCTGTCGCGTTGCTGATGGGGGAGGAAGTCGAAACCGAATTTTTGCCGCTCGGGCATGATGTTCTGGACTACTACGGGCTGGGATGCCGCAATGTATCGACCCTGCTGGTGCCGGAAGGGTATGATTTTGTGCCGTTGCTCCGAACCCTCGAACCACAGGCGTTAGAATACCTCCATAACCACAAATACCAGAATAATTACGATTACAACAAGTCGATTTACCTCATAAATGGCGTACTACACTACGATAACGGCTATCTGCTCGTAACAGAAAATGACGCGCTGGTGTCGCCCATTTCAGTCCTGTATTACCAGACCTACCAAACGCAGGACGACGCCCGGCAATGGCTGACTACCCGCGCCGATCAAATTCAGGTGGTGGCATCGGCGCAGGGGTGGCTGCCTGGCAGCGTCTCGTTTGGGCAAACGCAACGCCCCGGCCTGACCGATTACGCCGACGGGATAGACACGATGGCGTTTCTGGACGGCCTCTGAATCGCAGCCTGAGAAGGGACATTAGCTAACTATTCTGAAAGGTATTCAGGTGGTTAGCTTTTTTTTTGTCATTTTTCCGCCCCATTACACCTACTCTGTCCTCTTCTTTATGCAATCTCTACCCCGCAACCTGTCAGACGCTGATTTACTGTCGGGTATTCGGGCGGATGGTCCGCAGCGTCGGCTGTACGAAAACCGGCTGTACGAAAAATACGACTACCTCATTACCGACGGCGTCAGGAAGCACCGCCTGACCGACGATGACTGCGCCAGTGCCTACTCCGATGCCATACTTGTTGTTTTTGAACACATAACAAATGACCGTTTCAAAGAACAATCAGGCCTGAAGACGTATCTCTACCAGATATTTTCCAACAAATGTGTTGACGCTATCCGTAAAAAGACGACTAACCGAAGTAGTGTCCACGAGGGGCCGTCGCTCGATGATTCACTGCTGCAATTGCCCGACGATGTCCGCTCGGTAGTTCAGCAACTTATTATGCAGGGCGACGCCGACCGGTTGCATCAGCACCTGCAACGGCTTGGCGACAAATGTCGCGCTATGCTGCTGGCCTGGGCCGATGGGTATGCCGACGATGACATTGCCCAAACCATGAACTATAACTCAGCCGCCGTGGCTAAAACCAGTCGGCTGCGCTGCTTCGATAAACTCCGCGAACGATACCGCGATACACCATGAACAACCTTGAAACAATAGAAAATTACCTCACTGGCCAACTCGCCCCCGCCGACCGAACCCGCTTCGAAGCGACGCTGCGCACCGACCCCGCCCTGGCCGAATCGCTGGCGTTTTACGTTCAGACCAAGCACGTGGTGCGGGCCGAAGCACGTAAAGAGCGCAAAGCCGAACTTGATGCCCTGCGGCAAACGCCCAGACAACAACCAGTTCCCATGCGCTGGGTGGCGGCTGCCAGTGTGCTGCTGCTGCTGGGCCTGGGGTGGCTTATTTTTCGCCTGGATAACGAGGTGCCGACTACCGCGCAGCTCACTGATACGTATTTGGCCGATACCTACGGTCAACTCGGCACCACCATGAGCGGAGGTACAACCGGCACGCTCGAACAGGGAATCGACCTCTATAACCGGCAGCAATACGCCGAAGCCGAGGCCATTTTTACCCGCGAACTGAACCGACAAACGAACCGAAGCCGCCGATCATCCGGCTCTACGCTGAAGGGCGGGCTGGGGCTGGCATCGGGTAGCGACCGACTGCTGAAGTTTACCGGTCTGGCTGCTTTCCAGCAGCAGAAATATGACGTAGCCATCAAGCGATTTCAGCAGCTTGGGCAGCGTACAGATCTGTTCAGTAACCCCGGTTTGTTTCTCGAAGCCCTCGCCCGGCTCAAACGCAACGAACCGATGGATAAAGAGCAGGCTAAAAAATTGCTCGGCACCGTCATTAACAGGAACTTGGAAGGCAAAAAGGCTGCCGAACAACTGATCGAAACATTATAACTCCACTCCCTAAACCATCCACAATACATGATTAAATTAATATATTTTTCTACTTTTATTTTGCTGTTGGTTGCCTGTAAGGAAAACAAACAGGAAACGTTGATCCAGAAAAATTTTTCGCTCGATCAGAACATCGTCCTTTTTAAAGATGCTTCGACCGGCGGACCGCTGTCTATCGAAGCCCAGCAACGGATCATTGACCGGGTGAACCAGCTCAAAATCAGCGATTCTGCCGGTACTGCAATCGGTACCATAAAAATTGTGAAGCGTTGCCCCTGCGACAGTTCGCTGGTGCTTCTGGAAGGTAAAGACCTGCATGGAATCCGCATTCGTGACGGCGGCACGGTGGGGTCTATCACTGACCCCCGTCCAGGCGTATCGGGCAATGAAGGGTTGACGCCCATCCGCAGCGAAGAGGGAGACATCATCATTCCGCAACTGCTGAGCGGGGGGAGCCTCAACTATAACACGGCCGTACCACCCGTCCGCAGAATCAAGTCTGACGGAAAATATGGACGGAGACTCTCCGACGAACGCCCGGCTAAACCGAAGGGGGATTTTGTGGTGGGTATCATTGACACGGGGCTGAATCCCAGCTGGGTGCAAGGTACGGGTATTGTTAACCGTCTATGGCAAAACCCCGCCGAGCGGTCAGGTGTCAGCGGTGCCGACGACGATAGCAACGGCTTTACCGACGATATTGTCGGCTGGAATTTCGTTGACAATAATAACAATCCTGTTGATTATCTCTTTCACGGTTCGCTGGTAACGGCCCTTATCGACGAGCAGGTACGGGTGCGGAGAGGGGCCACTAATGGCGTTCGGTACATGATCCTGCGCACCCACGGCGATGATGGCCGGAGTTTACTGTTCGATAACCTTTGTGCCATGTCGTATGCCCGGAAAAACGGCGCGAAAATCATAAACGCCAGTTGGGGCTTTTACGATCAGGCCGGTAGCCCGCTGCTGACGTATTTCCTGCGTGAACTGCGCGACCATGACGTTTTATTTGTGGCGGCTGCGGGCAATACCGACACCAATGCCGACAACCTGGCTCTGAGTCAGGGCGTTGCCGCTGCCGATCTGCGCAACTTAGCCAAACATAAGTTCTGGCCCGCCAGTGCCGACACCATTAGCAACGTACTCACCGTATCGACCATAACCGGAAAATCGGATGGACGGTACGGACAAATTACCGGCGTGTGCGAACGGCAAAACTGGGCCGATCCATTTGTGGACGTGGGCGTAGCCAATGAGCAGCTTTCGTGTAGTATCGCAAATATGTTGATTGGAGCCAGTGGGCGGGCAGAAACTGGATCGTCTTACGCGGCTCCGGTCGTGACGGGTAAACTGGCGGCTTACCTCTGGAACAACTGGCCCCAAAGCCGTGATCAGCTCGTGCTGGATAGACTCCGCGCCATAAGCCCCGTACTGCTGCCCACCGATCCGGCCCTGACAAAGTATATCCGAAACCAGCAGTACGTGCGTCGGGTTGATCCCCTCAACATTCCGCTCTGACCAAATGGGTAAAACCCGCCAGTACCTAACCGCGCTGCTTGTGTGCCTGAGCGTTACTGCTCAGGTGGCACGGGCGCAGTGCCTGACGGTATCGGAGCGGCTGCACCACCTCGACAGCGTATCGAGCCTGCCCAACAATGTTCAGACAACTGCGCTGCTGGCCTTTGCCCGCCAGTGTGAACGATGCGGACAGGCAACCGACTCGCTCTATGCCCGCGCCCTGCACCGCATGGGCGTCATGGCATTCGTGAAAGCCGACTACCCGCTGGCGGTACGCTATACGCAACAGGCTATCCGGGTCAATGGATTGCCGCGCCCCGACGTGAACCGGGCGTTTCGGGTCAAGAGCAGCTACAACGTAGCCCGGGCTTTGCAGGCGGGTGGATTGCTCAAACAGGCCAAAGAGGCTTTCCAGACCACCATCCGCCTGGGGGCAGAAACGCCGTTGTATCAGGATTTGGTGGCCGATGCTTATGGGAGTCTGGCACACTTATTCTGGGCCGAAGCCGATTATCAGCGGGCTGTTGACCTGGCTGATCAGGGAGCTTTGCTGGCCATTCGAATCAACCAGCCCGACAAACGGGCGTTCAACCTCAACGCCAAAGCCACCGCCCTGCGCGATCTGGGCCAGTACGATCAGGCCGATAAAACGCTGAGAGAAGTGCTGAGTCTCTTTAAAAAGACCGCCCCGCTCACCGTCGATGTGGCCAATACCTACTCCGACCTGGCCGACCTGCGGCAACGACAGGGTCGTTATGACGAAGCGAGGCACTACTACAAACAGGCCCTGGCGCAGCACCGATTCATAAAAAACGACTACGGACAGGCCGAAGTACTGGCCAACATTGGGTATCTCGAAAACCACTATCTGCATAATAACCCGCGTGCGCTGGCCTTATACCAACAGGCGTTGCCGCTCATGCAGCAACCAGCAGGAAAAGCCCGGATTCTGAACAATGTGGGCGTTGTTTACTGGCAACAGCACCGTTACGCCGATGCCCTGAACATGTATCAGCGGGCCTTAACGACGCTTTCGGTACTTCGCCCTACCCAGCAAAACCCGTCAGCCGGAGTCATTCAGCTTTCGTCGTATAAAGAATACCTGCTGACCCTGATCCACGATAAAGCCGATACCTGGCTCGACTATGCCAATGCTACCCATAACCGGAACTATTTGCACCATGCCCTGACCACTTACCGCGTGGCCGATCAGATGGTCGATTACATGCGCTGGGAACACGTTGGGCAGGAGTCAAAGCTGTTCTGGCGCACAAAAACCCGCAACCTGTACGAACGGGCTATTGAAACCTGCTGGCGGCTGGGCGACGTGGCATCAGCCTTCCATTTTTTTGAGAAAAGCCGCGCCGTACTGTTGGCCGACAATTTGAATGAACTGGGTGCCCGTCAGCAACTGACGCCCCAACACACCGTCCGTGAGCAAGCTTTGCGGGAGTCGGTCGGTAGCCAGCAGCGGATGCTGGCTGCCGAACCGCCCGGTCCCCGACACGACAGCCTGCGGGCTACTTTGCTCAGTGAACAGGAAAAACAAAACGCATTCAGGAAGCAAATTGAAATATCGAACCCAGCTTACTTTCGGTATAAATACGACACTACTGCTATCCAGGTTGCCGACCTTAAAGTGCGTTTGTCCGATCAGAAATCTCAGTTTGTAAGTTATTTCGTGGGCGATAGCGCGCTGTATATCCTGAGTATATCGGCCAGTCACGATACGCTGATCCGGCAGCCGCTGGGTGCGTATAAGCAGACCGTTCGTACCTATATGACCCTGCTGGCTAACCCAGACGCCATGAACCAAGCTTCGGGTATGCGTCAGTTTCTAACTCTTGGCAACAGCCTGTACCAGCAGCTACTGGCCCCGCTCCGGTTGCCCGGTGGCCGGATCATTGTCTCGCCCGATGGTCCTTTCGTACCCTTTGAAGCCCTGAGTCGTTCGGCCACGCGGGCCGATTATGCTGTGACCCGTCAGGCGTTTAGCTACGCGTACTCGGCGGGACTGTTGCTGAAAAAACGTCCTGACGCGGGCGCTGCGAAGCAGATTGGGCCAGCTTCGTTTCTGGGTGTGGCGCCCGTGCAGTTTGCACCCGTACTAAAACAGGTGTCATTGCCGGGGTCAGACGAAGCTCTGAAAGCTATTGCCAGCTGCTTCAACGCTCCGGTGTTGCTGATTCACGAGCAGGCCAGCCGAAGTGACTTTCTCTCTCACACAAATCAGGCGCAGGTGGTGCATCTGTTCACTCATGCCACAGCCAGCGATAGTGCCGGCACCGAGCCCCGGCTGTATTTCGCTGACTCGGTACTGAACCTCTCTGACTTGAATGAAAGTCTGCTCCAGACGGAGCTGGTGGTACTGGCCGCCTGCAAAACGGGTGTCGGCTCCAACGAGCGGGGCGAAGGCGTGTTCAGTCTGGCGCGTGGGTTTGCGGCTCTTGGTGTTCCGAGCGTGGTCACGACCCTATGGAACGTAGAAAACCAGGCCACCTACGCTATTACAACTGATTTTTACCGATACCTGGCCGATGGGCTCCCCAAAGACGAAGCCCTGCAACAAGCCAAACTCAAGTGGCTAACCACCGCCGACGGGGCCAGTCAGCTACCCAATTACTGGGCGGGTTTGATTGTGGTGGGTAATACCGAACCCCTCAGCCATGCTACGCCCTGGCCCTGGCTGGCCGGTGGTTTGGGTATTGTACTGCTGGGTGCGGGGGGCATCTGGTGGTGGCACAACTCCCGCCGGGCTATACCGGCAATTTCATCGTTTCGGCCAGCGTAAATACTTCCTTCAGGCATTTGGCGGTCAGTATGGCGTCTTCCAGCGCGTTATGAAACCCGTCTTCCCGTGCAAACCCAAAATAGCTGGCTATGGCCGTCAGGCTCAGCCGGTCGGGGGCTTTTCGCCCGTTGGCCCGCAGTACCCGGAAGGTGAAATAGCCGAGTGTGTGCAGGTCAAGCAGGACGCGAGAGTAGGGCCATTTCAGTTTTTCGTAGCGGTAGGCTTCCTTCAGAAAGTTGATGTCGTTGATGACGCTCTGCCCGCAGATAATCACATCGCGCAGATAGGGCATGCTGTCTGTTTGCCCCGTCGGTACCCGGATGTTGAGCTGTTTACAAATCCAGTCTTCCATCGCTGGTAAGACATCGTACATCATGGGTGCGTCCTGCAAATCGGCGAGGGAGAGATTATGTATTTTCTCCGACGAACTCGAAAAGGCGTCTTCGTTTTCGGGATAGACGTTGGTCAGATATTGCCCTTTCTCTGTCCAGTCGTCATCGAAGAGTACGGCACCAATTTGAATAATTTCGTTGTAATCCGGCTCCGGGCCGGTCATTTCAAGGTCAAGGACGAGATAAGGCATCTATCTGTAATTAATGTGAAAAATAGTATAACAGTTTTTCTTTCATGCAACAAACCGGACAATACCGGCGTTTTACTCTCAACTACTGTAGCAAAGCCCCGACGATTCACTCGCCGGGGCTTTTTTTTGCCCCCTCCGGTTGCCAGTTTGCCCGCCCAGTCAGTTTCTCGATGTCCTGACTTACCTGCTGGACAAAACCAATCTGTTCACGAAGCGATATATCTATTTCCGGACTGGGTTCGGAATCTGTTTCGCCCGGTAAGCGAGGTGGGTTAGGAAGAACGGTTCCGGTAAGCCGTTGTTGAGCCCTTCGGAGCGCGGTAAGCGTTCGGTTCATCAGTCGGACTTCTCCTAACTGGGCATTTGGGTGGGGTAATCCTTCGTTGCGTTCGGTCAGTACTCCCGCAATTAACGTAGCCATATTGGCCTGGAGAATGTGATTCAGCACCACAAATTCATATATGAGCGTGGCGTTGCGCTGTTGCCGCTGCGGCTCGGAGGTCATCCGCTGGAACGCAGCCGAGAGGTTGGCCGACGCCACATACACCTCTTTGCGAGCCAGTTTATAGTCGATCAGCGGTATTGTGTGGCCCGATAGCCCGTCGAGCAGAAGGCTGGCAAAACGGATGTTGGCATCGAGCATTGTATTCATCGTACTGACAATCTGCCGCGATTCCCAACTCGGAAACAGCCAGTAACCCGCCGAGAGCGCAATCAGTCCGCCCAGCAGTGTATCCACTGCCCGTGCTCCGGCAACTTCCACGTAGCCAATGCCCATGAAACTGAACGCGATGAGTAGAAACGGCGTCAGACATACGACCATCACCAGATAATTCAACCGTAAAAAACAGTACGTACCCAGCATGAATACGACCATCAGCACAAACTGTGCGGTTTTGTCCGGCACAAACACCAGTATGACTACGCCGATGACGGCCCCGCCCAGCGTACCCAGCATACGCTGCTGATTGCGTTGCTTGGTCAGGCTGAAGGCCGGTTTCAGAATTACCAGAATGGTGAGCAGCACCCAGTAACTATGTGAACCGGCGGGTAAAAACAGCGTGGTCAGATACCCCACCAACAACGCAACCGACACCCGCACCGAATGCCGGAATGCCGACGACTGCCGGGTCAGGTTGTCGCGGAAGGTTGACCAGTCGATGCTGCGGTGCGATACAAACCGGTCATACTCCAGCGCGTTCCGTGACGGACCGTCAATGGCCGGCTCGTTCAGATTGCGTTGAATGGTGGTCACGCGCTGCCCGATAGTACGCAGTAAGACCAACGCTTTTCGGAGTACCAGCGTAGAACCATACGTATCGCCGAGGTCATCGATTTGCCGGGACAACTCAGCGAGCGGCTTGGAAATGTTGATTGGAGAACGGCGGACAAGGGGCGTTTGAACGGCCAGCCCAACGTAGTCAAGTTCCACCGAGAGCTGACGAATGAGCCGGGCAATGCGAGACAGCACCCCTGTTTGCCCAAAGCGTTCCAGCATATCATTATAATCGAGATACATGGCCAGAATCTGATCGTAGAGATCGACCACATCCGAAAAAGTCAGTACCAGCAACCGGCCCGTATTGTCGGGCGAGTTCATGTACTGACGGCTTTTAAACAGCACCTCACGCACGGCATCCTGCTGCTCACTCACAACCACCTGTTGCGCCACCAGATGCCGGTAATCTTCGTCCAGTGGTTTGGTAACGTCGTAAAAATCGGCTTTGATGGTCATGGCGCGGGCCACCGAATGAATGCACTGACCCAGGGCCTGCCGGGCCGCCTGATAGGGTCGCAGCGTGGCCGACAGCAGGGCAATGGCGACATACCAGAAGCCGCCACCGGCAATCAGCGCACTTTGTCGCAGCACTCCGGCCATGTCGGTCGGTCGGTCGAGGGTTAAGATCAGCGTCAGCAGAGCCGCTGTACCCACCGAAGCCGCACGGGTACCATAAACTACGAACATCGAGAAAAAGAAACCGAACAGACCAATCTCCAGGGCCAGTACCGGCGGCAGGAACCGGGCAAATCCAGTTAGTACCGTTATCAGCGTTGCCGTGGCAACCGTAATAAGCATGGCGTTGCGCCGGTGTTGCACCGGACCGGGCGCATCGGCCAGACTCACCACCAGCGCCCCCAGCGACAACGCCAGCCCGGTCATTAACTGGCCCAGCTGCGCCCCCACCAACGCCGGCAAAAGAATCGACAATGTCGTTCTAAAGCCGTTCGAGACGTTCTGACTCACCAGAAAATAGCTGATGTCGCGGCTGTTCATAGTTAATTTTGAATGATAGAATTTTGAATGATAGAATAGTTGCTGACGCATGAATAGCCACCCGCGTCAGCAACTACTCCATCATTCAAAATTCTATTATTCAAAACTTATTCATCAAGCTCCTGAATTCGGGCCAAATGTCTTCCCCCTTCAAACGGGGTGTCGAGCCAGATTTTGACGAGCTTGAGGGCTGTTTCCTGGTTCATCATCCGCTCGCCGATTGATATTACGTTGGCATCGTTGTGCATCCGGCAGAGCCGGGCCGACTCTTCGTTCCAGCACAGGCCCGCCCGCACGCCTTTGACACGGTTGGCCATCATGGCCTCGCCGTTGCCGGAGCCTCCCAGCACTACGCCCCGCTCCACCTCACCAGCGGCAACCGCTTCGGCTACGGGCCGGATAAAACGCGGATAATCGACCGAAGGTGTTTCGGCGTAGGTGCCTTTGTCGATGACCTCGTGGCCGAGGTCGGTGAGGTAGTGGAGAATGGCTTCTTTGTAGAGGAAACCGGCGTGGTCGGAGCCGATGGCAATTTTCATACGGTGCTGCTTGCTAAAAATAAGAAAAGAGAGTGTGTCAGGCCGGTTCGGAGAAATAGTCGGCCACCAGTTGCCGAAGAATTGTCTGGGTAAGTGGCTTGGCCTGATAACCGGTAACGTCGGCGATGCTACTTGCCCGCTGCCGATCATCGGGATTTAGTGAGGTAGTCAGCATCAGCACTACCAAGCGGCTTTTCTGCTCGCCGGGTAGTTGATGATATTGGTCGAGAAACTCGAATCCATTCATACCCGGCATATTGATGTCGAGCAGAATCATATCGGGCCGCAGGTAATCAGGGGCGTTGGTCTGGGTCAGGTACCGAAGCGCTTCCATACCATTTTCGGCAACGCGCGTTGTCTGGCAAAGACCCGATTCGCTAATAACGAGTTGGTGGAGATAGTTGTCGTCGGGGTCGTCGTCAACCAGAAGAATGCAGCGAATGGGCTGGTTCATAGTGCTGAATGGGGTTTATTTCTTTCGGGATGGTAAAATAAACGGTTGTACCGATACCAACGGTGCTGTCGAGCCATATTTGTCCACCATACACATCAATCACTTTCTTAACAGTGGCCAGTCCGATTCCCGTGCCAGCGTACTGGTTGCGCCCGTGCAGCCGCTGAAAAATCTGGAACACGCGCTCGTAATGCTGCCGGTCAATACCGATGCCATTATCGCTAAACGCAAAAAGGTGGTGATTACCCTTGTCGGTAGAGCGAATGTGCAGCTGAGGAGCCACATCGGCCCGGCGGTATTTAAGACTGTTGCTGACGAGGTTCTGGAAAATCTGGTGTATGTCTGTCGGGTGAACAACCATTGTTGGTAATGGCCCGACCTCAATCTGCGCTCCCGATGCCTGAATGTCGGCCTGGTGTTCGGCAATGATCTCTGCCATTGACTGGTTGAGGTCCACCGGCTTCAGATCTGTCCGGTTGCCCACCCGCGAAAAATGTAGCAGGTCGTTGATGAGCGTCCGCATCCGTTCAGTAGCTGCGGTCGAGACGTTGATCAGTTTTTTTGCGTCGTTGTCGAGTTCATTGCCGTATTTGGTTTCGAGCAGGCCGAGGTAGTTGGTAATCGTTTTCAGGGGCGACTGTAGGTCATGGCTGGCAATGTAGGCAAACTGCTGGAGTTCCTGATTGGAACGGGCCAGTTCCTGCACCACCTGCTGCCGCAACACGAGTTCGCGCTCGTACTCCTGAGAGGTTCGCAGCCCAAGTGCCTCGTTGAAATACCGAATCAGGGCAATTACCGTAGCCACTGATACCACCCCGGTCAGAAACCGGATCAGCGCACTGAGCCGGTAAGCAGGCCACCAGAAAATAATGGCGTCGATGAGGTGGGTTATGCCGCAGAGTAAAATAAATGCACCAAACAGCCAGAACACACCCGACATCGGTACGCCGGTTTTGATAATCAGAAATCGAATCAGAATTAGTGGAATGGCCATGTACGCCAGCCAGATGGTCAGGTCAGAAACTATGTAAAGCCAGCCGTGAAAATCGGTCCAGGTACCGCAAAACCAACGCGGAGGCCAGTTGCTGGTATCGGTCAGATGCCGAAGGAAATCAATAATCGGTTCCATAAAAAAACATAATGCGTTCAGGCTGATTTTACTACAACGACCCAAAATTGCTGCCACAAAATTAAGTAGGTCCACCGTAATGTCCTTACCCGTGAAGCAGCAAAAAAGTTTTTCAACCATTCACACCGACCCCGTGAACCACCCTTGTATGGCTAAAACCTTAACGCATTGAACTTGTTCAGAACCGGGAGGGGCGGTAATTTGCGGCCCTATACAACCGACTTATGATACCATCCACCAATCAGCGGCCAGCCGCCACCGTTCTGTTTATCTTCGGTGGTAGCGGAGATCTGAATCTCCGTAAACTTACGCCCGCTCTTTATAATCTATACCTCGATAAGTACCTGCCCGAACATTTTGCAGTGGTAGGGCTGGGCCGTAGCGAGTACGACAATGATTCCTTTCGGGAGCGGCTACTGGAGGGCGTTCAGTCGTTTTCGCGCCGTAAAAACGGGGATGACGACGTCTGGAAAAAATTTGCCCCCCTAATCTCGTATATGCAGATGGACGTGGCCAATGACGATGCCTACGTGAAACTGTCTGACTTTGCCAGAGCGAAACAGCAGGAGTGGGGCGTATCGGTTGATGTGGTGTTTTACATGGCCGTGGCCCCGCAGCTTGTACCGGAAATTGCCACCAACCTCAGTAAGCTGGATCTGTGCGCCGATACAACGCACGTCAGAATTGTGGTAGAGAAACCGTTTGGACACGATTTAAAGACCGCCACCGAACTTAACGCCCTGCTGGGCGGGCTGTTTGCCGAAGAGCAGATTTACCGAATCGACCATTATCTCGGCAAAGAAACCGTACAGAATATCCTGGCCCTGCGCTTTGCCAACTCGCTGTTTGAGCCGATCTGGAATCGTCGCTACGTAGAATACGTGCAGATCACAGCCGCCGAAACCGTAGGGCTGGAAGGCCGAGGAGGCTATTATGAAGGCTCCGGTGCCCTGCGCGACATGATTCAGAACCACCTGCTTCAGGTTATGTGCATGATTGCTACGGAGCCGCCGGTCAATTTTACGGCCAACGAAGTACGTAATAAAACCGTTGACGTACTAAAGGCTATCCGGCACATTGAACCCAATCAGATAGACGAGATGGCTGTACGCGGACAATACGGGCCGGGTAACGTGAAGGAAAAAGATATACCGGGCTACCGCGAAGAAAAAGGGGTGGCCCCTGAGTCGGCCACCGAGACCTTTGCCGCCGTGAAACTATTCGTGGACAACTGGCGGTGGGAAAACGTACCGTTTTACCTGCGTACCGGTAAGACACTGCCCGAAAAGGAAACCGTTATTACGGTACAGTTTAAAGCCGCGCCCGACTTCGCGTTTCCACAGGAGGCCACCGAAACCTGGGAATCTAACCGGCTCACCATCGGCATTCAGCCCAAAATGGACATCCGCCTGCGGTTTCAGGCCAAGCGGCCTGGCCAAACACTGGCCCTTGATCCCGTAGAGATGGTGTTTAGCTATAAAACCCATTACGACGGGCAGGACCCCGAAGCCTACGAAACCCTGCTCCTCGACGTAATGACCGGCGACGCTACGCTATTCATGCGGGCCGATCAGGTAGAAGCTGCCTGGCGTGTGGTTACGCCTATTCTGGACGCCTGGGAAAGTACCCCACCAACCGATTTTCCGAACTACACCCCCGGCACCTGGGGACCCGAAGCCGCCATGCAACTGGTTGAAAAAGACGGCTACGAATGGGGCGCTAAATAACTATGGAACTCATTATCCAGAAAAATCCCGATGCGCTGGCCAAAGCAGCCGCCGACTTCATTACGAAGCGCATCAAAGACGTGCTGAAAACTCAGGATCGGTTTACCATTGCACTGTCGGGTGGTAGTACGCCCAAAGCGTTACACGAACTGCTGGCCAAACCGCCCTACGTCGATCAGATTCCGTGGCTGCAACTGCATGTCTTCTGGGGCGACGAACGATACGTGCCGATTGATGACCCGCAGAGCAACGCCGGTATGGCCTACGATACGCTGCTGGGCCATGTTTATACCCCCGAAGACCAGATTCACGTCTGGCGTACCGATCTGGAGCCCGAAGCCGCTGCCGCCGACTATGACCGGATCCTGAATGAGTATTTTGGAGAAACAGGACCAACCTTCGACCTCGTTCTGCTCGGTATGGGCGACGACGGACATACGCTCTCGCTGTTCCCCGGCACGGAGGTCGTTCACGAAAAAACCGCCTGGACCAAAGCGTTTTTTCTGGATCAGCAGGATATGTACCGGCTGACGCTGACTGCCCCAATGGCCAACCGCGCGTCCTGTGTCCTGTTTATGGTGGCCGGGCCTAAAAAGGCCAAAGTCCTGAACCAAGTTTTGGAAGGCGACTATAATCCCGATAAATACCCCTCCCAGCAAATCAAACCCACCCCCGGTGAACTCGTCTGGATGGTGGACGAGAAAGCGGCTGCGAATTTGGGGCGGAAGTAAATGTTTAGCCAGTTGCAGGTAGTGCAGAAAGCCTGGCTGAAATTTGGATGTCATGTTAAGAGATATGATAGCCAGCGTTGCAGACGTGTCTGTAAAATTATTTGATCGCTATTACGTAGTGCTGACTCTACCTTTGCATCAAAATCAACGGGCGAATTACTGAACGCGCCAATATCAGGCTCTTGCATTCACGAATTCGCTCAGTCACTCACCCAAAATTGACCATGGCATTCCGTACTGAAAAAGACACGATGGGGCCCGTTCAGGTACCCGCTAATGTGTACTGGGGCGCGCAGACGCAGCGTTCCATCGAAAACTTCAAAATAGCGCAGGACACCGACAAGATGCCCCGCGAGATTATCCGGGCGTTTGCGTACCTTAAAAAAGCCGCTGCACTCACTAATCGCGACGCAGGCTTGCTAACACCGGAGAAAAGCGATCTCATCGGGCAGGTAGCCGACGAGATTCTGGCCGGTGAACTCGCCGATCAGTTCCCGCTGGTGGTCTGGCAAACGGGTTCGGGTACGCAGAGCAACATGAACGTGAACGAGGTTATTGCCTACCGCGCCCATGTGTTGCAGGGCGGTCAGCTCACCGACGAGAAGAAAGCTCTGCACCCCAACGACGACGTGAACAAGTCGCAGAGCAGCAACGATACGTTCCCAACGGCCATGCACATTGCAGCCTACAAAATTCTGATCGACGTTACGATTCCGGGTATTACCAAACTGCGCGACACGCTGGCCGACAAAGCGAAGCAGTTTATGCATGTAGTGAAAATTGGCCGGACGCACTTCATGGATGCCACGCCGTTGACCGTAGGGCAGGAATTTTCGGGCTACGTCTCGCAACTCGATCACGGGCTGCGGGCCATCAACAATACCCTCGCGCATCTGAGCGAACTGGCCCTCGGCGGTACGGCTGTTGGTACCGGCATCAACACGCCCCCGAACTACTCGGAAAACGTAGCCAAACACATCGCTGATCTGACTGGTTTGCCGTTCGTAACAGCCGAGAATAAGTTTGAAGCCCTGGCCGCGCATGATGCTATCGTAGAAGCGCACGGCGCGTTGAAAACCGTAGCGGCCAGTCTGATGAAAATCGGCAACGACATCCGAATGCTGGCGAGCGGCCCCCGTGCGGGCATTGGCGAGCTGCACATTCCCGACAACGAGCCGGGCAGCAGTATCATGCCGGGCAAGGTGAACCCCACGCAGTGCGAAGCCATGACGATGGTAGCCGCGCAGGTTATGGGCAACGACGTAGCCATTAACATTGGCGGCATGAGCGGCCATTTCGAACTGAACGTGTTCAAGCCGGTGATGATCGCCAACTTCCTGCACTCGGCCCGGCTCATCGGCGACGTTTGCGTGTCGTTCAACGACAAGTGCGCCGTCGGCATTGAACCCATCGAAGCCAACATCAAAAAGCACGTCGATTCGTCGCTGATGCTGGTGACGGCCCTGAACACCAAAATTGGCTACTACAAAGCCGCCGAAATTGCGCAGACCGCCCACAAAAACGGCTCTACCCTTAAAGAAACCGCCGTTGCCCTCGGCTACGTAACCCCCGAACAGTTCGATGAGTGGGTCAAGCCGGGTGATATGGTAGGGGAGTTGCCGAACGGAAATTGAAATAACCTGATGTTTCGCGTTCTTTTGTACCTTGTCGGATGACCACGCGGTCGTCCGATTTTTTTGTTTGTTGAAAACATGCCTGCCAGTCATCAATGAAAACCAGTTTCGTAACAATGCATCTAATTTGCCTGTGTCTGCTTGTTTCTGGCAAGGCATGGTCACAGGAAACTCCCGATTGGCTGGAGTCGCAGAACAAAGCGAACGCCAAACCGGCGGCTATCAAGCAACTGCTGGCCGATTTTCAGCCCATCTACGATTTCAGGCCGGGCGAGAAAATTGCCAGTATCGGAGCCGGGCAGGGCGTTCGGGAAGTCATTTTCTCGCTCATGGCCGACAGCCTGACCATTTATCTGCAGGACCTGAACCCCGTTTGGCTTGAACCGGATAAGCTGGCAACGGTGGCCCGATTTATCTATCGGCAGGCAAATCGCCCGGCGCATACGGCTACGTTCATACCCGTCCGGGGAAAAGAGAAAGATACGCGGCTTCTGGTGCAGTTTTTTGATAAGATTATCGTCGAAAACAGCCTGCATGAGTTCGATTTCCAGGCCGACGTACTGCAACAGATTCGGGCCAATCTAAAGCCCAATGGGAAGCTGTATATCTGGGAGGTCATCGCGATAAAAGAAAACCGAACGCATCAGGGATGTAATATGCCGATGTTCACCGATGCTTCGTTACGGAAAATGCTAGCCGACAATGGCTTTCAGTTCATGAGTAAGACAAGTGTTGGCCTCGAACGATGGCATAATATGGTGTATGCATTCCAACTTGCGGGTGAGCCAAAACTACAAACACCATAACCAACGTATCCCTTACCAGACAGTTATCCGTTCGGTTTCGGGCTTGTACATTTTATCGCCGGATTTCACGTCGAAGGCCTTGTAGAACGGCGTGAAGTTCATCAGCGGGCCGTTTACCCGCCATTTGGCGGGAGAGTGCGGGTTGGTATTCACATAGACGCGCATGAACTCGTCCCGGGTTTTGACGCGCCAGATTCGGGCTATCGAGATAAAGAACCGCTGGTCGGGGGTAAAGCCGTCAACTTTCGTGGTGTCTTTGCCCTGCTCGGTCAGTTTGAAGGCATCATACGCAATGGCGACCCCGGCAATATCGGCGGTGTTTTCGCCTACGGTCAAGGCCCCTTTTACATGCACCGAATCCAGTACGGTAAACGTATTGTACTGGTCAATCACCTGCTGGGTTCTGGCTTTGAATTTAGCGTAGTCCGCTTTTGTCCACCAGTTCGTTACGTTGCCGACTTTATCATATTGCGCCCCCTGATCGTCGAACGAGTGGGTTATTTCGTGCCCAATCACCATACCGATGCCGCCGTAGTTCAGCGCATCATCGGCCTGCAAACTGAAATAGGGAGACTGCAAGATGCCTGCCGGAAACACAATTTCATTGAGTGGCGGATTATTGTACGCCGTTACCGTGGGCGGAGTGGTATGCCATTCCGTTCTATCGACCGGCTGTTGTAGTTTAGCTATATTGTAATCGTACTCGTTTTTAGCTGCCGACAGCCGATTCTCAAAATACGTATCCCGGCCTACGTTCACGGTCGTATAGTCCCGCCATTTGTCCGGGTAGCCAATTTTTTCGGTGAAGGCGTACAGCTTTTCTTTCGCTTTTGTTTTGGTCGAATCGCTCATCCAGTCTAAGCGGTTAATGCGGGCTTCAAACGCTTTTTCTAAATTATCTACCAATACAGCCATGCGTTTTTTTGCTGCTTCGGGGAAGTACTTTTTTACGTATAGCTGGGCCAGTGCATCGCCGAGCGACTGATCGACCGCCTGCGTCATTTCCTGGGTTCTTGTTTGTTTGACTGCCTGTCCGGTCAGGGCTTTTGAGTAGGCAAACGATGCATCCTGAAACGGCTGGCTTAAAAAATTGGCGTAGTGCGTGAGTGCGTTGGCTTTCAAATAAGCCTGCCAGTTTTGGATGGGCGTCGTTCCCAACAGCGTGTTCAGCCTGTAGTAATAAGCCAGTTGCCTGACGTTGATCGAATCGACCTGTACGCCGAGGTCGCTCAGCAACGTGGCCCAGTTGAGCGTTGACTGGCTTTTGGCCAGTGTGGCAACCGCCATCTTGTTATAGTTGGCCCGTACATCCCGGCGTTCGATATTTGTTTTGTGAGCTGCGGCCATCTGCTTTTCGATGTCGTAGGCTGCCTCTGCCTGTTTGGCGGCAGTGGCGGCATCAATTCCGGTTAGCGTAAGCAGGCTGGTTACGTACGTTTTGTAAGCCCGTTGAATGGCAGTAGTTGCCGAATCGGTCTTGAAATAATAGTCCCGTTCTGGCAGACCGATGCCAGTCTGAGCAAGCTGCGCGATATTGACTGTACTCTGTTTGTTGTCAGAACCTATGTAAAGACCAATGATAGAGCTGTTCCCCGCTTTTTGTTCATCGGCCACCAGTTTCAGCAGCGACGTAACGTCGGTTATGGCGTCGATGCGGGCAAGCAGGGGCTTGATAGGTTCGTAACCCCGTTTGTTAATAGCTGCCGTGTCCATACCCGACGCGTAAAAATCGCCCACCTTCTGTGCGCTGCTCCCCGGCGTATTACTCGCGGCAGAAACGCTGTCCAGAATCCCCTGCAACCGGATGCGCTGCGGGTAATTCATGAAGGAGTAAGAACCTACGCCTGTCTGCGCTG
>Ga0105045_10000789_pt1 | contig 24414 bp, 19 predicted proteins | sample MAT02_FD_78089 | JGI IMG/M metagenome (GOLD analysis project Ga0105045, IMG submission 78089) | Freshwater microbial communities from Lake Fryxell liftoff mats and glacier meltwater in Antarctica - MAT-02 (megahit assembly) | ecosystem: Environmental > Aquatic > Freshwater > Ice > Liftoff... | reverse complement strand
GCTTGCACGCTCGGACCACGCGACGGCGCGCGAGCGCTACGAACAGGCGCAGGGGCTGTATCAGCGGGTCGGCAACGTGCTCGGGGAGGCCAACTGCATCATGAGCCTGGGAGACATCGCGCTGGAGCGTTCGGACCACGCGACGGCGGGCGAGCGCTACGAGCAGGCGCTGCCGCTGTATCGGCGGGTCGGTGACGTGCTCGGGGAGGCCAACTGCACCAAGAGCCTGGGAGACATCGCGCTGGGGCGCTCGGACCACGCGACGGCGGGCGAGCGCTACGAACAGGCGCTGCCGCTGTATAGGCGGGTAGGCGCGGTGCTCGGGGAGGCCAACTGCATCAAGAGCCTGGGAAACATCGCGCTTGCACGCTCGGACCACGCGACGGCGGGCGAGCGCTACGAACAGGCGCTGCCGCTATACAGGCGGGTAGGCGCGGTGCTCGGGGAGGCCAACTGCATCCAGAGCCTGGGAGACATCGCGCTGGCACGCTCGGAGCACACGACAGCGCGCGAGTGCTACGAACAGGCGCTGCCCCTGTATAGGCGCGTAGGCGACGTGCTCGGGGAGGCCAACTGCATTCAATCCCTGGGAGACATCATGCTGGCCCGCGAAGATCGCGAGGGCGCCCGCGCGTGCTACGAACAGGGTCTGCGCATGTATCAACGCATCGCCGAGCCCTACTCCATCGGCCATGCCCATCGCCGCCTCGCAGAACTCGCGCCGACCGACGACGAGCGGGCTCGGCACCGTCGGCTCGCGCGTGAGGCCTGGGCCGCCATCGGGCGTGACGACCTCATCGACGAACACCTGAAAGACGACGACTGACACCCCGGCTGGTATCGGCAACTGCCATCACAAACCAACAGTTCGCCGGCTCCCACACGTTTTTGGTCGTCCCTCCATCCGGCATCGACCGGCGCCCGCGCGTGGAGGCAAGCATCGGCACGCGCGAAATCGCGGCCTCCGCGCGCGCCGCCGGGCCCGGTAAATGCAACGGACTGGCCTTGCTGGCGTGCGCCTTGATAGGCTCGCGGCGTGTCACGCACCTCGTTGCCCCCGGCGCTCGTCGTCGCCTGCCTGCTCGCGCTGGCCCCGTCGCCGGGCGTCGCGGCGCCCGCGAAGGCGAAGTCTGCGAAGGCGAAGGGGGACGCCAAGCCGAAGGCCGAGCCCGCCGCTACCCCGGCCGCGACGACCCCGGCCCCCACCTCGGGCGCACCCGGTCCGACGCAGACCGGCACCCCGGCCACCGGCTCCGTCGCCGACCCCTTCGCGCAGGCCGGCTCGGCCGCGGTGACCGGTCAGCCCGCGGGCGCCCGCGAGAGCGAGATCTACGGCGACCGCCTCGACGGCATCGAGGGCGAGGTCGCGGCCCTCAAGGACAAGATCTTCCGCAGCAAGGCCCGCCTCGCGGTGCTGCGCGACACGGTGATGAGCGGCGTGATGGCCGGCGGTCGCGTGGTCGTCGCGCATCGCAACCTCATGAGCTCGAGCTTTCGCCTGGTCCGACTCGCCGTGATCCTCGACGGCGCCCAGATCTTCGCCCGCAGCGACGACACCGGCGCCCTCGACCAGGCGGACGAGCTGCCGGTGTTCGACGGCAACCTCCCGCCAGGCCCGCACGAGATGACCGTCGAGCTGTCGTACCAGGGCCAGGGCTACGGCGCGTTTAGCTATCTCAAGGGCTACAGCTTCAAGTCGGCCTCGACCCACAGCTTCAACGTCGGCGACAGCGGCCAGTTCAAGCTGGTCAGCAAGGGCTACGAGCGCGGCAACCTCACCACCGAGATGAAGGACCGACCCGCGGTCGAGTGGCAGACGGTCGCGATCGACTCGTCCGGCGCCCTGACTGCCGGCGCCGCCGCGGGGGCCGGGTCCGCCGGCAAGTGAGCCCCCGCGCCATGCCCCGCCCGTCCGCCACGCGCCACCGCCTCGCTGCCGCGCTCGCCAGCCTCGCGGCCGTGTGCGCGCCGACCGGCGCCACCGCGGCGAAGCTGTCCCCGGGGACAGGTGCATACTCGGCGGCGGTTCCTGTCGCGAAGCTGTCCCCGGGGACAGGCTGGTTCGCGCCTGCACCGGCCCGTATGGCCGTTCCTGCACACCTGTCCTTTGGGACAGCCATACTCGCCGCGCCGCCCGCCTCGCCCGCGAGCCCGCCGGTCGACGTCCCACGCGAGCTCGTCAGCGTCGCCGCGGCGATCACCGCGGCCGAGGACGTCGCCCTCGCGGCCGAGCAAGCTTCGGCCCGCAGCGAGACCCGCAGCGACCGCGAGCTGGCCCGAAGACTGGTCGCCGGCCAGGTCATGCTCGCCCAGCGGGACAGCGAGCGCGCCGCGGTCGTGTTCCTCGACCTGCTGGAAAGTGCCCCCGGCTCGCCCGCCGCCGCCCAGGCCCGCTTCTACCTCGGCGAGGCGCTGCTGCTGCTCGGCATGCGCCGCTGGGCCGCCGAGTGCTTCTCCGGCACGCTCGCCGACCCCGGCGCCGACGCCAGCCGGCTGCATCAGAAGTCGGTCGCTCGCCTGCTCGGCCTCGCGAGCCCATCACGCGCCGCCGGCCACGCCCGCAAGCCGGGCCTCGGCGCCTTGCCCGAGCTGCGCGCGCGCATGCAGGCGCTCGGCCTGACCGCGGTCGCCCCCCAGACCCCCGCCGACGCCCCGCGCGGCGACCTTGGCCCGACCGACGTGCTGCGCCTACGCGGCTGGGTCGCCGCGATCGCGGCCGACCAGCGCAGCCCCGAGCTCGCCTACGCCCACGGCCGACACCTGTTCCTCAGCCGTGAGTACGGAGCCGCGCTGGCCGAGCTCGAGGTCATCGCTCCCGGCGCCCAGCCGCTCGACCTGCGCGGCCCGGACGCCCGCTGGCGCCTGCGTGCGACCTACATCGCCGGCGCCGCCGCGACCGCGCTCGGCCGCAACGACCTCGCCTTCGAGCGCTTCGACAAGCTCACCCGGGCCCGCGTGCGCAGCTCCGAGGACCGCGAGATCCGCGACCTCGCGTGGCTCGCCCGCGCGAGGATCCACAGCGACCGCGGCGAGCAGGCCGAGGCGCTCGCCGCCTATCGCCAGATCGGCCGCGACTCCCCGCTGTTCGCCGAGGCCATGTACGAGGCCGCCTGGGCCCTGCTGCGGGCCGGTCGCCCCGAGGTCGCGCTCGCCGTGCTCGAGCTCGTGGTCCGCCTCGCCCCCGACGGACCGATCGCACCCGAGGCGCTCCAACTGCGCGGCAAATTGCAGATCCAGCAGCGCGCCTGGAAGGCCGCCAACGCCGAGTTCAGCGCCCTGCGTAGCGACTTCGACGCGCGCGCCAAGGCCCTCGCCGGGGCGCTGTCCGGCTCCCTCGATTTTCAGGCCGACGCCGCCGCCTACTACGCCGCAGTCGCCCGCAACGAGGGCCCCGAGTTCAAGCTCGACGCCCTGCTCCCGCGCGGCGCCCTCGGCCTCGCGCGTGGCCTGCGTCGCGCCGCCCAGGCCGAGAACCTGGCCCGAGAGACAGGTGCCGTCACGCGCATGCTCGGCGAGACCCGCGAGCTGCTGTCGCGCATGGAGACCGCCGCCCAGGCGCCCGAGCGCCCGCGCCTGTTTACCGACCTCGGCGCCCACTGGACCGCGATCGATCAGTCGGGCTTCGAGCTGGTCGACGCCGCCGAGTCCCTGCTCACCCGCGCCAGCGCCAAGCTCGACCCCCGCGGCGTCCGTGAGCTCGACGCCCAGCGGCGCGAGCAAAGGTCCGCCCTCGACGCCCTGCGCACCGGCAGCTCCGCGCGTGCTCGCCGGCTCACCGGTCTCGGCGAGGCCCTGCTAGAGATCGACGGCGAGCTCGGCCGCGTGCGCGCCCAGGTCCTCGGCCTCGAGCACAGCCAGCTCGCCTCCGGTCGCCCGCGCGGCGCCACCTTCTTCACCGAGGCCGCCGCCGCCCGCGTCGAGCTCGCGCAGACCGAGGACCAGGCCGGGGACCTGCGCGCCCGCCTGACCCACGCGCGCAGCACCTTACGCTTCACCGACCCGCTGCTCGCCACCCGCCGCGCCGCGCTCGACGCCTACCGCGTCTACCTCACCGCCGCGCTCGACGGCGCCGCCCGCAGCGCGGCTGATCCGGCCGTCAACGCCCTCTTGGTCCGCATGCGCCGCGTCGACGCCCGCCTTCAGGGCGCCCGCGACAAGCTCGAGGTCGCCGCCAACAAGCGCCTCACCGCCGCGCTCGTGGTGCTCCGCGAGGAGCGGCAAAACCTCGATCAGTACGCCGGCGAATTGCGCGAGCTCGGCGAGCGCGCCTACCCCACGATCGGCCAGACCACCGCCGCCGCCGTGCGGGACCTCGGCGCCGAGCTCAAGTACTGGACCACCCGCAGCGAGGTCGGCCAGCTCGACGTCGCCTGGGCCGTGCAGCACAGCGAGCAGGACGAGGCCGAGCAGCTCGAGCGCACCCGCGACCAGGGCCTCCGGGAGCTCGACCGCGCCCTCGACCAGGTGATGGAGGAGATCGAATGAGGGACAGGTCCCGATGGACATGTCCCGTGGGACAGGCCGTGGCCGTCGCGCTCGCGCTCGCCTCGGACACTGCCGCCGCCGTGCCGCGCTCCGACTTGCCGCGCGCCGAGGACATGTGGCAGGGCCTGCGCGGCGAGCCCGGCTCCGGCGCCGCGCGCGAGCCGACCCAGGGTGACCCCGCGCGCCTGCGCATACCCCCGCCCCGCCAGCCGCAGAGCCCCGAGGACGCCGCCGCCGTCGCCGCGATGGAGATGATCGGCGCCCGCTACCGCAACGCCGCCCGCATCAGCGCCCACACCCTCGCGCACGTGATCGCCGTCGAGGCCGAGAAGGGCAGGGGCACGCTCGAGAAGCAGTACGGCGCGCGCATCAGCAAGCGCCAGGAGGACGCCCGGCGCCTGCGCCTCGAGGCGATCGCCCGCTACGAGAAGTTCCTCGGCGAGCACCCCTCCGACCCCGCCTGGACCCCGGAGATCCTGTTTCGCCTCGCCGAGCTGCACTTCGAGGCCGACAGCGAGCGCTTCGCCCGCGAGGAGGACCGCTACGAGGACGCGCTCGTCGCCTTCGAGGCCCGCCCCAACAAGAAGACCACCGACCCCGCGCCCAGCCCCCCGCGCGTCGAGTACGGCCGCAGCGTCGCGCTGTTCCACCAGCTCATCGAGCGCTTCCCGAGCTACGTCCACAGCGACGCCGCGTTGTACATGCTCGCGCTGCTGCGCTTCGAGGAGGAGCGCTTCGACGACGCCCGCCAGTCCCTGCTCGCGCTCGCCTGCGCCAGCCGCTTCCCGGTCCCACCGAACGTACCGATCATGGGCGTCGTCGCCCCGGCCCGCTGGCGCCGCGGCGACTACAGCGGCTGCAGCCCGCGACGCGTCGGCAGCAAGTACGTCGCCGAGGCCTGGCTGCGGGTCGGCGAGATCCACTACGACATCGACGAGTTCGACCCGGCGCTCGCCGCCTACACCGAGGCCGCGCGCGACACCCAGGGCCAGTTCTACGACGAGGCCCTGCTGCGGATCGCCTGGACCCTCTATCTCAAGCGCGACTTCCCCGGCTCCGCGGTCAAGCTCGACGAGTTTGTGCGCTTCGCCGAGGCCCTCAAGGCCAGCGACCCCGACAACTCGGCGCTCGCCCTGCGCGACGACGCGATCCGCTACATCGCCAAGTGTTACGTCGAGGAGGACTGGGACCTCGACGGCAACCCCGACGCCGGCTGGGGTCTGCCGCGGCTAGAACGCGACTACAAGGAGCGCGGCGGCGAGCCGCACGTCCCCGAGATCTACGCCGCGCTCGGCGATCTGTTCGCAACCCAGGCCGACTACAAGCTCGCGATCACGATCTACGACACCGCCCTGCGTCGCTGGCCGACCGCCCGCGCCGCGCCGACGCTACAAAAGAAGATCCTCGACGCCTACGTCGCGCTCGGCGACAACGCCTCCACCCGCAAGGCCCGCGAGCTGCTGGCCGCCAACTACCTGCGCGGCACCCCATGGTTCTTCGCCAACGAGGGCGACACCGACGCGATCGACGAGGCCATGAAGCTGGTCGAGGACGCGCTGGTCGCCTCCGCCGTCGAGCGCCACGCCTACGCCCAGAGCCTGCGCGCCGCCGGCGACCCGAAGGCCGCCGACGAGTACCGCGCCGCCGCGGCCGCCTACGAGGCGTACTTGCAGCGCTACCCCGACACCCCGAGCTCGTACGGCTACCGCTACGACTACGCCGAGAGCCTGTTCTTCTCCGGTCAGTACATGCTCGCGGCGCAGGCTTACACCGCGGTGCGCGACTCGAACACTGCGGCGAGCCGGCAAGTCGACGCCGCCGAGGGCGTGGTGCTCGCGCTCGAGTCCTTGCTCGAGGAGGCGCAGAAGTCCGGCAACATCACGCTGCCGGATCTCCCGAAGCAGGGCCAGGCCAGGGGCCCCTTCGAGCCGAGGCCCATTCCCCAGATCCTGGTCGCCTTGCAGGCCGCGTACGACCGCTACGTCGGCGTCAAGCCGAGCAGCAAGGAGGCCGGCGCCCTGATGTTCAAGGCCGGCGCGATCTCCCAGCGCTACTACCACTTCGAGGACGCCGAGGAGCGCTTCGTCCAGGTCGTCGACGCCCACTGCGGCGACAACATCGCGATCAACGCCGGCTTTGCGATCGTCGACGGACGCGTGGTCCGCGAGGACCTCAAGGGCGCCCAGGAGTGGACCGACAAGCTGCTCGCGAAGTCGTGCGGCTCCGGTGAAGACTCCGCCAAGTTCGCCGGTGACCTCAAGACCCTCGGCAACGCCGTGCGCTTCCAGGAGGCCAACTTGCTGTTCGAGGCCGGCGAGTTCGAGGCCGCCGCCGACCGCTACGTCGCGCTGGTCGCCGGCGCCCCGAAGGACCCCAACGCCGACCGCGCGCTCAACAACGCCGCCGTCGCCTACGAGAAGATCGGGCGCTTCGGCTCCGCCAGCAAGACCTACGAGCGCATCTACAAGGACTACCCCACCAGCGAGTTCGCCGACGACGCCCTGCTGCGCTCCGGCCTCAACCACGTGCGCTTCTTCGAGTTCGACGACGCCGTCAAGAGCTACCTCGTGCTCGCCCAGGACCCCCGCTACAAGGACTCCGAGCACCGCCTCATCGCCCTCAAGAACGCCGCCGACCTGCTCGACAACCTCCAGCAGTACCCCAAGTCGAGCGAGCTGTTCGTGCGCTACGCCGGCCAGACCAAGGACCCCAAGGAGGCCGTCGACGCCACCTTCCGCGCCGCCCAGGTCCTGCGCAAGACCGACAACCACCGGGCCACCGAGGCCGCCTTCGCGACCTTCCTCGGCAAGCACGGAAGCGACCCCAAGGAGGCCGCCAAGGCCGTCGAGGCCCACCTGCGGATCGGCCAGGCGCGCGCCGCCATGGGCGACCGCAAGGGCGCCGAGACGGCGTTTCGCGACAGCATCGCCACGTTCACCTCGCGCGGCCTGCAGGTCAACACTGACGCCGCCGACTACCCCGCCGAGGCCCAGTTTCTCATCTCCGAGTACTCGCTCTCCGACCTGCTCGAGTTTCGGCTCCAGGGCACCGGCAAGAAGCTGGCCGAGGCCACCAAGACCTTGTTCGACCGCGTGGTCCTGGCCTCGAAGTCGTACGACGGCGTACTGCCGTACCGCCGCATCGACTGGGTGCTGCACGCGATGTTCCGCCGCGGCTACGCCTTCGAGATCACCGCGATCAAGATGCGCGAGGCCCCGGTGCCGCGCGAGCTCAAGGAATTTAGCGAGCCCTGGTTCGCCTACAAAGACCTGGTCGAGCAGGGCGCCTCGAAGTTCGAGGCGATGGCGATCCCGCTGTACGAGGAGACGATCAAGCGCGCCCGCGAGTACGGCGTCGCCAACGAGTACACCCGCAAGGCCCTCGAGCGCATGAACATCTACAAGCCGGACCAGTACCCGCTGCTGCACGACCCGGCGATCGAGCTGCAAGTGGAGGACCGGCGATGAAGCTCCGCGCCTGGCACCTGCTGTCGTTACTCTCGGCCTGCACGCCCAAGCCGGCCCAGACCGTGGCGCCCGCCCCCGCCGTGCAGGATCCCGAGCCGGTCGCCGAGGTCGCGCCGACCGAGACCGGCGTCGACCCGGCGCCCGCCGCGGCCGCGGCCGCGGTGAAGAAGAAGAACCGCGACCGCGACCCCGCCGAGGAGGCGCGCAAGATGGCCCAGTCGCGCCAGCAGAGCGCCCAGGCTTCGGCGGCCCTGCGCAGCGGCTCGGTCGGCTCGGCGCTCGACCTGGCCCGCGAGGCGCTGCGGATCCACGAGCAGAACGTCGACGCCATGCTCGTGATGGCCGAGGCGTTTTTAAAACAGGGCAAGCACGAGCTGACGCAGACGGTCACCACCTCGGCGCTCGCCGTCGACCCGAAGCTGCTCACCCCGATCGAGACCGGCAAGATCTACAACCTCAAGGGCTTCGCCTACCTCGCCGCCGACCAGCAAAACCTCGCCACCCAGTCGTTTCGCAAGGCCGCCGAGGCCGACGCCCGCAACGCGACCGCGTGGAACAACCTCGGCGCGCAGTACCTCCGCACCGGCAACTTCAAGACCGCCGGCGAGTGCTTCACCTACGCGACCAAGCTCGACCCAAGCTTTTTCAAGGCCCACCTCAACCTCGGCAACGCCCGCCGGGCCCTCGGCGACGTGCAAAACGCCGAGCTGTCGTACCGCGCGGCGCTGGGCCTGCGGGCCAGCTATCCCGAGGCCTACTTCTCGCTCGGCGTGCTCTACCTCGATGCCAGCGAGTACCCCGGCATCGACACCCAGACCCGTCTGACCCGCGCCCTCAACTTCTTCGGGAAGTACCGCGAGCTGGCGATCGCAGCCGGGGCCGCCGCGGGAGATCGCCCTGGCGACGATGTCGCCCGCGTCAAGACCGGGCCGAAGGCGGCCAAGGCGCAAAAATCGGGCCCCGGCAAGGAGGGCGTCTCGCTCGCGCAGGCAGATCTCTACATCGAACTCGCCAAGAAGGGCATCGAGCGCGAAAAGAAGCGAGACGAGCGCAACCAAAAGCGCGGCGCCGAGACAACTGCGAAGCCGGCCGAGTCCGGCAAGCCGACCCCGCCAGCCGAGACCGGCAAACCAGCGAACCCGGCCACGCCAGCCACCGACCCCGGAACTGGCCCCGAGCCCGCCAAGCCCACCCCGACGCCAGCGCCGACGGCCAAGCCGACAGCCCCAACGCCAGCGCCGACGGCCAAGCCGACACCGACAGCGCCGACACCCACGCCGCCGGCCACGCCGCCGGCCACGGCCACGCCCACGCCGCCGCCGACCGCCAAACCGACGCCGCCGGCGACGGCCAAACCTGGCGAGCCGAAGCCCGCCACGCCCCCCGCGACCGACCCGCCCGGCAGTTCCCCCCCGCAAGCCGCCAAGCCTTCGACCCCGACGACCACTCAGAAACCTGGTGCCAAACCTGGCGGCTAGGGCTCGCCGCGCGCAAACATGCCCGGACATTCCGTCGATATTCAGCCTCACCGCACGCGCAGGTCGCCTCCGAGGCAGCAGGAATTAGGGCCCCAAAGCCAGCCTGCAGCCCGTTCTCCGCGATCCCAGAAATTTCTGGCGGCCCCGTCAGATCTTTCGTGCGGCTCCTCGCGTTTCCTGGCATTACAGTGATGATGGCTGGATCTCCTCTCGCTACTTCATGGACCCACCGGGCTTCACCGCTCGTGTGTGGCCATCGCGGGTCGTCGGTCCCGGGGTCGTCGGTCCCGGGCTTGTCGGTCCCGAGCGCTGTCCCGTCACTCGCTCGCGGTGCCAGCCGCAGCAGCGCAAGGCCCGGCGAAAAGCACTGCTCGTCACGCGACGGATCGTGGAACTTCTGGACCGCTTCGCTGTATAAGGCAGCGATGCTCCGCACCCCGGCAGCCGCGGCACTCGCCGGCCACGCCCGCGACACCCGTCGTGAGGCTCAGGCCCCCCGGGCTCGCCCGCGGAGCTTGTTCGTCGCGCTCGCCACGGTCGGAACGCTTGCCCTGGTACCTCTGATGGCCCCCACGGTCGCCCACGCGGCTCCGGCGGCTCCCAAGGCCAAAGCTCCCGCGAAGCAGGCCGACTCCGGCAAGGCCGGCAGCACGTCCAGCAGCAAGTCCGGCAGCAAGTCCGGCAACAAGTCCTCCAAGACCCCCGCCCGAACGCCCGGAAACAAGTCGATCTCGCTCGACGACGACTTCCTGGTCGAGGGCAATCTCGAGAAGCCGAGCGCGTTCTACGTGTTCCGCCGCTCGGCGACCGACTACGACTGGGCTCGCATGGACGCCGTGTTCACGCCATTGGTGCTTGAATCTGTCCAGGATCCTTTGTTCTAATCACTGTTACCCTGGGGGTGGGCGCTCTCCGCGCGCGAAAGCTCCCACTCATCGTCGAACGTCAACAACCCCACCCAGATCCGGGATAGCTTGCTCCCGGTCGGACACTGCGAAGACAAGACGGGCTCACACACCCGTCCGCTTGAGGAGGATCAACGGCCATGGATGATTTTGCACAGTTTTATCAAGAAGGCGGCTTCTTCATGCACCCCATCGCCCTCTGTGCGGTGCTCGGGGCAGGCGTGATGGTCGAGCGCTTCATCTTCCTGTTCTTCCGTTTCAACATCAACGGCGGGCAGTTCTTCAACCAGGTTCAGAAGCTGGTGATGGCGAACAACATCGACCGCGCCATCAAGCTCTGCAACGCCGCCGACAAGGCTGCGCTCGCACGAGTGATGAAGGCCGGCCTGACCCGCGCCAACAAGAGCGAGGCGGACATCGCCTCGGCCATCGAGGAGTCGATGCTGGAGGTCACCCCGGCCATCAGCAAGCGCATCTCGATGATCGCGGCCATCGCCAACATCGCCACCCTGCTCGGCCTCCTCGGCACCATCTTCGGAATGATCGAGGCGTTCAACGCCGTCGCTACCGTCGCCGCCGACCAGCGCTCGCAGGCCCTTGCGAAGGGCATCTCGATCGCCATCAACACGACCGGCTTCGGTCTGATGGTAGCGATCCCGCTGCTCGCCGCGCAGGTGTTCATTCAGAACCTGGCCAAGAAGATCTCCGACGAAGTCGATCTCTACGCGGTCAAGCTGGAAAACCTCCTCGCAGCGCGGGTGCGCCAGGGCTGAGCTGACGCGCACCCGACCTGACCGAAAGGTCAGCCGGGGGCACGGAGCTCGAACTGGACCCCACAAAGAAAGGAGGTAACGCGATGCCACGTAAAAAGTTGGAAGAGGAGGAGATTGTCGCCAATCTGCTCCCGGTCCTCAACATCATGTTCCTCTTGATCCCTGCTCTGCTGCTGGCGATGGAGTTCGCCAGCATGGCCTCGATCAATGTCTCCCCGCCGAAATTCTCGAACACTCCGTCGGAGCCCAAGCCCGAGGAGGAGAAGAAGGAAAAGCCGCTCAACCTCAAGGTGTTCGTCATGGAGGACGGCTACCGGGTGTCTGCGGACGGCCAGCAAGAGGGAGCGGAGGCCGGCAAGGCCACTGACTCCAAGGCGCCGACCATCCAACTGGCGAAGGCGGGCGCGCCGTTGAATGACTGGGATCGCTACGACTACGCGGCGCTCGAGGCGTCGGCGAAGAAGTACAAGAGCCTGTTCCCGAACGAGACGATCGTGACGCTCAGCGCCGAGTCCAAGATCCCGATGCAGGCGCTCATCTTCACGATGGACGCCCTCGCTGGCCGGACCTGTAAGCTCGGCAAGGCGATGAAGGGCGAGAAGGTCCCCGATGACTGCTACTTCTGGCAGCCCGTCGTGGAAGGAGGCGCAGGCTGATGACTCCCGAGCAGCAAGCATTCCTCGCCAAGAAGAAGGAGAAGGCCGCCATCCGTCGTCAGAAGGGCGACGAGAAGACCGAGCTCGGCATCACCTCGCTCATGGACATCGTGTCCATCATCGTGGTGTACCTGCTCAAGAGCTACGCTTCGGACCCGGTCGTCATCAACCCGACCGCCGGCCAGAAGATCCCGCTCGGAACGGCCGACTCGCCGATGCAAGACGGCATGCCGATCTTCATCACGCTGCGGGGCATCACCTTCGAAAACAAGAAGCTGGTCGGCATGACCAACGAGGGTGACATCGAGCCGAACTCGGTCAAGGACCACCTCATCGGGCCGTTGTATGACGCGCTCGCCGAGGAGGTCGACAAGGCCAAGACGCTCGCCGAGAACACCGGCAAGCCGTGGTCCGGCCGGGCGATCATCGTCGGTGATCAGGAGCTCAAGTTTAGCGCCCTCGTCGATGTCATGTACACCGCCGGTCGCGCCGAGTTCTCCGAGTACTCGTTCTGCATCATCCGCAAGTCCTGAGCTCCGCTCCGGACACCGAACGACCGGGTCAGAGGTTTCACCTCTGGCCCGTTCGTATTTGTGGTCGCGTACTGAGCGGCCGCTTCGCCGCGATTACCTCCAGTCCGCAGGCGCAGGGTCTGCGAACTGGCGCCCCGAGTTCAACCATTCTATAACCGCAGGACATCACGTCGGTGGCTCGTTCGAAGTTCAAGGTCCTGCGCATCGCATCCATCACGGACGACCTCGTCTGCGATGAGCTACATCAGACGGCGCCGGATTCGGTGACCGTGGGTCGCGGGGTGGCGAGCAAGCTGCTGGTGTTCGGCGCCCAAATGCCGCAGCGCCACGTGCTGTTCGAGTACGACGCGAGCGACGGCAGCTACACGCTGGTGTTGCCGCCGGCCGCGAGCGGCGTGCTGTCGCTACGGGGTCGCGGCAGCAAGATCGCGGACCTGTGGCGCAAGCAGGCCCGGCGCGACCCGAAGTCCGCCACATCGGGCGTGCTGCGCCTGCGGCTCGACCCGACGGCGAAGGGCAAGCTGGTGCTCGGTGAGACGGCGCTGCTGTTTCAGTTCGCCCCGCCGGCCCCGCCGCCGCGCAAGGATCCGTTCCCGCAGGAGTTCAAGGCCCGGGCCTTCTCCGGCGTCACGCGCTTCGACCTGGCGACGTTGCTCTCGGGTGTGATGATCCTCGGGCCGTACTTCCTCTGGGCCGCGACCGAGGCCATCGATCCGACGATCGAGCACGAGATCGACGACCGCTTCCTCAAGGTGATGGGCATGCCGCTCAACAAGAAGGAGAAGGAGCCCGAGCCCGAGCCGAAGGACGACGAGGAGAAGCTGCTCGCCGTCGAGGAGGAGAAGAAGCCCAAGGACATCGAGATCGTCGACAAGGTGGTCAGCCCGAGCAAGGCCTTCTCGAAGGAGGCGATCGCCAAGGCCCGCGGCGTCGGTGTCGCTCGCGTGCTCGGCACCTACGGAGGCCCCGGCGAGGGCACCGTGTTCGACGTCATCCAGAGCACCGAGAACAACCTCGGCGAGCTGTTCGCCGCCGGCATGACGCGGGTCGTCGACGCCGACGGCAATGAGGTCAGCGGCTTCGTACCCGGCGGCGAGGGCATCAGCGCGCTGGGAGCGGCGGTCGGCACCAAGGGCTTCGATGTCAGCGCCGCCGGCCCGGAGGTCGCTGGCATCGACAAGAAGGAGCGCAAGATCTCGCTCAAGAGCGGCGCCGCCGACATCGACGGCGACGCCGACAAGAAGGCCGTCGCTGCGACGATCCGAAACCGCATGGGCGCCTTGCAGAGCTGCTACGAGAAGGGCTTGCGGGCCAATGCCGGCCTGACCGGCAAGATCACCTACACCATCACCATCTCCGTGATGGGCGCCGTGACCAATGTTCACGTGCGCGATGACTCGCTCCAGGATGAGGGGGTCACCGCCTGCACCGTGGCCAAGATCAAAGGCTGGCGATTCCCCATCACGCCCGGCGCCGAAGTGCCCTCGGACGTGACCTTTCCTGTGGTATTTTCGGGGTGATGACCATGCCGCCGACCACACTCCTCATCGCATGGACCCTCGGCGTCGTGCTGATGTCGGGCGCGAGCGCCACAGCGTCCGGTCAAGCGAGCCCTACCAGTCCCAAGGGACAGGTGGCTCAAAAGCCGCGAATGAGCCAGCCCATTGGAGTTTTGGCGGCACCCGCAGCGAGCCCGGCACCTGCAGCGAGCCCCGCAACAACCACGGCCGACACGGCGAACGCCCCGGCCGACGCAGGCACTCCGGCCGCAGGTGCCCCGACGATCACCGCCAGCCAGGCCCGCGGCGTGCTCGAGCGCGGCATGACGGAGCTCGGCGAGCTCGCCGCCCGCGCCCGCCAGAGCGGCGACGCCCTGCGGATCGCCTGCGTGCAGGACAAGCAAGCGCGGGCCGAGGCCGTCATGGAGGTCGCCACCAGCGACATGCTGGTCGTGCAGGACGCCGCCGCTGACGCGCAGACGCGCGCCTTCGCCGGCGACAAGCTCGGCGAGTCGGCGCAACAGATGCGAGGACTGGTCGGCCAGGCGCGCGCCTGTCAGGGCCGTGAGGAGGCCGCGGACGGCAAGACGAGCACCCAGGCTCGGACCCCGCAGGCCGTATTGCCGCAGGACCCGACGAGCCCCGGCGCGCCCGCCTCACGCGGCCTGCCGCCGATCGATCCGCGTCCGCCGGTCGCCAGCCCGGTGCTGTGAGCGCGCGCCCTTTCCTTGCGGGTTACTCGCTTGCCGGCGCAGTTTCGGTAGGCTGTAAGCCCCAATCTTTCCCTTGCGTCGGTCCTTACAGCCATCGCCGCGGCCCCCCAGGCTTGCGACGCCTCCGTCCTCGAAGCGCCATGCCCCGGGCCGGAGCGCGACGAGCGTGCTCGGCGTCTGCATCGGTCTTCACGCCGGCCTTCACGCGTCGCTCGCGTCGGCTGCTCCGGGCACGCTGTCGACGGCGGGCACCGGCATCCCCCGCACGGAGGACGGCGCCGGGATCAAGGTCGGCCCGCGCTCGCTGCTCCATCCGGGCTTCGCCCTGCTGATCGGCGGCGACAGCAACGTGTTCTGGAACCGCCGCCAGGACAGCGGAGGCATCCGCGGCGCCGCGATCGTGCTGCCGGTCGCGTGGATCGGCATCGGCAACCGCGAGGTCCGCGACAACACCCTGCAGACCCCGCCGGAGGCCAGCGAGCGTAAGGTCGACTACAACATGCGCGTCACCGCCGGTTATCGGGCCTACCTCGCCAAGGGCGAGGATATCCGCAAGCTGCCGCGCTTCAGCGTCGACCTCAACGCCTTCGTGGTGCTGCTCCCGGGTCGCCGCTTCAGCGTCACCTTCACCGAGTTCTTCTCCCGCATCGCCGACCCGCGCAACTACGACGCCGGCATCGGCTTCAACTACAACCGCGTCGACCACCGCGGAGCCCTCGGCGTGGTGTTCCGGCCCGGCGGCGGTCGCCTGAGCCTGTCGGCGGCCTACACCAACGAGGTCCTCTACTATCAGTCGAAGGACATTTACAGCGGTGACCGCCTGGTCCAGGGCACGGCCACCGAGGTCAAGTGGCGGCTCTTGCCGCGCTCGTCGCTGGTGCTCGCCTACAGCTTCGCGCACAGCTACTACCTCAGTTGCAACGCCGAGGTCGACCTCGACTGCAAGGAGGACAACAACGCCCACCGGGTCCTGGGTGGCTTTCGCGGCCAGATCGGTGCGCGCCTCACCCTCGACGCCCTCGCCGGCTTCGGCGCGGGCATCTATTACGACGACGAGAACGGGCCGAATTTTAAGAGCTTCATCGGCATGGCGCGGCTCGCCTACTACCCGACGCTGCGCACGCAGTTGTTCGTGCAGCTCGACCGCCAGTTTAGCGACTCGCTGTTCGGCAACTACTTCGTCGACGCCGGCGGCCGCATCGGCGGGCTGCATCAATGGCGCTGGAAGATGTTCACCGAGGTCGGCTTCTCGGTGGCCGCCCGCAAGTACGCGGGCATCCCGATCCCCGGCAGCGAGTCGCGGGTGGTCCAGTACTTCAACGCCCCGGGCTTCGTCCGCAAGGACACGATCGTCAGCCTCAGCGCCCGCGTCGAGCAGCCGTTTGGCCGCTACTTCGTGCTCGGCGCGCGCTACGACCTCGTGGCCGACAGCACCGACTTCGCGGCGAGGTATCCGGGCGGCCTGGTCGACGCTGGCGGCTTCGTCAAGCACGTCGCGTTCCTCGTCAGCGCGGTACGCTTCTAGGCACCCCGATGTCTCGCCTGCTCCCTCTGTGCCTGCTCGCGCTCACGACCTGCAACCCGCAGATCCCACCAGCGCCGCCCGAGTCGGCGCGCGCGGCCGCCAACGCGGGCCTGGGACCCGGCGACGCGCTCGACATCCGCGTGTTCGACGAGGACCGCTTCGCCGGCGAGTACCAGGTCGGTGACGACGGACAGATCGACTTTCCGATGGTGGGTGGGGTCGACGTGCGCGGCAAGACCAAGGACGAGGTGGCCCGCCTGCTCGAGCAGAAGCTCGCCGACGGCTACATCAAGAGCCCGCAGGTCAGCGTGCAGGTCAAGCAGCGCGGCAACCGGGAGGTCAGCGTGCTGGGCCAGGTCAACGAGGCCGGCTCGATCGACTACCGCGACGGCCTGACGATGGTCCAGGCGATCTCGCTGGCCGGCGGTCTGGGCGCCTTCGCGGCGCCGACCCGGGTGAAGGTGACGCGCCGGACCGGCGTGGGAGATCAGACCGTCACCTTCGAGGTCTCGCTCTCGGCGATCTTCAACGGCAAGTCGGAGGACTTGGTATTACGTCCCGGCGACATCGTATTTGTCCCCGAGTCGAGGATCTGACGCCATGCCCGATCTGTTGCACCAAGTCCGCGAGGCGCTGGTCGAGCGCACCACCCGGGAGACCCAGATCTCCGTCCGCCTGACGCTGCCCGGCGACCGCCCGCCGGAGCCGGCGGACATCGAGACGCCGGTGCCCTTCCTCTCGCACATGCTGGACGCGCTGGCCCGCCACGGCGCGCTCGGCCTCCACGTGGTCGCGCGCGGCGACACCGAGATCGACGACCACCACACCGTCGAGGACATCGGCCTCGTGCTGGGCAGCGCGCTCGACCGGGCGCTCGGCTCGCGCGCCGGCATCGCCCGCTTCGGCCACTTCTCGCTGTGTATGGACGAGACCCTCGTCGACTGCGCGCTCGACCTCGGCGGCCGTCCCTACCTCGTCTTCGACCTGCCGGTGATCGCCGGGCGGCGCGTCGGCGACTTCGACTGCGACCTCGTGCGCGAGTTCTTCCAGGCGCTGGTCGTGCAGGCGCGCATGAACTTGCACCTGCACCTGCGCGCCGGCGGCAACGTACACCACGTGGTCGAGGCGGCGTTCAAGGGCTTCGCACGGGCGCTGCGAATGGCCGTCGCCCACGACGCCACGGTCGGCGGCGCGGTGCCCTCGACCAAGGGCAACCTGGTCTAGGAGCCGCGCGTGCCGACCCAGGAGCCGAAGCCGGACCCGCACGACGATCCTGACGAGCACGAGCAGGCGCGCAGCCGCAGGGCCGTGATCTGGGACCTGACGATGGTCGTGCTGGTCCTCGCCAGCCTGGTCCCGGTGTTATGGGTCGAGCTGGAGGCGCTGCACTGGCCGGACGCCCGCTTCAAGGTGCTGGCGGCGGTCGACCTCGTGTTCGTCCTGCTCTTCGCGGGCGATCTCGCGGTGGGTCTGTGGCGCGCGGACGATCGCCGGGACTACATCCGTCGCCGCTGGTTCGTGCTGCCGGGCCTCATTCCGCTGTACCTCGAGGCCCTCGCCCTGCTGCGGTTCTCCCAGTTGTTGCGGCTGTTGCGGCTGTTGCGGCTGCTGCGGACGATCGGCGCGCTGCGGCGCACTCGCGTGCTGCGGGTGCTCGACCTGCTGCTCAACCGTCACAAGCTCCTGCACACCGCGCTGATCACCGGCACCGTGGTCGTCACCCTCGCCGCGGCGGTGTGGCTGCTCGAGCGCGACACCAACCCGAGCCTGTCGAGCTTCGGCGACGCGCTGTGGTGGGCGATCGTCACCACCACCACGGTCGGCTACGGCGACATCACCCCGCAGACCGGGCTCGCGCGGCTGGTCGCCACCGGCCTGATGCTGATGGGCATCGGCCTGATCGCGGTGCTCGCGTCGAGCTTCAGCGCGGCGCTCATCACGACCGACGCCCACCACCCCAAGTCCGGTGAGGGCCTCGTCGACGCCCTCGAGCGCCTGGCCCACCTGCGAGACCACGAACACCTGACCGCCGAGGAGTTCACCGCGGCCAAGCGCAAGCTGCTCGCCCCGGGCAAGGGCCCTTGATATAACCCCGGCGCCATGTCCGACGCCCCGAGCAAGCCTCGCCCCTCCGACGACCCGCGGACCGCCCTCGAGCGCCGCGAGCACCTGGCCGCGGCCTACGCCGGACCGGGCCAACTGGCCCAGGGTGACAAGGGCGTGTTCGCGGCCGGGGCCAAGGCGACCGCGGCCCGCGATAAATTGCATGAGACCGGCCGCCGCACGGCGCGCGAGCGCATCGACCTCCTGCTCGATCCGGGCAGCTTCATCGAGCAGGGCAAGTTCGTCACGAATCAGTGTCCGGACTTTGGCATGCCGGACAAGAAGGTCTACGGCGACGGCGTGGTGACCGGTCACGGCACGGTCGACGGCCGGCCGGTGTTCGTGTTCGCCCAGCAGGCGCCCGTGTTCGGCGGCAGCCTCGGCTGGGCCCACGCGCAGAAGATCTGCCAGATCATGGATATGGCGACCACCGTCGGGGCGCCGGTGATCGGCCTCAACGACAGCGGCGGGGCGCGCATCCAGGAGGGCGTCGCCTCGCTCGCCGGTTACGCGGAGATCTTCAAGCGCAACGTGCTCGCGTCGGGCGTGGTGCCGCAGCTCTCGCTCATCCTCGGGCCCTGCGCCGGCGGTGCGGTCTACTCGCCCGCGCTCACCGACCTGGTGCTGATGGTCGAGCAGAGCTCGTACATGTTCATCACCGGGCCCGAGGTCATCAAGACGGTCACCCACGAGGAGGTCACGAAGGAGGCCCTCGGCGGCGCGGCGACCCACAACGAGCGCAGCGGCGTCGCCCACTTCGCGTGCGCGTCGGAGCCGGCGGTCATCGCCATGACCCGCGAGCTGCTCGGGTTCTTCCCGTCCAACAACATGGAGGAGGCCCCGCGTCGCGCCACCGCGGACGACCCGGGCCGCCTGTGCCCTGAGCTCGCCAGCTTCGTCCCGGTCGACGCCAGCAAGCCCTACGACATCCGCACGATCGTCACGGCGGTCGCCGATGACGGGCACTTCGTCGAGGTCCAGGAGCACTTCGCCCGCAACATCGTCATCGGCTTCATCCGCATCGACGGCCAGTCCGTCGGCGTGGTCGCCAACCAGCCGCTCGTGCTCGCCGGCTGCCTCGACATCAACGCCTCGGTCAAGGCGGCCCGCTTCGTGCGCATGTGCGACGCGTTCAACATCCCCCTGTGGACGCTGGTGGACGTGCCGGGCTTTCTGCCGGGCACCGAGCAGGAGTTCGGCGGCATCATCCGCCACGGCGCGAAGCTGCTGTACGCGTTCGTCGAGGCGACGGTCCCGAAGGTGACGCTGGTGACCCGCAAGGCCTACGGCGGCGCCTACGATGTCATGGCCAGCAAGCACATCCGCGCCGACATCAACCTCGCCTACCCGACCGCGGAGATCGCCGTGATGGGGGCGGAGGGTGCGGTCAACATCATCTATCGCCGCGAGCTCGCGGAGGCCGAGGACCCGGTCGCGCTGCGGGCCGAGCTGCTGGCCAACTATCGCGGGTTGTTTGCTAACCCGTACAAGGCGGCGGAGCTCGGCTTCATTGACCAGGTGATCGCCCCGGAGGACACCCGCCGCCACGTCGCGCGCAGCCTCAAGCTGCTGCGCAACAAGCGACAGGAGAACCCGCGCAAGAAGCATGGCAATATCCCGCTGTGACCTGTCGGTCTGCGTGGGTGTTGCTGCTGGCGCTGACGGCTTGCCGGTACTCGGGTCCCAACCCGCGGACGCTGCATTACGTCGACAAGCAGTTGGTGGCGACGCGCTCGGCGGACCCGCAGGCCTACGCGTTTTATGTGCAGAGTCAGTTGGCGCTGTCGTTCGACCCGCCCGATCTGGCCCGCGCGCACGAGCAGATCCTGCTGGCGATCGACCGCGATCCGCACGACGCCCACCTGTGGACCGTGCGCGGCCAGATCGAGCTGCAACGCGGCGACGAGGCCCAGGCCCGCCGGGCCAGCGAGCGGGCGCTGCACCTGCGCCCCGACTATCCGCCGGCGAAGGAGCTGGCCGCGCGGATCGGCGGCGGCCCGCCAGTGGTCCAGCGGCGGCCCTGAGCTCAGCGGCGAGATTACAAGTACGTCGCCAGGTAGACGACGAGGCAGTACCAGGGCGTACCGGCGAGGATGAGCGCCTTGCGGGTGCGCCGGAGGTCGCGGCGCGTGCCGCCAGCGATCAGGGCGGCGACCGAGAAGCACCACGCGACCGCGGCGATCGCCACGGCCAGGGCGAAGGCCCGGAGTACGAAGGGCGCGAGCGAGGGCACGAACATGCCGGCCGCCGCGACGGTGGTCAGCAGCACGGGGATCCAGGCGCTCGTCAGGGCGGTGGCCGACAACCACCGGTGCGAGCGGTCGCCGGGGCGCCGCAGGTGTGACAGCACCCAGGTCAGCAGGAACACGAGCCCGGCCAGCAGCGCGAGGGCGACGCCGCCGAGGGTGATAAAGTCGACGATCCGCTTGAGGATCTCCCGGAGGCGGTCGAGGTCGAGGGCCAGGGCGATCGCCGCCGGGATCTGGACCAGCAGGGCCGTGATGATGAGGGCGGGCAGACAGCGCATCGCGGCGAGTATAACACCGGCCCCGGGCGCGCAATGAGTGGTCTGTGGACCCGCCGGCGGCGGAAGTAGGGGCCGGCCGGCGCGCCTGTGCTTGCCAAGCGCGGCCGCCCTGAGGTACACCCTTGGCCCCACGCGGGTGTAGCTCAGTTGGATAGAGCGTTGGCCTCCGAAGCCAAAGGCCGCAGGTTCGAACCCCGCCACCCGCACTCACGATCGCCGAACGCCGAACGCCGCCCAACCACTTCGGTTTGGCGGCGTTCGTGTTTGCGCCCCGCGCGAGGATCCGCGGGCAGTCGGGTCCGCGGGGCGCGCCTTCTACAGGCCGCAGAGCATGACCGTCTCGGCGGTCGCGGAGGCGACGATCGCGGTGTAGTCGGCCATGCCGAGCTTGTTGTCGAAGGTCGCCGTCCACTTCGCCGAGGGCGCTCGAGTAGAGGTCGTACCGCAGCCCGGCTCAGCCCTTATTCTCCTTCGCCCACGAGTCCCGCAGCGAGATCGTGCGGTTGAACACTCGCGACTGCGGGGTCGAGTCGAGGTCGACGCAGAAGTATGCGAGGCGCTCAAATTGTACGCGGGTGCCTGGCGCGGCGTCGGCGAGGCTCGGCTCCACGAAGCCGCCACGCACGACCTCGAGGGCCCTGGGATTGATGTTGTCGGTGAAGTGCCCGCCTTCGGGCACGTCGCTGGGATTTTCCTTCAAGAACAATCGGTCGTACAGCCGGGCCTCGATCGCCAGCGCGTGCGTCGCCGACAGCCAGTGGATCGTGCCCTTGACCTTGCGACCGTCGGGGGCGTTGCCGCTGCGGGTCGCCATGTCGAGCGTGCAGCGCAATTCGCTGACCCGCCCGGTGGTGTCCTTGATCACCTCGTCGCAGCGGATGATGCCGACGTGGCGCAGGCGCACCTCCTTGCCCGGGCTCAGGCGAAAGTATCCCTTCGCGGGGACCTCCATGAAGTCGTCGTGCTCGATGTACAGCTCCGACGACAGCGGCACCTTGCGGCTGCCGCGGGACGGGTCGTCCGCGAAGTAGGGCGCGTCGAGCCACTCGACCTGTCCCTCGGGCCAGTTGGTCAGCGTGAGCTTGAGCGGCCGCAGCACGCCCATCACCCGCGGGCTGGTGGCGTTGAGGTGCTCGCGTACCGCGTGCTCGAGCAAGGTGACATCGACGGTGCTGTTGTGCTTCGACACCCCGACCCGCTCGCACAGCGTGCGTAGGGCCTCCGGGGTGTAGCCGCGTCGGCGCATGCCGGAGAGCGTCGGCATGCGCGGGTCGTCCCAGCCGTGGACGTGCCCGCCCTTGACCAGCTCGAGCAGGCGGCGCTTGCTGAGCATGGTGTACGTGAAGTTGAGCTTGGCGAACTCGATCTGCTGCGGGTGACAGGGGACCGTGAGTTGATCGAGGAACCAGTCGTAGAGCGGGCGGTGGTCCTCGAACTCGAGGGTGCAGATCGAGTGCGTGATGCCCTCGATCGCGTCCGAGACGCAGTGCGCATAGTCGTACATCGGATACACACACCAGGCGTCCCCGGTGCGGTGGTGGCTCGCCTTCTTGATCCGGTAGATCGGCGGGTCGCGCATGTTGATGTTGGCCGCGGCCATGTCGATCTTGGCGCGAAGGACGTGCTCGCCGTCGGCGAACTCGCCGGCGCGCATGCGCGTGAAGAGGTCGAGGTTCTCCTCGACGCTGCGCCCGCGGTACGGGCTGTCGACGCCCTTCCTGTGGAAGCTGCCGCGATACTCGCGGATGTCCTCGGCGCTGAGGCTGCACACGTAGGCCTTGCCGGACTTGATCAGCTCGACGGCGTAGTCGTAGAGCCTCTCGAAGTAGTCGCTGGCGAAGTACAGGTGCTCGCTCCAGTCGTAGCCGAGCCAGCGCACGTCGGCCTGGATCGCCTCGACGTACTCGAGCTCCTCGACCGCGGGGTTGGTGTCGTCGAAGCGCAGGTGGCAGCGACCGGCGAACTCGAGCGCAGCGCCGAAGTTCATGACGATCGACTTGGCGTGGCCGACGTGCAGGTAACCGTTGGGCTCCGGCGGAAAGCGCGTGATGACCCGCCCGCCGTGCTTGCCGGTCTGCTGGTCCGCGGCCATCCGCTCCTTGATGAAGTTTGGCGGCTGGTCGTTCGGGACTTGCGTCGGCTCGGTCGCAGTTGTCATGGGCGGCCAGATCCCTATCCCACGCCGGTGCAGGGGTCAATTGCTGGCCCGGCCTAAAAGTTGCTGGCGGCGCCCGCCCGTGCCAGCGTCGGCCCGTGACGGGAACACAGCCCCACGCGCCGCTCACCCGCGGCGCCCGCCTGCGCGGCTGGCTCGGCGAGCACGCGTACCTGATGCTCGCCGCTGGCGCGGCGCTGGTATTGACGCGCACCGTCGAATTCTCGCCGCCGGCGCTGGTGCGCGTCGATGCCTCGGCCCACGGCGGTGCGCTCGGCGGCCTGCCGGTGCAGGAGTTCTCGGGCGAGCTGCGCAGCCCACGGGTGGCCCAGATCAAGGCGACGCTGCGCCGCTACGACGACCCGGACCTCGCCGTCACCGCCGACAGCCACGAGTATGACGAGCGCGGCGAGCTGCTGTCGCAGCCGGTGGTGACGACGCCGCTGGGCACTGGCGCGGCGATCGAGCAGACGGTGAAGCTCGAGCGTGGCGACCTGCAGCTCGACCTGCGGATCTTCGCGACCCCGCGCCTGGCGCCCGGAGCCGGTCAAGCCGAGCCGCTGACGCGCCTCGAGCACGAGATCTCGATCCACAGCCGCCGCGAGGGCTGGAGCGGCAGCAAACGCAGGATCCACCTCGACACGCGCGGCACCCTCGACGACGTCGAGGCGCACGGACATCGCCTGGTGTTCACGGTCGACGGCCACCTGTTTAGCCTCGACCTCGAGCTGCACCGCCCGCTCGGCCGGTTATAATGGCGGGCCGCGCTGGCGCGGCGAGGGCGAGTCATGATGCACGGGACGGCTGCGATCGCGCTGGCAGTGGTGATGGGCGTCGCGCCGGTCGAGGCGCCCGCGCCCGAGGCCCTGCCGTTGCGACCGCGGCGGGTCGAAGGGCCCGCGCTCCCGCCAGTCACGACTCCGCCGGTGACGAGCGAGCCCGTGATGACGGAGCCCGAGCCCGAGCCTGAGCCTGAGCCTGTGGTCGCGCCGGGGCCCGCGGCGGGCCCGATGGTGCGGGTCGAGGACATCCCGACGCCGCCCGACCTGCGCGCGCCGCCGCCGCGCTGGGATGGTCGCGGGTTATTGATCGGTGCGGGCGTGATGGGTGTCGTGAATGTTGGGCTCGCGGGGGCCAGGCTCGGGCTCTCGCTCGGTGAGGTCACGGCCGACAAGGAGATGGCGCGCCTGATCTTGACCGCGGTGGCGACACCGATCGACCTCGCGGCGGGCATCGGTCTGGCGGCGGCTGGCGGCTATTATCGCGGCCGGCGAAACGGCTACCGCACCGCCTACGACCTCAAGCCGAAGAGCAACGCGAGGGCGTTCACCGGCAGCGGCGTGACCCTGCTGGTGATGGGCGTGGTCGCGTGGATCTCGGCGTGGACGCCGTGGCAGGGCGACGTCACGATCGACGCGCGCGGCAACGGGACGCTGGTGGTCGAGACGCTCGGCAGCCTGCTGCTCATGGGCGGCTCGGGGCTCGTCGCGTATGGCGTGTCGTGGGACAAGCACGCGCGGCTGTATGGGCGCAGCGTCCGACGCGTGGCGCTGAGGCCGGCGGCGAGCCCCGGATTCGCCGGGGTGCGCCTGAGC
>Ga0105045_10000787_pt1 | contig 24430 bp, 21 predicted proteins | sample MAT02_FD_78089 | JGI IMG/M metagenome (GOLD analysis project Ga0105045, IMG submission 78089) | Freshwater microbial communities from Lake Fryxell liftoff mats and glacier meltwater in Antarctica - MAT-02 (megahit assembly) | ecosystem: Environmental > Aquatic > Freshwater > Ice > Liftoff... | reverse complement strand
GGCGGTGTTCCACAGCAGTTTTACCCCCGAGGCGCGCTGCTTTTCCTTGGCGTAATCCACCATGACCCGCATCCGGTGCTCCGATTCGGCCACACTGCCGCCCTCGGCCACTACATCAAAGTCATGGAAGCAATAAAACTCAGCCCCGATCTTGGTGAAGAACTCAAAAGCGGCATCCATTTTATCTTTGGCGTTCCCGATCGGATCGGCGGCAATGTCCCAGGGAAAGTACTTAGTGCCGGGGCCAAAAGGATCGCTGCCAACTCCACAGAACGAGTGCCAATAGGCGATGGCAAACCGCAGGTGATCGCGCATGGTTTTCCCGGCCAGCAATTGATCGGGATTGTAATATTTAAAAGCCAGCGGATTGTCCGAATCTGGACCTTCATATTGGATCGGGGCAATGCCCGGGAAATATTCCCGGTCGCCGAGGGTGAGGTGTAGTGCCATGATGTTTGGTTGCTTTTGTGCCGCCAATTTTAATCTATTTGGTCGAGGGTTGAAAATGTGGCCGAAAAAAAGTGGCGGAAGCGGCAAAACCACGATTGCCTTTTTTTAGGTCATCGGGAAACGGTAGACCCACATACCCACTGGCTGCTTTGTCGCCTAAACCGCCGGAAACCAAGCGGGCTAAATGGCAGGACTAGTGCTGCTGGGCAAAATTGCGCAAGTGGGGAGCAAAAACGGCGGGTGCGAGCGTTTCGTTGAGTTTGAAATCAACGGTCCGGGTGCGCCCGATGAGTTTACCATTGGCCAAATACTCGGCCACGACCGGGATCAACACGCCATTGAACAGTTGGTAACTTTGATAAACCTTCACCAGTTCATCTTTTCCCGATGGCCCCACCAGCCGGGTGGCGAGCGGGTAGTGGTTTTTAACCCGGATGTAAGTGTAGATAAAACCACCGTCTGGCTCTGGGGTTTTGATTTCGTGGCAATTGATTCCTTGAAATTCCACTGGGCCGCTCAGTTGGCTCTGGGCCATCAGCTCATCGTTAAACAGGATGTCCAAACTTGAAAAGTACCGGTAGCCGACCAGTTGCTCTTCCTTTTTCATTTTTACGGGCTGGCTCGATACGGTTGGATCCAGTTTCCAGTTGTTGTTGTGGTCATAACAAAACACATACTCAGTACTGTCCCTCACAATCACCCGCTTCATGGACAAAGGCCGTTTGGCGTACAATATGGCCCGCGCCCGGTACTTTCCCCACAGTTCTTCGGTTTCTTCGACGTAAGAACTGCTCTGTAGCCATTGGCCTTGGCTATCGCAGGTTTTGCGGAACTGGGCCAGTACTTGGGCCAGCGACTGGGCTTGGGCCAAGCCACTCACCATTAGCCAGCCAATAAAAACCAGTATCTGAACGCAGCGCAAACGGGGCATAGATGTTAGAAAAAACAGACTAACAAAGGTAAGCTGGAGTTTTTAATTAGGCCAGCACTTTTTTGGGCAATGGCCTTGTCCGGCCACAGAACCTGCTCGGCAACACACCCTTTAGCGTCATTTTTTTGGTTAGCCACAGCAAACCAGTGTTCTCTGGATCCAACCAACGGAAATGGGCGAAAACTGTCCTCGTCCCAATTTCGCGTCCCCAAGTCCATTTGGGTTCCTTGCTTTGCGTCAAGTTGAGGTAATTGGCCTTGCCAAGAGTAAAATAGTTTGGGGGATTTTCCTGATCGGTGGGCTTGATTTTCAATAATTTATCGCGCTACTGGCGCGGTCCAATTTGGCTGGACGACAAAGGCCCCAATATTCTGAGGGCATAGAGCGCTTTCCTAGCCCAACTTTGGCTATTTTCGCAAACGAGGGGGCGCGGGGCATTGTAGATCCAGACCTGCCAAAAAACTTAAATCGATCCAAAACCATGATAAAAAAGACCATTTTCATCTGCGGCATTTGGCTGAGCCTCTCGGGATGCGCGGGCGAACCAGCAAAGACGGCCCAGCAAGATACTCCCCCAACGGCCCAAGAAGTGCAAGTTCCCGCTCCGGTGCAAGTGCCGGCCGAGCTGCTGGCTGCGGGCAAAGCGGTCTATTCTGCCAACTGCCTAGCCTGCCACCAAGCTGATGGCAATGGGGTGCCCGGTCTGAACCCTCCCTTGGCTGGCTCGGAGTGGGTAACGGGCGACAAGGCCAAGCTGGTGGGCACGGTGCTGAACGGGCTGCGCGGCCCAATAACGGTAAAGGGCGAGCGCTACAATGGCGTGATGCCCCAACAAAGCCATTTGGCCGATGCCGATATTGCGGCTGCACTCACTTACGTGCGTAATAGTTTTGGCAACCAAGGCGACGTGATCAATGCCGAAGACGTAAAGGCCGCCCGAAAATAGTCCGGTTCATTTCACTTCGTGAGGCTCAAAATAATAAAGATCGGTAGCAAAAGTGACCGCTTTAATTTTGCTCCGGCTCATTTCTTGCCATTGTTGGGTTGGAAAAATGGTGATTTCCTCGTCGGGTATTTTCTTGTCCTTGGCCGAAAAACTGACTTTTACGGGCATGGCAAAACCAGCTTCCCGAGTTTCCCATTTGTAGCGGAGTGTAAATATTTTCTTTTGCTTGACTAATTGATAGACCAGTCGGGGCGGGGCAGCATGCTTGAGGTATTGGTAAAAAAACGGGCGCAAGTTGACTGCCAATTTTTGGCTAAAAAAATCAATGGCCTGCTCAGTACCGACGGTGGACAGCTTGAATTGTTGGGCATACTGGGCCAAAGTGGCCAGCCAAAGATCATCGTTTTGGATCACCGACCGTAGGGTGTGCAGCATCCAAGCCCCTTTGTAGTAATTGTCTGAATCTCGCCAGCGGGCAAAGTTGACCCCAAATACGCCCAGCATCGGGTCTTGGTTGCCGATTTTGGGCCGCTGGGTTTTCAGGTACTCCACCGATTTGGCAAAACTTCCGGTAAGGCATTCTACATACAGGGCCTCTGCATAAGTGGCAAAGGCTTCGTGCAGCCAAAGCTCGGCATGGTCGCCGATGCTCAGGCTGTTGCCAAAATATTCATGGGCACTTTCATGGACAATGATGTAGTCAAAGCCGAATGGATTGTTTTTGTATTCGTTGCCGTAGGCGATGGCACTTTGGTGTTCCATTCCCCAGTAGGGGGTTTCCACCAGTGCATAACCATCTTTCCAAAACGGATACTTGCCGAACCGTTTTTCAAAACAGGTCAATATCGGTTTCATTTGTGCGAAATGCTCGGTGGCTTTTGGGGCGTTGTAGTCCAGCACGTAATAATCGAGGGCAAGTTTAGCCCCATCGTGGGCTACATAGGTGTCTTGCAAGTGCGCATAATGGGCAATATTCAGGGAGACATTGTAGTTGTTGATCGGGTAGCTGACTTTCCATTCGTAGCCCCGGTAGCCACCGCTCACGGCCATCGTTGATACAAGGTTGCCGTTGGCCACGCATACCAGCGGTTCGGGCACTTCGCAGTAAATGCGCATACTGTCCGGCTCGTCGGTGAGGTGATCTTTGTTGGGCCACCAAGCACTGGCCCCCAAATGTTGGCAACTCACCCCCACCCAAGGCCGCCCCTTGGCATCGGTGGCCCACGAAAATCCACCATCCCAAGGGGCATCAGGCGCCACCCGGGGACTGCCGTGATAATAAATTTTGAACGATCCCAGCTTGCCCTTGGGCACCAACTGTTTGAAATTGATCACAATGGCAGTGCCTTCCCGCCGGAAACCAAGCGGGTAATTATTGTAAATAATCCGGTCAATTTTGAAATCTTCAAACAAGTCGACCCGAATGGTGGTAAAATCCTCGACGGCCCGGAAGGAAATGGCATTGTACCCATTGATGCGCCGCTCGGCCAAATGGATCTTGAGGTTCAGGTCGTAGTAAATGACATCATAACACGCACGGTCGGGCGCGAGTGAGCCCCGGAGCGAATCTTGCCGGGCAAAAGCTTGCCCGGAAGTTTGGGCCAGTACTGTGTGGGACCAAACTGCCAGCCAACTGCCACCCAAAAAGAGGCAAAGAAGCATTCGCCGGACTGGAAGATATGGGGCCATAAATAGCATCGGGGAAAAGGTTAGGGCTGGTAATTTTTCTTTAGGTATTGTTGAATTATTTGCGCCCAGATCTGGTAACCAGCTGGACTCAGGTGGAGTTGGTCGGCTAGGAACAGCTCAGGCCGGGGCTGGCCTTGGGCATTGAGCATGGGCGTAGCAATGTCAATGTAGGCCAAATTGCGCTGCCGCTGGCAGAACTGGCGGATCAGGCCGTTGGCCACCCGTTGCTGGGGCAATAAGCTCGCCCGCAGTGGGCTGGGCTTGATGGCCACAAACCCGATCTTGAGGTCGGGCAGGTGGCCCGAGGCTAATTTGACCAGTTGTTGAAAATTGGCCAACACTTCTTGGGGCGTTTTTTTGCCAGTGTCCAGATCATTGTCACCTTCGTAAATGAGCAGGATGCTGGGTCGGTGGGGCAAGACCGCTCGCGTAAAAAAATGGACGGCCCCGGTCATCTCTGATCCGCCAAAGCCCCGGTTGATCACCGGATATGGGGCCAAATCGGTTTGGCAACTGCCCCAAAACCGAAAACTGGAACTGCCCCAAAGGACGATTCCGCTAAGTTGCGGTGCGGTCAGGCTGTCGGCAAGCTCAAAAGCCCGGATTTCATTCTCAAACCGGCGGTCTTGGGCACCGGTGCAGGTGGCCAAGGCAAACAGTAAAAATGCGACGATGATTGTTTTCATAAGTTAAAGTACTGAATCGCAAACTAGGTAGAAATTCTTTTAAAAAAATGGTTTGGACGGCCTGATTTTGATAAAATCGTGATCGATACTTGGTTGTGATGTGTATTGGTTTCCTGAAACCAATGCCATTTTTTGCTTGCGGGTTATTGGCTAATTACATTCGTTGCGAACCGTTTTTACGAGTATTTGATTTTTTCAAAAGCTTGATTACTAGATGTTTTATTCACTAAAACAAGGGCAAAAAATTGGAATTCAACCTTCCGCTTTGCAAACGGTGTGGTCCAGAGAAAAAATGGCTGTCAATGACTGCCTAGGGGCTAGATTGGTTAGAAAGGATAACCAATCCCAATATTGTAAACTGGATTAGCATAGCGAAAATTTCCCAGCACAAAGCGTTGGGAAAGTGGCAATACGGGATCCCATACGCGAATCCCCACATCCAATCGCATGATGACAAATGAAAAATCAAAGCGTAAGCCCAAGCCAGTGCCCACTGCAATTTCGGTGTAAAACCGATTCAGGCGGAATTGCGACAAGGGGCGAGTGTCGGCGGTCAGCATCCATACGTTGCCTGCATCGACAAAGAAAGCGCCATTGACAAACCCAAAAAGCTTGGCACGGTACTCAGCATTCAACTCGACCACCAATTCGCCCGGGCGCTCGAACCGCTCATCGATTCGGCCATCGCGATCAATGGGCGAGTAACCGCCCGGTCCCAGGCGGCGGGGCCGCCACGCCCGGATGGTGTTGCTACCGCCGGTAAAGAAGTATTTTTCGTAGGGCAAGACGGTATTTCTCACATCGCCCAGGTTGCCATAGGGCCGGGCCACTCCCACGTTGGCCCGAAACGCCCACGTGTTGTTCTTGCTCCTTGGCACGTAATAGCGCAGTTCGGCATTGAGTTTGATAAACCGGAAGTATTCGAGCCCGAACAAGGTGGGGTTTTCGGCCAAAAACTTGTTGCTCAAAAAATTGAGCGAGGTGCCACCCGACTCGGCAAATGCCCGGAAATAGATGGCATCGGGCCGTTTGGGATCATAATAGAGGTAATTGAACGAGACACTGGACACGATGAGCCGGCTAAAACTTCGCAGCAGGGTGTTGCCACCGGCGGCCAGCTCGATCAAGTACAGGATAAAACTATCCTCAAAACGGGGCGTGTTCACCAAATTGAGATCGGCCAAGTTGGCGGTGTAAACCCGATTGCGCTTTCGGTTAGTCCATTCGTAGCCCCAAGATGCTTGGAAATTCATCCGGTCGTATTCCGGTCGGCGGATATAGGTAAACCCGGTATTGATTCGGGTGCGGGGCGAATTGATGCCCACCCGCTGTTTCCATTGTGAACTCACTGGCAGCAAGAGCCGGGGAAAAGACAGGATACCATTGAGGCTCAGCTCGCGGGCGTTGTAGGCATTGCTCTGCTGGATGGCACTCCCCTGCGACTCGATCGCTCCTCTGGCCCGCAACTCGAAGATTTCGTAGGCATTGAAGGTGTTGCGGTTTTTGAGCGAAACGCTAAAAAACGGGCCGGGAAGTGCTTGGTTCACATTTAGCCCCGACTCGATTGAAAAATCGTTTATGGGCAGTGGGCTGGCAAATATATCGGTCACGAAGCGCCCCTTGAGTGTGTCGAAGCGCAGATTGACAAAACGGAACATGTCCATGCTGGCCAAGGCTCTTTGCGTGTCTTCCACGTCGGTTTGGCTGTACGCTTGACCCTTTTTTAACCTAATTCGATCATACAATACCCGATTTTTATAAGGAGTACGGGTAATTTTGCCAAAACTGATGAATTTAACCCCGTTGTAGTCAGGATAGTAGGTAGTATCGCGGGCCGCTCGCTCGCTTTCCACGCCCTCATCAGTGACTACTTCAATATCGGTGATCCGAAACAAGCGGTGGGGCACATTGGCCACCGGCGGCTCGACCACCAGCCGTAAATCCACCAGCCGCTGGGCCGCCCCGGCTAGGGTATCCACATCAAAAAATAAAAAATCTTTGGTGAAATCATAATAGCCATTGTCACGCATTAGGCGGTTGAGGCGGTCGCGTTCACGGGCAAAGACGATCTCGTCGTAGCGCTGGCCCTGCTTCACCAGGGAATGGATCGAATCGAGCACAATCAATTTGGCCACGGCCGAGTCTGGCGATAAGCGGGTAAACGAGCGGATGAGGTGTGGCGGCCCCTCCACCACCTCATAAAGCACACTGGCCGTTTTGTTTTTGAGTTGGTAGGATGGGTAGACCTTGGCCGAAAAAAAACCTTTCTGCTTGAGGTAAAACTGCATCTGATCCGCCGTTTTGCGCATAATCAGGGAGTCAAATATGACCGGCTTCTCGCCCACCGAACGCATGAGCAAGTTGCCTTCCTCAATCCATTTACGGAGTTTGCCAGTTTCTTTGTTGCGCTTGGCCGTCAGTTTGCGGATTTGGGCTTGGGTGAGGGTGCTGTCGGCCAACTGCGCCGCATACGCCGCCTCCATGTATTTGAGGTCGGTCTTCTTTTCGGCCAGCTTGGGGTCATACCGTTTTTTGCCCTCATAATAAGCCACTAAATAAGGCGAGAAGGCAAATAAGAGCAGTTTGCGGTTGGGTTTTTGGCGATAAAAAGCCTCCAATTCCTCGGAGGGGATGGCTCGATTCCCTTTAATTTTTTGCTTGAACAGTAAATGTTCGCTGCCCGTAAGGTAACTTGTACCTATACAGGAGGAAAGGAGGCAAGCCCACAGCAAGCCAAAAAGTCCTAACTTCGCCCGGCGAATGGATAAATACATTTTTCAAGGTTCAGCCCCGCAATTTAGGCATTTGCTGGGTCAAGGCCAATAGCTAACTGCTTTATGCCTTGATTAAAATGATTTGGGAGCCTAATCGGATAATTACCTTGATTTTCAAGGATTTATTAGCCTAGTTTGTTCCAGACTGATTTGAATAAGTGTAACTGTACCGTGTCCGGCTATTGTGTATGCAGCAAAAATGGAAAAAACTGATTAAGGCTTTGCACCAAAAAAAGCATCGCCAGTCGGAGGGCCTGTTCTTAGTGGAGGGCGAAAAGGCTGTGCAAGAACTGCTTTCGGCTGCTCCGTCTCACTTGCCGTTTGAGGCCGTCGGTTTATTTTATACCCCAATGTTTGCCCAAGCTTACCCCCGTCTCATTGGGCAAGTGGCCGAGGGGGAAATGGTGAGCTCGGAAGAATTGGCCCAAATTGGGACGCTCCAATCCAACGCCGCCGCGCTGGCCGTGGTGGAGATCCCAGCCGTGTCGCCCGAGCCTGGGCCGCTGGGGAGTCTCACCCTAGCTTTGGACGATCTGCGCGATCCCGGCAACTTGGGGGCCATCGTTCGCATTGCCGACTGGTATGGCGTCGGCCAGATCATCTGTTCCCAGACCACGGTTGAATGGTACAGCCCCAAGGTGATAGCCGCCTCAATGGGCTCGTTTCTGCGGGTGCAGCCCCATTATACCGACTTGGAGGCTTGGTTATTGGCCTGTCAAGTGCCCGTGTTGGGGGCTTTTATGCACGGGCAGAGCATCCACCAGATCAGGATTCCCGATTCCTGTGTGCTGCTCATCGGCAACGAAGCCAAGGGCATCTCGCCCGGTGTTGCCCAGTTGATCAGCCGGCGGGTCACTATCCCGCGCTACGGTGGTGCCGAGTCGCTCAATGCGGCCATGGCCACGGCCATTCTTTGTGACAACCTTAAACGTGGCAGTCGCTAGACCTACTCGGCCAACAACTCGCTCAAGGGCAGCCGCCGGCAGGGGAAAGTGCCCCGGTGGCCCTTCAGATTGGTCTTGCGGGCCCGCTGCGCCGGGCTCAAGTGGTTTGATTCAATGTGTTGGAACACCTTAAAGAGTTGAAAGTGCGACTCCCCACCGATCAAATTGTTGGCAGCGTCATAAAATTGTTGGTGCCGCATCTCGAAGGTCAACTTTGGAAGCTCGATTGAGCATTCTTCAGTGGACAAGGCCTCACAAACGGGATGAAGGCCAAACGAATAGTCGATTTTGGGGGGAGGATGCTGGTGCACCCAAACGGTACAGCCAAAAGTGAGTCGCAGGTCGGTGTTGCTCAAATACTCGAAATCGAGCAGCAAATCGGAGCGTAGCAGGTACGTCAGATCGATGTCTGGCGGTGGTAAGGGGAATATGGGTTGGTTTGACATGGTGGTGCTAGGGTTGGGATAAATGGCACTTAGCTTGGGGCTGGCTGAACAAGCCAGCGATGCCCCATTTGCTGGACAAAGCAACTGCGCGATTGAGGCGAGCTGCCGCGATTTATTCGTGAATGGTACATAATATCTCTCTCATTTAGTTTGTAAATAAAATAGCAGAATAACTGACAAATAAACCAATCGGCTTAGTCGATTCCAACATCAATGTTTACGCAGGCCCCCCGATTTAGTTGCCATTGAGTGGCCCCCACCTTGCCAAGAATCGGTCAACGGACTTAAAACCGGTTTTTCCCGCGCCAAAATACCGGGCAATAACCGAACTTTGCCGGCCAAAATAATAAAAGGATGCCCAAATTTTTGCACTTGGAAGGTTTACGGGGAGCTGCCGCCCTGATTGTGCTGCTGTGCCATGTCCAACTCGGGTTCTACCCAAACCACGTGAACGATGTTTTCAAAGCAATGCCAGCGCATTGGTCTGGTCATTTGAACTCGGCGATTGTGTGGGGGTATGCGTTCCTGCTGGACGGCCGGTTGGCTGTCTATGTGTTTTGGGTATTGAGCGCCTACGTGATTTCCATTGGTTTGTTCCGGGCGGCCGAGCCAAGGGCCTATTTGGTCGCGGCCGCCACCAAGCGCTATTTCCGGCTGGCTGGCCCGTGCTTGGGAGCTGTGCTGTTCGCCTATTTGCTGATGAAAAGCGGGCTTATGTTCAGCTTGGGGTTGACCACGGACAATGAATGGCTGCGCAGCACCTATGATTTTGCCCCCAATTTTCTGGCCGCCCTCAAGTTTGTGGCTTGGAACGCTTTTTTTGATTATCAAGGCTCGCCCAACTACAACCATGTGCTGTGGTCCATTGAGGCCGAAATGTACGGGTCCTTCTTCTGCTTTGCCATTTTTGGGGTTTTGGGCCAATCGCCCCACCGTTTTCTGATCTACGCGCTGGTTCCGGTCGGGCTAGTATTGCTCAAAATGACTTGGTTGCTCTGTTTTTTCGTTGGTTTTGTGCTCTGCGACTACGACTACCTGCCACCTTCCACCACGGGCCTGTTGGGACGGTTGAAGAAAGTGGAAAAAATGGTTTTTTCTTGTCCCAAGTGGAGTACAGCTATTTTTGTCGGACTGGTTATTTGGGGAAAATTCGCCTTGCACATGATGGGCTTGATCGCCGATCCGGCCAATCTGGTGATGGCGGTGCTCATTGTATATCTGACCATCCGGTTGGCACCCGTACACGCGTTCCTTGCGAGCAGGCCCATGGCTTGGCTGGGCAAAATATCATTCAGCCTCTACCTGATCCACTTGCCCATCATTTGTTCGTTGGGCAGTTGGTTGTTTCTGTATGGTTGGCCAACTGGATGGGTCGGCGCAATAGCCTGTGGGGTCACGTTGGTCACCAGTTTAAGTGTGGCTGCCATTTTTCAGCGGCTGATTGATGCCCCCTCGGTGCAATTGGCCAACACCATTGGCCGTTATTTTGCTCCCCGGCCACCCATTGGCCCCTCTTCTCAGGATTGAAATGTCCCTTGCCTTGGCTTTTCTTTGGTTACACCCTATTTTTACGCCCTTTGAAACCACAGATTGAGCAATGAAGGTATGGAAATTTGGCGGCACTTCGGTGGGAACCGCCCAGCGCATCAAGAATTTGCCCCAATTGATCAACAACGGCGAGCCTAAAATCGTCGTACTTTCGGCCATGTCGGGCACCACCAACGCCCTGATCAAAATTGGGGAGAAACTCTATGCCAGGGAAACCACTGAGAGCGAGCGAATGATTGACGAGCTGGAGGTCAAGTATCATGCGGTGATCCGCGAATTGTACAGCACTGAAACTGCCAAGGCCAAGGCCACCATTTTTGTGGAAGAGCAGATGGGGCTCATGCGGGCATTCACCAAGAAGCGCTTCAACCTGCGCCGGGAAAAAGAATTGTTGGCCGAGGGCGAGATCTTGTCCGCGCATTTGGTGCAATTTTACCTCGAGGAAATCCAGGTGGCTTCCACGCTGCTCAATGCCCTCGATTTCATGGTTATTGACGACCATGACGAACCCGACCTGAACTACATCGCCGAGCACTTGAAGGCGGAACTGGCCAAGCACCCACAGCAGCAACTTTTTTTGACCCAAGGCTATATTTGCCTCAATCCCGACGGCGAAGTGGACAACCTCAAGCGGGGCGGCAGTGATTACACCGCCTCTCTGGTCGGAGCGGCCATTATGGCGGAGGAGGTGCAGATCTGGACCGATATTGACGGGATGCACAACAATGACCCCCGAGTGGTGGATCGCACCCAGCCCGTGGCTGAACTGACCTTCGATGAGGCCGCCGAGTTGGCCTATTTTGGGGCCAAAATCCTACACCCGCAGAGCGTGAACCCGGCCCGGCTCAAAAAAATCCCGGTGCGCTTGCTCAATACCATGGCCCCCGAAATGTCAGGAACGGTTATTCATGAACAAACTTCGGGCGTGGGCGTAAAAGCCATCGCGGCCAAGGACGGCATTACGGCGGTCAAAATCCAATCAGGCCGGATGCTGCTGGCCTACGGGTTCCTCAAACGGCTCTTTGAAGTGTTTGAAAAGTACAAAACCCCGATTGACATGGTGACCACCTCCGAAGTGGGCGTTTCGGTCACGATTGACCAAGTGAGCCATTTGGATGCGATTGTCAAAGAACTGAGCGAGTTCAGCCACGTCGAAGTAGATACCGATCAAACCATTGTGTGCATAGTGGGCAATCTGGCCAGTGGCAGCCATGATTACTTGGCCCAGATTTTTGCCGCGCTCCAGGGGATTCCCGTACGGATGGTTTCTTACGGGGGCAGCCCCAACAATGTATCGATCTTGGTGAATACTCAACACAAGGTGCAAGTGCTCCGGGCGCTCAGTAAGGGGTTGTTTGCGCTGTAAAATCCCGATGAGATAGGGTTTTTTGGATTTTTCTGCCGAAATTAGTGGTTAATCAAAGAAACTTATGAAATGCCTTGTTGGCTTTTTGTTGGCTCTAATGACTGGGCCATTGCACGCCCAACTGATCACCGAGAGCCCAAAAATAGAGTATAAACTTTCGCCCGAGACCAGTCTCCAGCGGGTGGAAATCACCCAAAAATATACGATCGTCCATTGCGCGTTCTTAAAGAGCTCCTCGGCACTCGATAAACTGTTTTTTTTCGATAAGAGGCTAATGCCACCCGACAGCATCTATATTCTGATTGGGCGGGATACCCGCTTGATCGACCGTCAGACCCGCCAGGGTTACCGATTGCTCAAAGCGGTCGGTATTCCCATCATTGGGGGTGACTCGGCGGTTCGACGTTATGCCAACACCCTGCCCATGTCTGTACCGGTCAACAAAAAGGTCACTTACAGCCTGTATTTCGAGAAACTACCTCCCGGGGTCACCTTGATCGATCTCGTTGAGCCGCCCCTTGACGGGTTCAGCAGCCCGTTTAGTTTTCTGGGGATTCAGATCAACAATCCACCACTGGAGAAGCCCGCCCTAGAAAAGCCCGTGGCCAAGAAAGAACCGCCCATTGTCAGCGAAAAACCCGTCAAAGAGGCCCCAATTACCCAAAAAGCCGCCAAGCCGCTCGCAAAAGAGCCCGAAAATGTCGCATTGGCCAAAACGGATACCCTGACCAAGCCCGTGACCAGCCTAACTGGCAAGTCCTTGAACGAAGGGGAAACCTTCCGGTTGGAAAACCTCACCTTTGCGCAGGGAAAATATGAATTGTTGCCCAGCTCCTTTGCCGAGCTGGATCAACTTGCCGAACTGATGAGCAACCGGCCAAGCATGGAAATCTTGCTCGAGGGCCACACGGACAATATTGGCAGCCCAGTGGAAAACATGAAACTGTCCCAAGACCGGGTCAGGGCCGTCAAAACCTACCTGACCCAAAAGAAGGTCGCCGCCGATCGCATCCAGACCAGAGCCTACGGGAGCACCAAGCCCCTAGTAGTGAACGGCTCGCCCGAGCAGCGCAAGGCCAACCGGCGGGTAGAACTCAAAGTGTTGAAAAAGTAACGGCCCTAAATCAGCTTGACGGCCCCAAAATAACCTTCACTGGTTTTGTCCCACACAATGGCGATGGTTTGGCCGGTGCTCAATTTGACAATGATCAAGTTGTACGTTTTTCCGAGGGATATGGTGTAGCCCACGCAGCCGGCCGTGGGGGCTACATTGCCCAACGCTTCGGCGGAAATCCCTTTGAGCAAGTTGCCAACCCCGCCCTGGCAGTTTACATTGGGCGACATTTTACTAAAGAAAATATTTTCCTTCAAATTGTTGATGGTTTGCTTGATTTCGGGCTGCTCAAGGTAAGCCAACGCATTGCTGTCCTCCAAGTTGCGGAATTGGGCCTCGATGCGGCGGGTTTCTTTCACCGCTTCGCCACCCCGCTGCTCCTCCATAATTTGCATATCGGTGTTGAGCATGCCCCAGTTTTTGCCGATCAAAATCTGCAACTTGCGCCGTTTCTGCATTTCAGGGTGGGTTCGTTCCACCATTTCGCGCTCGAGGTACACGATCAGGCAGCAGGCCTTGAGCCGGAGCGAATCCAAATCGCGTAGGCGGACTTTCATGGCTTGAAAATAGGTCTTATCGCGCAGTTTGGCCAATCGGCGTTCCCGGCGATCCACTTCGCGCCGAATGGTTTCTTGCCGTTTGTCGGGCGATGTAATGCTCTGGTTGATGGCCAGCGTGTCGTAGCGGCTGGTCCCAAACTGGGCCAACACTTGCTCTGGGGTATAATCGGGCACCACGGGTGGGCAGGTACACTTTTCGGTCTTTTTGCGGACACTGTCTTGGCCGCCGCCCACGGGCTGGGGCGTGTCCAATACCACTTTGGTCCGCATTTCGGGTAGGCTGCCCCATGCAAAGTGGTTGATGGGACGACCGGCCGGTTTGACTCCCCAAAGCAGTAAACCGATCAACAGGCCCAAAATGGGCAACAAAAAATCTTTCATGGACAAACGGGGAAAGTTCAATCAACACTCTTGTATGCAGTAAAAAAAGTGCCACATTCGTTTCAAAACAAAGTTTTATTGCGAACTTCGGCCATTTACCAAGCTAATGCAAAACGAAGACCATCCTTTCTATAATCCAGAGATTAAGCCGGCCTTGGTCGTGATCAATATTCTGCTGGGTTTGCTGCTGCCTTTTATGCTGGTGATTGGCCTGCTGGCCGTGGTGGTAAAACCCATGCAATTGGCGTTTTTGCCTTCAGCCACTTGGTATGAAACACTGGTGGTCACGGTGGCAGCGGTGGGTTTCCCGGGACTGATCGCTTGGTCATTGTTTGCCACTTGGCGGCATTACCGCCGCGAGGAATATAAGCGCGCTTTTTGGATCAGCCTTTCGCCCATTTTGTTTGCCGGGGTGATGATCCTGCTCTTCGGCCTGGTTTTTTTGATCGATACCGCGATCTTGATTTTTCGGGAACTTTAAACCAACCAACGGCTGGTATGGGCCAACCGGCGAGGTATGTTGATCAATAACCCCTCACCGAAAAAAGCTTGTTTTGAGCTAATAAATAGCCCAAAACAAGCTTTTTTTGCAAAAAATCAGAATTAAACCGTCACAAATACCTCTTTTTTCTTCTTTTTTACCGTGTTGACCGGCACTAGGCGGATAAAGTCCTCGCGGCGTTTGATCCAGTTGGCCATGATCCGTTCCACGGTCCGGCTGCCAGTATCGATCAAGTAGTTTTGTAAGAGTTCATGGAGTTCATCCCATTCCTCCTCGTCATTGGGGGCTTCGGTCAAATAGTCGCGGTTGATGTTCTGGGGGGTGCGGGGGTTGTAGAGCCACAGCTCGCCGCCGGTCATGCCAGAGCCGAGATTTTCGCTGAACTCACCCAATATCACCACTTTGCCCCGGGTCATGTACTCGCAGGCGTGCAGGCCCACGCCCTCCACCACGGCATACGCCCCACTGTTGCGCACCGAGAAGCGATCGCCCGCGATCCCGTTCACATACAGCACACCGCCCGTGGCCCCGTAAAGTGCGCAGTTACCAATGATGACATTTTCCTCGGGCGCAAACTTGGCCGCTTTGCTCGGCACGATCACCATTTTGCCGCCCGACATGGACTTGGCCACCGAGTCGTTGGCCTCGCCATAGAGTTTCACGGTCATGCCATCGGTCAGGAACACGCCGAAGCCTTGCCCGGCACTGCCGGTGAAAGTGAATTTAAATTCTTTGGTGAAAGGATAAAGTGTTTTATCGGTATAGAAACGTTGGCGGTACTGGTTTTCTTTTCGGGCAATCTCGCCGGCGGCAGTGGCCAAAGTGGCGCGGTCGGTGGCGTTGATCGGATAAGCAAATTCGCCGTGTTCATTGGCGGATAAATAGGGCAGAATGTCTTCTACAATTTGCTGGTTCAATGGGCTAATGCCTTCGTAGAAATTGTTGGCCTCGGTCTGGTAATGGGGCGTGCTGGGGTTGGGATTGTTGGTCAGCGAGAGCACAAAGTTGAGATCCAGTTTCTTTTTCTCGATCAACTCCTTGGCCGCTGGGTTGATCTCGAGCAGATCATAGCGGCCAATCAAATCGCGCAGTGAGGCGATGCCCATCTGGGCCAAGTGGCGGCGCACATCTTCAGCTAAATATTTCAACAGTTTGACCACTTGGTCTTTGTGTCCTTTATATTTGGCTTTGTAAACGGGATCATGGGTGGTAATTCCGGCCGGGCAAGTGTTCTTTTCGCAAATGCGGGCCATTACGCAGCCCTCGGCCACCAACAGCAATTTGCCAAAATTATATTCTTCGGCCCCCATAATGGCCGCCATCACCACATCGGATCCGGTGGACAGGCCACCGTCTGTCCGTAGGCGTACATGATGCCGCAATCCATTGGCCAATAGGGCTTTGTGGACTTCCACCAAGCCGAATTCCCAGGGCAGCCCAGCATGCTTCATCGAACTGAGCGAAGCCGCGCCCGTGCCCCCGTCGCCGCCCACTACATCGATCACATCGGCCCCGGCCTTGGCCACGCCCACGGCGATGGTACCGATGTTGGCCCCGGCCACCAGTTTTACATTCACCATTGCCTTGGGGCAGATCTGCTTCAATTCGTAGATCAACTGTTTCAGATCCTCGATGCTGTAAATGTCATGGAGTGGCGGGGGCGAAATCAAGTCCACCCCTGGATTGGAATACCGCGCCCTGGCAATATCGGCATTGACTTTCAGGCTCATCAATTGGCCGCCCTCGCCGGGCTTTGCGCCTTGGGCCACCTTGATTTGGAGCTCAATGCCAGACACCAAGTATAGGGCCGTGACCCCGAAGCGGCCCGAAGCCACTTGCTTGGTGCTGGCCGTAATCCCTTCGGTAAAGTAGTAAGGATTTTCGCCACCTTCGCCGCTGTTGCTGCGCCCGCCCACTTCTTTGAGGGCCAAGATCAAGTCGCGCTGCGATTCGGCACTGATGGCCCCGAACGACATGGCCCCCGAACCAAACCGCTGAAGAATAGCCGATTGAGGTTCCACTTCTTCCAACGGCCTGGCCACTGGGGCTTGGCGGAGAGCAAACAAGTGGCGCACGTTTACGGGGGTGTCCTTTTCCCCCATTTTGAGGTACTCGTTGTAGAGTTCTATATTGTTGATACCCAGTCCCGTGTCGCGCACCAACTGGTGGATCACCTTGGAGCGGGCGAAAGTCATTGAGTGGCGTTCGCCATTGCTGCCAATGGTGTCTTCCCGGAACAAGAAATTGTTTATCAGGGCACTTTTTTTCTCGTGTTGGCGGCTGGTGGTTAGTTTATCCAGTACTTCATCGCAAATGCCCGCGACGTTCAGGCCGCCCATGTAGGTGTGAACGCGGGGAAAATACCGCTCGGTCACTTCCTTGCCCAGCCCCACGATACTGAACAGCTTGGAGCTTTGATAACTCCTCAGCACCGAAATACCCATTTTGGACATTACTTTCAGCAAACCTTCTTGGTAGGATTTGATTAAATTGTATTCTTTTTCGTCGGCGGTCAGTTCCACTTTGCCAATTTTGTGGGCCGTTTCAAAGCGGGCCAGCTCCAATGCCAAATAGGGACAAACGGCCACTGCCCCAAACCCGATGAGGCAAGCCACATGGTGGGTGGTCTTGATCTCGCCCGAATCCACGACGACGGAAGCTTCCAAACGCAGGCCAGCGGTGGTCAGGGCCACGATAACTGCGCGTAGGGCCAGTAAACTTGGGATGGGCGCACGCTCGTAGCTGGCGGCCCGGTCGGACAGAACCACAATGGATACGTTGCGCTCCGACACTGCTTTGATGGTCTCGGCAGCCAAATGATCCAGTTGGTTTTGCATCCCCACTTGGCCGTGTTCGGCTTGGAAAGTAATGTCAAATTCTTCGGCAATAACCAAATAATTGGAAGCTTCGGGATTGAGCAGTTCGCGCACAAACGCCATTTGCCCCAAACTCAGCACCGGGGTTTTGAGCTCGTAGGCGGGCGGTGGTGGGATCAGTTCTTTTTGGGCAAAAATATTGGGCTTTTTTCCTAGATAGTTAACCAAATCGGTCACGTTCTTCTCCCGCAGGTAATCCAGCGGGGGGTTAGTCACTTGGGCGAAGCTTTGGTAGAAATAGTCAAAGAATGAGCGGGGTTCGCTGGAAAAAATATTGATCCGGGCGGTGTCGCCCATAGAACCGATGGGCTCTTTGCCCGTGCTCATCATGGGGATCAGGATCCGCGAAATATCTTCTTCGGTGAAGGCAAAAAGATATTTGTTGGGCAAGTGCTGGCCCCCGGCCAAGTCCACTTCCCGGCTTTGCATGGGCCAAAGGCGGGCATCAAAAGTTGCCCCGGTATGATCACGGCTCTCGCTGGGATCCTTGAAGTTGATGTCACCCGTGATCAGGTTCATCGTCACGCCGGTGCCCGCGTTCAAGGTTCCCTTTTCCTCAATATCGGCTTCGTTGAGGTTGAAGGAACCCGCTTCCGAGGACAGATAAAAATAATCTTCGGTCTTGGCCCAGCGGCAGGGCCGGAAGCCGTTCCGGTCCAGCCGGGCGCCCACTTTGTTTCCGGTGGAAAAAGTAATGAGGGCCGGGCCGTCCCATGGTTCCATGGCCCGGCTCCAAAATTTGTAGAAGTCCGATTTGAGGTTGGCCGGGGGCATCACAATGGCCAAAATATCCTCAATGTAGCGAATGCTGCTCCGGTAGGCAAGGGCTTCCACCATTTCGTTCAGGCTGCCCGAATCGCTCATCTTGAAATGGTTGAGCAGTTCGTCTTTGCGCAGGCCCAGTGCTTTTTCACGGGTGTAGGCCCACGAGCGGTTGCCCTCAATGGTATTGATTTCCCCATTGTGGCCAATGAAACGGAACGGTTGGGCCTTGTCCCAAGTACTGACGGTGTTGGTGCTGAACCGGCGGTGGAACAGCCCAAAGCGGGTTTTGAACTGTGGATTTTGCAGATCGAGGTAGAAACGATCCAAATCTTCGGCCCGAACCAGTCCTTTATATACGATCGTGTTGGCCGAAAGCGAGTTGAAATAAAACTCGTGCAGGACATTGGCATCTTTTTGCCGGATGCGGTTGAACTGCTTGGCTTGGTAAAGCAGTTTGTCAAACGAATAATCGGTTCGACAGTGATCGGGCCGCTTGATAATGGCATGCCGGATATGGGGCATGGCTTCCCGGGCGTGCTGGCCCAGCACTGCCGTATTGATCGGCACTTCCCGGTACTCGATAATTTCCAGGCCCATCAAGTTGAACGATTCTTCAAACGTGTGGAGCGATTTGCGGCGCTGCTCGGGGTCGGTGGGGAGGAACAGGGAAGCTACGGCAATCTTTCCTTTCTGGTGGCCCAGTATCTCAAACGGAATGTCGGTCATTACTCCTGATCCATCGGCAGTGATACGATCGACCGAACAGCCGCCCCGGTGCTCCTCACACTTGAGTGCATAAAGTGCTTGCTGGAGGATCTGGTGCGTGTAAACACCCTGTCGGCTGGCGACGAAGCCTACGCCGCACGCCGATTTTTCATTTTCGTCAAAAAGTTCCCGCATTTTTTACAGATTTAAAAGGCTAACAGCGAAGTTAATAAAAGAGTTGGAAAAAAGTGGGTGGGGAGCCAAAAAAAGTAATTTAGTATGGCGAGTAAAAACGGGGTTTCTGGCACAGCAAATTGAGTGGTAAGAGCCGTAAGCCTTTGTGGCTTGTGCCGTTTGGGGCAAAAATAGATGCTCCCCAAAATTACCTTGGAGCCTATAAATGGACAAAGCCTAAACAATTCAACTGTGTGCGCGCTCAGAAATCCTTCTCTTGGCGTAAAATGGGTGATAAAGTTGTAGTAACTCGAAGCAATTATTTGGTGATTAGACCTTTAAATTTATTTTCGTGGCATTGAATGGGCAAAACGATATATTAACGCTATGTTTACGGAATTTTCACACCCAAATCACAAACTAAAAAAATGGTACAAAAAACATCAAGTGCATTTATTGCTGCTTCTTGGATCGCGTTGGGCACAGGCATGATCGGCTACATAATGGGTCTCTGGCGGGCCGAAATGCCGTTGAACGAGAAAGGATATTATTTCACGGTGCTAATGTTCGGGCTTTTTGCCATCGTATCCCTGCAAAAAAGTGTCAGGGATCGACTAGAAGGAATTCCAGTAACCGATATTTATTACGGTATTTGTTGGTTTGGAACCGTATTGTCAATCGTATTGCTGGCGGTGGGGCTCTGGAACGCTACCCTCTTGCCCAGCGAAAAAGGTTTTTACGCGTTTGCCTTTTTATTGGGGATGTTCGGGGCGCTCTCGGTCCAGAAAAATACGCGGGACAATGTGCCCCCCACCAACAACGGATAATCGGCGGCCCACTAAACCAGTTCCACTCAAGTCAATTCCACCCAAAGCAAATGGCTAGTTATGCCAAGGCTCAAACTGCGCTTTTGCATAACTGGCCGAGTTTATTTCATTTATTGGGATAAACCGATCTCTGGTATGAAAGCTGGTAAGACTGCGTCGCGGTTCTTCCCTGCCGCTACCACAAAAGCTCCAGCTGACTGATTTTGGGCAGGAAAATAACTAAGCCACCGATGAAGGCCGCAATGGCCGCCGCCAGCACTGCCCCGGCAGCCATGTCTTTCGCTTGGCCGGCCAGCGGATGCGGCGTCGGGGACACCAGATCGACCAGCCGCTCGATGGCCGAGTTGATCGCTTCAGCCACCCACACCAGCGCAATCAGCAGCAAGAGCGCGAGCCATTCACCCGCACTGACTCGAAAAAATGCCCCAGCCACCACCACCATGCAAGCGGCCAGCAAATGCACCCGGGCATTGTTCTCGCGGCGCAGGACCAGCCAAAGCCCCCGCCCGGCAAAAACGAAACTGCCCACCATTTTGGCCCAATCAATGCCGATTGGTTTTTTTTTGCCCGGTTGGTTCATTGGCATTGATTGGGTGGACCGAAAAAGAGGGTTCTCGCTGCTCATTTTGGGCATTAATTTTCCTTTTTATGGGCAAAAGATCGGGCAAAGGTAATATAAAACAAGAGCATGACGGCGGCAAAAACCAACGACACTTTGACCGCGAATGGATTGGTGAGTTGTCCGAGGCAGTCGAGGGCCAAGGCTTGCGGGCGATGCCACAGATCCCAACTGTTCCAACGTTGAAACCGCCCGAGGTAAACCCCAAAACCGGTCAGGCCGAGACAAATGGCGATAACCCCCCAAGCCCCGACGGCCCCCACGCGCTGGTGCAAGTTGGCGTGGACCAGCCGCACAGAGTACAGCCCACCGACCAAGCCAGCCAGGGCAAAGACAAATAGCATGAGCGAATCGTACCAAAGCGGGAAGCTATGGCGAGATTTTAGGTGCATCAGGTCGGTGATCAAATAGGGGGAATTGGGCAGAAACAGGAGCCAAATGCCGGCGGCCAGCAAACTCAACAGCCCACTGCCCCAGCCATTCCGTTGGGCAAAATGCTCACTGAGGTTGGCCGCTCCCAAGGGAACCCAGGCCAAGAACAAGTTCCAAAGCAAGAAAGTAAATGTCCATTCATCGGAGTGCCAGATGCGGATAGCCAACATGCCCACACAGGCTATCAACAGCAAAAGGAGGTTTTGCCAAATCTGATTTTTCATAACAACGGTTTTGGTAAGCATGATCATAACGAATGACAGGTGGTTAAAAGTGTTTCCAGCCGCGAAGTAGCGCCGTAGGTACGCGTCGGCTTAGTTCTAGAAAAGCCAAGAATACTGCTGCTGAGCTTGCACCAAAGGCAAAATCAGTTGGTGTATCCAAATTAAAAAGAACTTTTAATTTCAAAGTATTAAAGCAAAAAATCAAGATTTTGCCGGCCGCAGGGATTCAGTCTGGGCTTTGATCAACTCCTCGAGCACGTTCAGGTGCTGTTGAAAGGCTTGACGGCCCAGTTCAGTGGCACAGTAGGTGGTATTTGGCTTGCGCCCCACAAATTGCTTGCTGGCTTGGACGTAGCCCGCCGCCTCCAGCGGTTTGAGGTGGCTGGCCAAATTGCCGTCAGTAAGTTCCAGTAATTCTTTAAGGGCACTAAAATCCATTTTTTCGTTCACGGCCAGCACCGCCATGATGCCCAGTCGCACCCGGCTTTCAAATGCCCTGTCCAGATTATCGATCAAGTGTTTCACCAATCCCGCTTATTTTCGCTCGTATTTATGCCACATCAACAGTCCATAGACAATGTGGGCCAGGCCAAAGCCCAAAGCCCAAAAAAGCAATCCATAACCCACATAAAAGGAAGCAATGATGCCCAAGCCGACTTCGGTCAGCCCCAAATAGCGGACATCACCCAAGGTATATTTACTGGCGTTGATCACGGCCAAGCCATAGAAAATGAGCATGGCCGGTGCCACCAAGCCAAAGATGCCGTGATAAAGCATGGCCAAGCAAAAAATGCCCCCACTCAGCAGTGGAATGAGCAAATTGATGGCCAAGCGTTGGGCAGCGGCATCCCAGACGGATCGCCCGGCCTTCTTGGCCCGGCGGGCGCAGTAATAATAATTGCCCAGCAGCGCAACGGCAAAAACAAGGGCTGCATCGGCCAGCAAGAAATTAATGGCGTTTGGTTGGTGCAAGCCATCCAAATAGCGGTAGCCCTTTGGGGTGATCTCCAAGCCGAGGTACCAAGCCGCGGCCCCTACCCCAACAAGCGCGGCTATCCCGGCCCAAATGCCCCCCAGCCCACTCAATGAGAGAAAGCGCGAAGATCGGTTCATCAAATCCCGGATTTCGGTCAGGGTGTCCAAATGTTGCTGGGTGTCCATCATAAAAGCACTTTGTAGTGCAAAGTAGCAATCAAAAAACCAGAATAGCAAGGGTAAATTTTGAAAGAGTTTAGGCAGAAAGCATTTTTTAACTAATTTTACGCTTTCTAAGTGGGTTTAGAAACCGATTAAAACAATTAATAGAAACTTATATCCTACCGATATGTCAACAGTCGCGGTGCCAAAGAAGCGCTCAATCTGGGATGGGGGCGAATCGCCCCTTAAAGTGAGCTATGGCAAATTGATGATGTGGTTCTTCCTCTTGTCGGATGCCTTCACTTTTTCCGCTTTGCTCATTACTTATGGAATGATCCGGTACATGCACCCCACTTTTGTGGGCAGGCCCGCCGAGTTCACTTTTTCCATTGAGTATTGGCCCATTCCCGAGCGGGTTTATGAGGCGTTGCCATTTATTACTGGTCACTATCCGCTCATTTTCGTGGGCATTATGACTTTCATCCTCATCTTGAGCAGTGTGACAATGGTACTGGCCGTCGAGGCCGGTCACCGGATGGATCAGCGTGATGTGGAAAAATGGATGTTATGGACCATTGTGGGCGGGATCGCTTTCTTGGGCTGCCAAGCTTGGGAATGGAACCACTTCATCCACGGGGAGGGTGCTGGTACCAAAATGGTGGATGGCTCGCTGTTTACCGGGGCCAACTTGTTTCAGAACCAATACGGACCGCCCGCTTTTGCTGATTTGTTCTTTTTTATCACTGGGTTTCACGGTTTCCACGTATTCAGTGGGGTAGTGATCAACATCATCATTTTTTATCAAGTCGTGATGGGCATTATGGCCAAGCGCGGACACTACGAGATGGTGGAAAAAGTCGGGCTTTACTGGCACTTTGTGGATTTGGTGTGGGTGTTCGTGTTCACCTTCTTTTATCTTATTTAAACCTCAAAACCTTTAAATGATCTAGCTCTATGGCCCATCATCCCAATTTATCGCCCGAAGAAGCACATAAGGCCAATGTCCGGAACATCTGGAAAGTGACCGCTATTTTGGCTGGCATTACTTTTTTCGAATTCACCTTGGCATTTATGATTGCCCCCGGAATGGCCCGGAATGCTATCTTTATCATCTTGACCATTGTCAAGGCGTTTTATATCGTGGCCGAGTTCATGCACTTGCGTTCCGAGGCCAAGTCGTTGATCTACGCCATTATCTTTCCCTTGGCATTTGTGGTGTGGTTCATCATTGCCCTACTATCCGAAGGAAGTTTTATTATCGACTACAAGTAATTGGCGAGGGCCAGTTGCACACATTGCCAAAAAAGTCCCTAAACTGGTAAAATCAGTTCAGGGACTTTTTTATTAGTGGTCAATGCATCACAATACCGCAACTTTGTCTTTACCTGGTCAGTTTCTCCTGCCAGCTCGGCGGCTGGCAGGAGGGCGGGATACCGCAGCTTAATCTTTGTTTGGTTAGTTCACCAACTGAAATTTTCCTTCGCCAAAAACGCCGAAATGCCCCGTTTGCAGTCGTTAAAAGCCCGGGCGCGGGCATTGGTGGCCGCGCCCAGTTCCAAGGCTTCTGCCAAGGGGAGTTCTTGCACATCGGCAATCAGCTGTTTGGTGGCGGTCATGGCTTGGCCTGAGTTGGTGGAGCAAAGGTGCTGGGCAAAACTGCGTACCCGTTGGGCAAGTTGATCGGCTGGCACCACCTCTTGCACAATGCCAAAAGCCCGGGCTTCCTCGGCCCCGATCAAGTCCCCGGTGAGCAACAGTTGTTTGGCGCGGGCTTCCCCCAGTTTGCGCAGCAAAAACACCATCACAATGGCCGGGACAAAACCAATCTTGACCTCAGTGTAGCCAAACTTGGCCCCGGGCACCGCCAGCACATAGTCGCACACCGTCACCAGCCCGCACCCACCCGCAAGGGCGTGGCCCTGCACCGCCGCAATGACCGGCTTGGGATGCCGATAAATCTGCAAGTACAAGTCTTTGAGATAAGTAGAATCTTCCAAGTTTTCGGCAAAGCTCGCCCCCTGCAACGAGCGCAGGTAATCTAAATCGGCCCCAGCACAAAACACCTTGCCCTCGGCCTGGAGCACGATCACCTTAACGGCCTCGTCGGTTTCCGCTTGGAGAAAGGCTGCTTTGAGGGCCGAGATCAATTCACGGCTAAAGGCATTCCGCTTCTCGGGACGGTTTAGGGTGAGATAGGCCACTCGCTCGGCCACCTCGTAGCGCAAATAATCCATTGTCGCGGACTTTATATTTTGGGCAATACCCAATTGTTGTGGTAATTGGCCTTGATGAGGGCATTGGCCTCGGCATCGGTGAAGGATCCTTTGGCCTCGT
>Ga0105045_10000786_pt1 | contig 24433 bp, 19 predicted proteins | sample MAT02_FD_78089 | JGI IMG/M metagenome (GOLD analysis project Ga0105045, IMG submission 78089) | Freshwater microbial communities from Lake Fryxell liftoff mats and glacier meltwater in Antarctica - MAT-02 (megahit assembly) | ecosystem: Environmental > Aquatic > Freshwater > Ice > Liftoff... | reverse complement strand
TATCAATTCTTGCATTAATGACCGCAAACGGGCTGCGCTTTTCGCTTTGGGATGCACTTGATCGTGCTTTTCCAAGTGACGCCGATCCGAACAGCACGACCGAAATGGTCAATACGTTCGGCATACCTGCGTTGAAGGAATTCTTCGCCGACCGCCTCAAAGTCCAGCAACGCGAAGCAGGCGTGCGCCACGACCTGATCGACGCCGTGTTCGCGCTTGGCGGCGAGGACGATCTCGTCCGCCTGCTCGCGCGGGTGAAGGCGTTGCAGGCGTTTATGGACACCCCCGACGGCGCGAACCTGCTTGCGGGGTATAAGCGCGCGGCGAATTTGCTCAAGCAGGCGGGCATGGATACTCCCTCTCCCCAGCGGGGAGAGGGCCTGGGTGAGGGGGAGCGCGGCGCAGCCGAGCGTCCGCCTTCACCCTTGGAACATTCACACCCAACCCTCTCCCTCAAGGCAGAGGGCTTGTCAGCCCACGACACGGCGCTCCTTTCCGCGCTCGATACCGCCGAACCCGCCGCCCGCGCCGCTGTCGCCGACGAACGCTTCACCGATGCCATGACCGCGCTCGCCAGCCTTCGTGCGCCCATCGATGCGTTTTTCGAAGGCGTCATGGTCAACGACCCGGACGCAGATATTCGTACCTTCCGCCTTGGCCTGCTCGCCCGGTTTCGTGATGCAGTTCACACTGTTGCCGATTTTTCGAAGATCGAGGGATAATGACAAAGCTGGTTCATCTGTTCGGCGGCGCGGCCACGACCACGGAACGCGCAAAGGATTTGCTGGGCGGTAAAGGATCGAACCTGGCTGAAATGGCCTCCATCGGCCTGCCGGTGCCGCCGGGGTTGATCATCACGACCGAGGTTTGCACCGCTTATTATGCTGAGGGGCAGGCCTATCCCGCCACCCTTGCCGCCGAAGTCGATGCCGGTATCATCCATATCGAAGGGATCACCGGAAAGCGGTTTGGCGACGTCGCCGACCCGCTGCTCGTGTCAGTGCGGTCGGGCGCGCGCGTTTCGATGCCGGGGATGATGGACACGGTGCTGAACCTTGGCCTGAACGATGCGACGGTCGAGGGGCTGGCGGCGACGTCGGGCGATGCGCGGTTCGCGTGGGATAGCTATCGCCGGTTCATTCAGATGTACGCCGACGTCGTCATGGCGCTCGATCATGATGCGTTTGAAGAGGCGCTGGAGGTGGCCAAGGAGGATCGCGGATATTTCCTGGATACCGAACTGACCGCCGACGATCTGCGCGCGCTGGTGGGGGAGTATAAGGCGCTGGTGGCGCAGCATTCGGGCGTGCCATTTCCGCAGGATCCCCGCGACCAGTTGTGGGGCGCCATTGGCGCGGTGTTCACCAGCTGGGAAAGCGAACGGGCGCGCGTGTATCGCCGTATTAACGCCATCCCGGCGGAGTGGGGCACGGCGGTCAGCGTTCAGGCGATGGTGTTCGGCAACATGGGTGAAACATCGGCAACCGGGGTGGCGTTTACGCGCGACCCGGCAACCGGCGTGAACAGCTATTACGGCGAATGGCTGATCAATGCGCAGGGCGAGGATGTCGTCGCCGGTATCCGCACGCCGCAGTATCTGACCAAATCTGCACGCGAGGCGGCAGGGGCAAAACCGCTGTCGATGGAAGAGGCGATGCCAGAAACATTTGTCGAGCTGGCAGGCGTGTTCGACACGCTGGAACGCCACTATCGTGACATGCAGGATATTGAATTCACCGTCGAGCGCGGCACGTTGTGGATGCTGCAAACCCGGTCGGGCAAGCGCACGGCCAAGGCGGCGCTGAAAATTGCGGTCGACATGGTGGCCGACGGGCTGATCAGCGAGAATGAGGCAGTGCTGCGGGTTGATCCCGGTGCGCTCGACCAACTGCTGCACCCGACGCTTGACCCCGCTGCGCCGCGCGATGTGCTGACCAAGGGGCTGCCCGCCAGCCCCGGTGCGGCGTCGGGCAAGATCATGTTCACCGCCGACAGCGCCGAACTCGCCGCCTCCATGGGCGATGCGATCATATTGGTGCGCACCGAAACTAGCCCGGAGGACATTCACGGAATGCACGCAGCGCGCGGAATTCTGACCGCGCGGGGCGGGATGACCAGCCACGCCGCCGTGGTTGCGCGCGGGATGGGGCGGCCCTGCGTTTCCGGCGCGAGCGGGCTGAGTATCGACCTCGCTGCGCGGGTGCTGCGTGTGGCGGGCCGCGAATTTCGCGAGGGCGATGTGATCACACTGGACGGATCGACCGGCGAAGTCATGGCGGGGGAGGTCAGGACGCTGCAACCCGAACTGGTCGGCGATTTCGGCACGTTGATGGTGTGGGCCGACAAGGGCCGCCGGATGAAGGTGCGCGCCAACGCCGAAACCCCCCACGATGCCCAGGTCGCGCGTGATTTCGGGGCCGAGGGGATCGGCCTGTGCCGCACCGAACATATGTTCTTTGACGCCAGCCGGATTACCGCCGTGCGCCAGATGATCCTGGCCGACGACGAAGCGGGCCGCCGCCTCGCGCTCGCCAAGCTGCTGCCCGAACAACGCAGCGATTTCGCATCGATTTTCCAGGTGATGGCGGGCCTGCCCGTCACTATCCGCCTGCTTGATCCGCCGCTGCATGAATTTCTGCCGACGCGGGAGGAGGAATTTGCCGATGTGGCCGCCGCCGCTGGCGTTGGCATCGAAAAACTGAAAATGCGGGCCATTGAGCTACACGAGGTCAACCCAATGCTCGGGCATCGTGGTTGCCGCCTTGGCGTCACTTACCCTGAAATCTATGAAATGCAGGCCCGCGCGATTTTTGAAGCCGCGCTGGACGTTGCGGCGGCAAGCGGCGCGGCGCCAATCCCCGAAGTCATGGTCCCGCTGGTTGCCACCAAGCGCGAACTGGACCTGATGAAAGCGGTGATCGACCGGACGGCAGCGGCGGTGTTCGCCGAACGTGGTGCGCGCGTCGACTATCTGGTTGGCACAATGATCGAACTGCCCCGCGCCGCGTTGATGGCGGGTGAAATTGCTGAGAGCGCCGAATTTTTCAGCTTTGGCACCAATGATCTGACGCAGACGACCATCGGTATCAGTCGCGACGACGCCGGCCGGTTCCTGACGCATTATGTCGACAAGGGCATTTTCCTGGCCGATCCGTTCGTCAGCATCGACACGGCGGGCGTGGGACAGTTGATTGAACTGGCGGTGGAACGCGGACGCAAGACGCGGGACGGTTTGAAACTGGGCATCTGCGGCGAACATGGCGGTGATGCACCGAGCATCTTTTTCTGTGAAAGCGTTGGGCTCGATTATGTCAGCGCATCGCCCTACCGCGTGCCGATTGCGCGGCTGGCCGCGGCGCAGGCGGCGATCAAGGCGCGAAGCAAGCCCGCATGAAACCATGGCTGCGTTATGCCATCGCCATCATCCTCGGCCTGACCCTAGGCATCGGCGGCGCCTGGCTGCTGACCAGTCGCGGCCTGTCTGGGGGACAAATCGTCAACGTTCCTTGGCAAACCTCGCTCGGTTATGGCGTGAAGGCGACGGATCCATTGACGCGCGCAGCGGTGGCGCGTGGTGGGCTGCTTGCGCTGCCTGCGACCGAGACGGTCTATTGGCAGGCGACAACCGATAGCGCGGGCCGGGGGCTGACTGGCAAGTGCCGTTATCGGCTGACGGGTGGGGCGATTGATGCACGTTGGTGGAGCGTGACCGTTTACGACACCAAAGGTTTTTTGATGCCCAATGCGGCGCGCATCTGGTCGGTCAATGGCGCCAATGTTCCATTGGACGCCAACGCGCGGTGGGCGGTCAGCCTGTCCTCACAGCGGCCAGAGCAGGGCGGGTGGTTGCCGACGACGGCGGGCAAACCGTTTCATCTCACGCTGCGCGTCTATAATCCGGGAAAGGCCTTCATGGACGCACCAACGCGCGCGGCGCTGCCCCGGATTGAGCGAGAGGATTGCGCATGAGCGGGTGGCGGGGGCCATTGCTGGTGATGCTTTTGACCGCAGCGATTGGCGGCGCGGGGGCGGTGATCGCCACGCCGCGTGTGATCATGGGCGTGGCGATCGACCGGCTATCGTCCGTCAATGGCCTGAACCGGATGAGCCATGGCGACCTGGCCACGCCAGAGAATCAGCCTGTGGTGCGGCCCAGCCCCGATCTTGCCTATTCGGCCTGTTCCTATGATCTAAGCAAGGGGCCGCTGCGCATCACCGTCATGCCCGTGCCCGGGCGGTATAGCTCGCTTAGCATCTTCGACGGTCGGACCGATGTGATCTTTGTGCGCAACGATGTGCAGGCGCGGGCCCAGCCCTATCGCGTCATCGTTGCACTGCCCGGGCAGACGGTGCCACCGGGCAGCGACGTTGTGCGGACCGAAGAGTATAAGGGCATTGCCCTCATCCGTCTGCTGCTGACCGCGCCGTCCGAATTGCCAAAGCTGGAGGCGCAGCGCAAGAAATCCACCTGCACCATGATTTAGGGTCAGGACCTAGATGCGGGCGCAAAATATGCGCGCAAAGGGGGTTGCGCGCCCGCACCCTTCACCGTAAAGGCCGCTCCACCACGCACCCGTAGCTCAGCTGGATAGAGCACCAGACTACGAATCTGGGGGTCGGGCGTTCGAATCGCTCCGGGTGCACCATTCCTCCCTTGGCCCACGCAAATTTGGCCGTAATGCAGTCGTATGCAGCTTGCCATCGCACGATGCGTGCGCCACCGTTTGATGCTGCAAGGGAGAAGGCATGGCCACATCACAACAGATGGTCGCGGTTGACATCGGCGGCACCCATGCACGCTTTGCGCTTGCCACGGTTTCGGCTGGCAAGGTTACAGCCTTGGGCGAGGCGGTGACGCTGCAGACCTCCGACCATGCCAGTTTTCAGACAGCGTGGGAGGATTTTGGGCGCATTACCGGCAGCCCCCTGCCGCGCGCGACCGCCATTGCCATCGCTGGGCCGACGCACGGTGAGGTGATCCGTTTCACGAACAATCCATGGATCATCCGTCCCGCGCTGATCAGCGAAAAGCTGGGCGTAGACGATCATTTGCTGATCAATGATTTCGAAGCCGTCGGTCATGCGGTCGCCGCTGCGAGCGCCGATGCTTTTGACCATTTGTGCGGGCCGGAAACCGATCTGTGCACCAGTGGCACCATCAGCATTATCGGGCCTGGTACCGGGCTAGGCGTTGCGCATGTCTGGCGCGATGGCGGGGCGTACCGGGTTCAGGCAACCGAGGGTGGACATATCGATTTTGCCCCGCTCGACACTATTGAGGATGCAATCCTTGCGCGCTTGCGGAAACGCCACCGGCGCGTGTCGGTCGAACGCATCGTGTCTGGCCCCGGCATCGTTGATATTTACGAAGCGCTGGCGGGCATCGAGGGGCGACCGATTACGCCGCTCGACGATCGCACGATCTGGGCGCGTGCGATGTCTGGTGAAGACAGCCTGGCTGCTGCTGCTGCCGACCGTTTTTGCCTGTCGCTTGGCAGTGTTGCGGGTGACATTGCGCTGGCGCAGGGCGCGTCGGGCGTTGTTATCGCCGGCGGCCTGGGGCAACGGATCCGTGACACCCTGATCCGCTCTGGCTTTCCGGAACGCTTTCGGGCCAAGGGGCGGTTCGAGGGTTATATGTCTGCAATCCCGGTAAAGCTGATCAAGGTGGACCAGCCGGGGCTGTTTGGCGCAGCAGCAGCCTTTGCTCAGCGGATAGCTGGGCAAAGGCTGGGGTGAGGGTTGTGGACGAATTGCTTGCGGCTAAGACCGGCTATGCCGCCATGCGATATTCTTAAGGCCCGGTATATGCGGCGGTTCGAGCGTGATGACACAGGACAATAGGAACGACCAGGCGATTGACCAAGCGGCGCACAGCCAGCATGCCGCCGTTGTGGCGACGCTGGCCGACGCGTTTTTCACGGACCCGGCGATGGCGTGGATCATGCGCGATGACGCCCGGTTGCGCGCGATGTTGCCGCGCCTTTTCAAACTGATGGTAAAGGCTGATGCGCGCGCCGGATTGGTGATGCGCTCGGAAGGGGATGAGGCTGCGGCGCTGTGGCGCGCGCCGGGACAGGCAGGGGCTAGCGCGCTGGAATTTGCGTTGTCGCTGGTTCCGTATCTGACGATATTCCGAACGGCGCTGCCCCGGGCGCTCACTGTTGCGGACAGCATCGCGGCGCATTTGCCGCGCGGTGATTATTGGTATCTACACTTTGTCGGGGTGCGCAGCGGCCATCAGGGCAAGGGCCACGGCGGACGGATTATCCGTTCGCACACGGCAGAGGCGGATGCACAGGGACTGCCCTGCTGGCTGGAAACTGCAACGCCCGAAAATGTTCCGCTGTATGAACGGCTGGGTTTTGTCACACAGGCAGAATGGGACGTCCCCGGCGATGGCCCGCATTTTTGGGGGATGATGCGCATGCCGACAGCATAACGGGCTGTCTGCAAATCGCTCCCCGCAATCACGGGCGTTAAGCCGCCGCCCGCAATTCCATGCGATCCCAGATTTCGGTCAGACCAGCCACCAGCTCGTCCATCATCTCGCGCGTGTGGGCGGGGCCAGGGGTGAAGCGCAGCCGCTCGGTACCGCGCGGCACCGTTGGGAAATTGATCGGCTGGACATAAACGCCATATTCGGCGAGCAAAATATCGCTGATCCGTTTGGCCCGTACCGGGTCGCCGATCATCAGCGGGACGATGTGCGTCACCGAATCCATGACTGGCAGGCCCGCGCCGCGCATCGCGTCCTTAAGGTAGGCAGCGGCGGCTTGTTGGGCATCGCGCTCTTCACATGATGCCTTAAGGTGTTTGACGCTGGCGAGTACCCCGGCGACAAGCACTGGCGACAGGCTGGTGGTAAAGATGAAACCGGGAGCATAGCTGCGAATCACATCGATGATGTTGCGATCAGTGGCGATATAGCCCCCCATCACACCGAACGCCTTGCCCAGCGTTCCTTCAATGATGGTAACGCGTGCTGCCGCTTCGTCGCGGTCCGTAATCCCGCCCCCGCGCGGGCCATACATGCCAACGGCGTGGACTTCATCGCAATAGGTGAGGGCATTATATTTTTCGGCCAGATCGCAAATGGCGTGAATTGGCGCGATATCGCCGTCCATCGAATAGACGCTTTCAAACGCAATCAGCTTCGCAGCCGCCGGATCGTCCGCGCTTAGCAATTCTTCGAGGTGCGCCAGGTCATTGTGCCGCCATACGCGCTTTTCACACCCCGAATTGCGGATTCCTGCAATCATCGAGGCGTGGTTCAGCGTATCGGAATAAATGATGCAGCCTGGCAACAGCTTGCCCAGCGTGCCCAATGTGGCCTCGTTCGAAATATAGCCCGATGTGAACAGCAGCGCGCCATCCTTGCCGTGCAAATCGGCAAGCTCGTGCTCCAGTTCGATGTGATAGTGGGTGTTGCCGCCAATATTGCGCGTGCCGCCCGATCCGGCACCAACATCGTGCAGCGCCTGTTCCATAGCGGCAACGACCTTGGGATGCTGGCCCATGGCGAGATAGTCGTTGGAACACCACACGGTAATCGGTTTCGGCCCGTTGTGCCCTGCAAAACAGCGCGCGTTGGGAAATGAACCCTTGTTCCGCAAAATGTCGATGAAGACGCGGTAACGCCCTTCTTCATGCAATCGATCAATCGCTTTGGCGAAGATATCGTTGTAGTTCACCAGGCTATACCTTTGACCTTGATGCCAAAACGTCGCCCCTTTCGGCGACTAATTTCCGCCCTTTATCGCCCCTAGACGGCAAAGGCCAGTGCGAACGAATCGCAATTTTCAATTCACTCAGATCGATTCGATACATGTAATGCCAAAGCTGCAGAGCGCCGTAGCGTCCGGTGGGGGACGGTCGGCAATACGCGTGAACAGCGCCAGCCCCGGCGTTGGCTGGCTGGGCCATGCTTGCCCAGCAGTCAGCGCCGCGATGCGCCGCGCAATTCCCGCGCTGCCATCGACGAACAGCAATTGCGGGGCCGCCGCGCGAAGTTCATCCAGTAACAGCGGAAAATGCGTGCACGCCAGTACGACGGTATCCAGCGCCGCTCCATCTGGCTGGTTGGTCAGCCCCGCCAGCGCCGCCGTAATTATCGCGGGATCGACAGCTTCCCCGCGCAGCTTGGCCTCTGCTGCGTCAACCAGTTCGGGTGCCGCGTGGCGCAGCACAGCGCAGTCCGCCGCAAATTCATGGCTCAACCGATCAACATAGGGCTGACGAATGGTCGCCGCCGTGCCCAGCACGCCAATAACGCGCGTCCTGCTGGCCAGGGCAGCGGGCTTGATTGCAGGCACGGTGCCCACCACCGTCAGGTCGAGGACCGCACGAACATGTGCCAAAGCTATTGTTGATGCGGTGTTGCAAGCGATCACGGCAAGGCGCGGCTGATACCGTTCGGTCAACATGCCCAGTAACGCGCAGACGCGCGTTGCCACCACAATCTCGCTCTTGTCGCCATAGGGGATGCCGGCATAATCGGCGGCGTATATGATCGGTGCGTTGGGCAGCAGGGCGCGGGTCGGCGCGAGCACCGATAACCCGCCCAGACCGCTGTCAAGAAACAGGATTGGCGCATCGGGGGCAGGGGTGTCAACCATTGCGGCGCGAGATAGGGCTTTGCATCGGAACCGACAACCCCGACGTTGACGGTGGCTAGTCTGCAATCCAAAAGCATGGTCATTCCCGCGCAGGCGGGAATCCATCTTGCGGCCTGTCAGTAAAAGATATCCTGTCTTCCAAGCGCTGGTGGCGGGAGCGGAATTCCCGCCTGCGCGGCAATGACGAAATTCTATGATGACGGCATTTTTTGGACGAATTGGGGCGGATTAAACGTGGAAAATTATCTCATCCTTACAACCCTTGTCGCGGGCGGCTATTTGCTTGGCTCCATTCCCTTTGGCGTGATCCTCACCCGGCTGTTCGGCGCGGGCGATCTGCGCCAGATCGGGTCAGGCAATATCGGTGCAACCAATGTTCTGCGCACCGGGCGCAAGGGGCTGGCAGCGGCGACCCTGATCCTGGACGGGGCGAAGGGTGCGGTCGCCGCACTGCTCGCCGCACATTTTGTGCCACAATTTGGCGACAGCGCACCGATGCTCGCGGGTGCCGCTGCATTCATCGGGCATTGCTATCCCGTCTGGCTGAAGTTCAAGGGAGGGAAGGGGGTGGCAACCTTGCTTGGCCTGTCCTTCGCGCTTGCCTGGCCAATCGGCCTCGCCTTCGCCGCTGTGTGGCTGCTCGCCGTGTTGGCAACGCGCATTTCGTCGCTTGGTGGGCTCATCGGCAGCGTCGCGGCACCCGTGACCGCTTTCGCTATCGGAGAACGCGGCTTTGTGACCGGCCTGCTGGCACTTGTCGTGCTGGTTTTTTGGCGGCACCGCGAAAATCTGCTCCGCTTGCGCGCCGGGACAGAGCCGCGCATCGGCGGCAGCAGGGGCGCATGAGCGATACCGAGCGTTTCGCCGCGCTGCAACTGTTGCGGACGCCCGGAGTTGGGCCGGTTACCTGGCGGCAGCTTGTCCAGCGTTTCGGCAGCGCCCTGCGTGCCATTGATGCACTGCCCGATCTGGCTGCACGCGGCGGGCGGCGGCTAACGCTTGCCGATGCGCACGGGGTGGCGGCAGAGTTTGACCGCGTCGCCAGCCTTGGCGCGCGGCACATCTTCCTGACCGATGCTGATTACCCCGAGCTGCTCGCCGAAACCGAGGGCGCGCCCGGCGCGGTGATCGTGCGCGGCGATATGGCCCTGACGCAGCGCCCGTCGTTGGCCATGGTCGGCGCGCGCAACGCATCGGCCATCGCCTGCCGTTTTGCGCGGCAGATCGCTGCGGAACTGGCGCGTGAAGGCGTCACCATTGTCAGCGGCCTTGCCCGCGGTATCGATACGGCGGCGCACGTCGGCGCGATGGGCCAATATGGTTCAGGGGGCGGAACCATTGGCGTTATTGGCAGCGGTATCGACGTCGCTTTCCCACCCGAAAATGCGGTTTTGCAGGACGAACTCGGTAAATCCCAACTGCTGATTGCCGAACAGCCGCCGGGCACCCAGCCGCTGGCGCGCCATTTCCCCGCGCGTAACCGTATCATCGCGGGGCTAGCCCTCGGCACGCTGGTGGTGGAGGCTGCACCCAAGTCCGGCTCGCTGATCACAGCGCGTCGTGCTGCTGAATTCGGGCGCGAGGTGATGGCGGTGCCAGGCTCCCCGCTCGACCCGCGCGCGCAGGGGTGCAACCTGCTGATCCGTGAAGGCGCAACGTTGATCCAGTCCGCCGCCGATGTCCTGGAAATGTTACGCCCGATCGACTCACGCATGCTGCGCGAACCTGGCCGCGACTGGCGGCACGATGGCGGCCAGGATTGGCACGCCGACGCCGACGCCGATGATGCCGACCGGCGGCGCGTCACACAACTGCTCGGCCCAGCGCCGGTGCCGGTGGACGAACTGGTGCGGCAATCGGGGTGCAGCGCAAGCATTGTGTCGCTGGTGTTGCTGGAACTGGAACTGGCCGGGCGACTGGAACGCCATGCGGGCGGCCGGGTGAGCAGGGTGGTTTAAATCCTGTCCCACACCACAACGCTTCATCGCAGTTCAGATACGGTTCATCGTCATGAGACAATTTCTCATGCTCATCGGATACACAGTTGGGAAGGGTGAAAATGCGCCGAAAGTTCCTGAACAGCATCGCGTTGATTGCCGTCGTTGCCGCCACCTCATCGCCGCCACCGCTGATGCCAGTTGCTGCGGCAGAGAGCCAGCGCACCCAAGGTTTTTGCCGCAACGCCGATCCCTTGCCCGATATCGGGCAGGAACGCGACTGGCAAGCCGAACAGGATCGCCGCGACCGTGAAGCCGCGCGCAGCGAATATAGCGGTGGCGATCATATGGTGCGCGATGAAGCGGTGCGCGATGAAGCGGTAACGATGCTGGTTGTCCCGCCGCCACTATCTCCTGCGCCGCCACCGCCCGCAATGGCCTCTGGCGGCGAAGAGGGTAAAATCAGCGTCACTTCAACCCGCCGCGATTTGCCCCTGATGGACTCCCCCATTGCCATGCCTTCCCCGCCGCGTCCTTATCCGCAATCGCAGCCGCAATCCGGCCTGTTGACAGCGGGCGAGCATGACGATCTGCTCAACCCCGAACTTTATGCCGCCTATGTCCGCCGCAGCAACCTGGCGCAGCGTATTTCCGACCTCCCCCGCGTTGACACGCTGAACGTCGTCACAGTCAAGGTTGCCGACGCCAGCGGCCGCGCCATCCCCTTTGCCGAGGTTCGCGTAACGTGCAGCGATGGGGGCAGCATCACCATGGCAACGCAGGCCGACGGCACCGCCATATTTTTCCCCGGCCTTGACCGGTTGAGCGAGCGCATCAACGTGTCGGCGCGCCAGGATGGCCGCATCATCGCCGCAACGCGCCCCGCGCTGATCAGCAGCAAGTCAGGCGGCCAGACCATCGGTCTGACGGCCGATACCACTGACACCAGAGTGGAAAAACTTGACCTGATGTTCGTCATCGACACCACCGGCAGCATGGGCGACGAAATTCGGTACCTGCAAAGCGAACTGCGGACGATCATTGCCAATGTCACCGACAAGCATCGCGGCATCGACATTCGCCTCGGCTTTGTGTTTTATCGTGATCAGGGCGACGATTATGTCACCTATAGCGTCGATTTCGAACGCGACATTGGGCGGCAGCAGGGCATCCTCGCCAAACAGAGAGCCAACGGCGGCGGAGATTATCCCGAGGCCATGGACCAGGCACTGGTCCGCGCGGTCGCGCACCAGTGGCGCCCTGATGCCGTCAAGTCGCTGTTCCTGGTCGCCGACGCGCCGCCACACAATGACAAATTCGGGCGCACCTGGGCCGCCGCAGAGGCCGCCCGCGCCAAGCGTATCCATATCACCCCGATTGCAGCGTCCGGCGTGGCTGGAGAGGCCGAATATGCCATGCGGGCGATGGCGGCGGCGACCCAGTCGCGCTATCTGTTCCTGACCGACGACAGCGGCGTGGGCAATGCACACGCCGCGCCAGCCATAGACTGCTACCTTGTCACTCGGCTTGACGCGCTGGTGCGGCGTGTTGTCGACAGCCAGTTATCGGGTCGCCGGATCGAGCCGGACAAGAATGAAGTCATCCGCGCGGTCGGCAAATATGACGCGGGGAAATGCATATTGCCGCGCGGGTATCGGTGGGATCAGGGACAGGCGGGCTAGAAACTAACGGACTGTTCTTCACATCCCCTCTTGACGCCCCCCATCAACCCCCGCCACCCTCGCGCGTACGTGAGAGCATTTGCGCAAGGGGTATTTCGTCCGTCATGCAGCTAGTTATCGTTGAATCGCCGGCCAAGGCGAAGACTATCGAGAAATATCTCGGCCGCGACTTTAAGGTGCTGGCGTCTTATGGCCACGTCCGTGATCTGCCGCCCAAGGATGGCTCCGTCGATCCCGACGATGGGTTTGCGATGCAGTGGGAACTGTATGCCGACAAGGCCAAACGGATGAAGGAAATATCCGACGCGGCAAAGACGGCAAGCCGTCTGATCCTGGCGACCGATCCTGACCGTGAGGGCGAAGCGATCAGTTGGCATGTCCAGGAATTGCTGCGCAGCAAAAAAGCGCTGCCAGCCGACGTCGCGCGCGTCACTTTCAACGCCATTACCAAGGACGCAGTGCTTACTGCCATGGCCAACCCGCGCGATCTGGACGAGGATCTGATCGACGCTTACCGAGCCCGCCGCGCGCTCGACTATCTGGTTGGTTTCACCTTGTCGCCGATCCTGTGGCGCAAGCTGCCCGGTGCGAAATCGGCTGGCCGCGTGCAATCCGTAACACTGCGGATGATCGTCGAACGCGAACGCGAAATTGAAAGCTTTGTCACGCAGCAATATTGGTCGGTCACAGGCCTGTTTGAACAAGGTGGCACCCCCTTCCGCGCCCGGCTTGCGCGCTGGCGCGGTGACAAGATAGAGCGTCTGACTATCGGAACAGAAGCCGACGCACGCGCGGCGGAGGCTGATATTGTCGCCGGCAAATTCACTATTGTGTCGGTGGAAACCAAACCCCTGACCCGCAACCCGCCGCCGCCATTTACAACATCGACCCTGCAACAGGAGGCCGCGCGCAAGCTGGGTTTCTCGGCCAGCCACACCATGCGCCTTGCCCAGGCGCTGTATGAGGACGGCGCAATCACCTATATGCGCACCGACGGCGTGCAAATGGACGGCAGCGCCATCAGCGCCGCGCGCAAGGCCATCGTCGATCGTTACGACGGCGGCTATATCCCCGACAAGCCGCGCCAGTATCAAACCAAGGCCAAGAATGCGCAGGAAGCGCATGAGGCGATCCGCCCCACCGAATTCACCCGCAGCAGCGCCGGGGGGGGCGACCATGCCCGCCTGTACGAACTCATCTGGAAACGCGCGCTGGCCAGTCAGATGGCCGCCGCGCGGCTTGAACGCACGACAGTCGAGCTAGAGGACGGCACCGGCAATGTCATGCTGCGCGCCACCGGCCAGGTCGTCCAGTTCCCCGGCTTCCTCGCGCTGTATGACGAGGGCCGTGATGACGCCGAAGATGAGGACGGCCGCCTGCTGCCCGCCATGGCGCGCGGTGATGCACCCGCCAAACAGGGCGTCGCGGTGGATGCCCACGAAACCCAGCCGCCGCCGCGCTACGGCGAGGCCAGCCTTGTCAAAAAGATGGAAGAGCTTGGCATTGGTCGCCCCTCGACCTATGCCTCAATCTTGCAAGTACTTAAGGACCGCGCCTATGTGCGGGTCGAGAAAAACCGCTTCATCCCTGAAGAAAGCGGCCGCCTGCTGACCGCGTTCCTCGAACGTTTTTTCACCCGCTATGTCGAATATGATTTCACGGCGGGGCTGGAGCAAGAACTGGACGACGTCTCTGGCGGCCGCGCCCAGTGGCAGGCGGTGCTGGAATCCTTCTGGCGCGATTTCAAACCTCGCACCGGCGAGGTGATGGAGCAAAAGCCATCCGAGATCACCGCCGCGCTCGACATCTTCCTTGGCCCCTATCTTTTTCCCGACAAGGGCGACGGCACCGACCCGCGTCTGTGCCCCAAATGCGCCGTCGGCAGCCTGTCCCTGCGCGGCGGAAAATTTGGCCCCTTCATCGCGTGCAGCGATTACCCTGACTGCAAATTCACCCGCAAATTCGCGCAGGCCGGCGGCGGCGGCGAGGACAGCGGTCCCGAAGTCATGGGCACCGACCCCGTGAGCGGCGAAGAAGTCAGCAAACGCAGCGGCCGTTTCGGTCCCTATGTGCAATTGGGCGATGGGAAGGAAGCCAAACGCTCGTCCATCCCCAAGGACATCCTGGACGAGGATTTCAACCTTGACTACGCTTTGCGGCTCCTTGCACTTCCCCGCGAAGTCGGCGTGCACCCCGAAAGCGCCAAGACGATTCTGGCAGGGCTGGGCAAATACGGCCCCTACCTGCTCCACGATGGCAAATATGCGAAGCTGACCGGCACCGCCGAAATCTTTGAAATCGGCATGAACGCAGCCGTCACTCGCATCGCTGAGGCAGCAGCAGGGGGCGGCCGCGGTGCCAGGGGCACCGTTGCTCCGCTAAAAACCTTTGGCCCGCACCCGGTCAGCCTGGGTGAAATGAAACTGATGGCTGGCCGCTTTGGTCCCTATGTGACTGACGGCACCACCAACGCGACCCTGCCCAAAACAGCGGATCCCGATACGCTGACGGCCGAAGAAGCAACCGCACTGATCGATGCAAGAGCCGCGCTGGGGCCAGCGAAGGGGAAGAAGAAAACAGCGGCGAAGAAGGCAGCACCGAAGAAGGCAGCAGCGGCGAAAAAGACTCCGGTGAAGAAGGCGGCTGTCAAGAAGGTGGCGGTGAAGAAGGTGGCGGCACCGGACTAGGCCGCCCACAAACCCTGCCGCACCGTCGCCGTTCCTTCACAAGCAAGCCTCAATCCACCCAATCGAGTCCCATATCGCGGTACACGCCCCGGTCTTCGTCCCAGTTCGCCTTGACCTTCACATGCAGGAACAAGTGCACTTTGCGGCCCAGCAGTCCCGCCAGTTCTTCGCGCGCCTTGCTGCCGATGTCTTTGATGCGCGCGCCTTTGTGGCCCAATATGATGGCACGCTGGTTCTCGCGGGCGACATAGATTTGCTGGTGAATCTCGGCGCTACCGTCGGGGCGCGTTTTGAACAGTTCGGTTTCGACCGTCGATTGATAGGGGAGTTCTTCGTGCAGTTGCCGGAACAATTGCTCGCGCGTGATTTCGGCGGCCAGCATGCGTTCCGGGGCGTCGCTCACCTCATCCTCGGGGAAGTGCCACGCGCCCTCAGGCATGCGGGTGGTCAGGTGCGCCTTCAATTCGGCCACTCCGTCGCCCGTTTGTGCGCTGATGAAGAAAATTTCGGCAAATTTCGCCCGTCCCGCCAAATTTTCGGCCAGCACCAACAGCTTTTCTTTTTTGGCAACATCAACCTTGTTGAGCACCAGGATCAGCGGCTCCTTACGGTTCTGCAAGCCCGCGATCAGCCGTTCGACACGTTCGCCCGGCTTGGCAAGCGCATCGACGACCAGGACAATCGCCTCGGCATCCTCGATGCTGCCCCATGCCGCCGCCACCATCGCGCGCTCCAGGCGGCGTTCGGGTGCAAAAATGCCGGGGGTGTCGATCAGGACGATCTGGGTTTCGCCGTCCATCGCCACACCCATCAGGCGCGTGCGTGTGGTCTGGGCCTTGGGGCTGACGATCGCGACTTTCTGGCCCACCAATGCATTGACCAGCGTTGATTTGCCGGCGTTGGGCGCGCCCACGACGGCGACGAAACCACAGTGGTGGGTCATTGCTGTAATCCTTCGATTTTGGCGAGCAGCGCGGCGGCGGCTTCTTTTTCGGCGGCTTGCTTGCTGGTGCCCTCGGCAGTCGCCTCGGCCAGCTTGCCGATGCTGGCGCGCACGGTAAAGCGCGGGGCGTGATCGGGGCCGTCGCGCGCAGTGACGGTATATTCGGGCGGGCGTCGTCCGCAACCGAGCGCCCATTCCTGCAATGCGGCCTTAGGGTGCTTGGGTGCGGCACGCTGGCCCGCGATCATGGGTTCCCACTGCGTCAGGATAAAGCTGCGCGCTGCATCCAGCCCGCCGTCGAGATACACAGCACCAATCAGCGATTCGATGACATCGGCGGCGATGTTGTCACTATACCGCCCGCCGTCACCTACCGCCTGCGGGCCAAGTTCAACCAGTTCGGGCAGATCAAGCTGGCGCGCGATCACCGCGCACGCCTCGCCCGAAACCAGCGCGTTGAACCGCGACGACAGCTCGCCCTCAGGCGCTGAGGGAAAGCGCACGTACAGTGCGGTCGAGATGACCAGCCCCAGCACGCGATCGCCCAGAAATTCCAGCCGTTGATAGTCCGCCCGTCCGCTGCTGCCGTGGGTCAATGCCTGAACAAACGGAGCGATATCGCGGGCGCGGTGGCCGGTAATATGGGCCAGCGTGTCAGCCAGGTCGCTCCGGTTCAAAAGCCATCCCCGATGCGTTCAAACCGTGCAGCGGTGACCCAGCTGATCGGGTTGAACCAGCTTGCCGAACCGTCGGTTGCGAACATGCCGACCAGCGCCTTGCCAACCAGATTTTCCTGCGGGACCAGGCCGATCCCTGCGCCTTCGATAGCCGGAAAGCGGCTGTCGCTGCTGCGGTCGCGGTTGTCGCCCATCAGGAACAAGTGCCCATCGGGCACAATGGTCAGCGGGTAATTGTCAGCGGACGAATTATTGATGACATCCAGCGTTGCAAAGCTTTTCCCACCCGGCATCGTCTCACGATATTGCGGATAACGGCACTGGCGTGTCCCGTTGCGGCTCAGTTCCTCGAACTGCATGGCGTAACAGGGCAGGTCATTGGTGTTGCGCGATGCCGCGATCATGTTCGCAGTGACCGGTATGACCAGATCGGCGATCCGCTGTTTTGGCACAGCTGTGCCGTTTAGCCACAGCACACCGTCGCGCACCTCGATACTGTCGCCGGGCAGACCGACGACGCGTTTGATATAATCGACGCTGTTACCCGGCGGTGCCTTGAATACCGCCACGTCGCCGCGTTCGGGCGTCTTGGCGAACAAGCGCCCGGGGATCAACGGCACGCTGAACGGCAAGCTGTGCCTAGAATACCCATAGGCCATTTTGTTGACGAGCAGATAGTCGCCGATCAGCAGACGCGGCTGCATCGATTCTGATGGAATGTTGAACGGCGACAGGAAAAAACTGCGAAAGATGACTACGGCGACCACCAGCCACGTCAGAAAGCGGAGGGTATCAACGGCCTCTTCACGCGCACTCATGGGTTCAGGCGCATCAGGTTCAGGCGCAGCGGCCTTGCTTGGGGGCAGAGCGTCAGCGGTCGTGGTGGTCATGGTCATTGCGCGGCCTTGGCGGCGAATGATGGCGGTGGTCAAGCAAATATGGGCGCAAAATGCGTCAATCGACACTGGCACAAGCCGGGCGGGCCGCGTAAGTACGCGGCGTTGATGGCGGCTGTACAAGGAGAATGTGATGACCGGTTTGGATGCTGCCTGGGCCGATATTGACCAATGGCAACCGGTGCGTATCGCCGATCTGATCGCGAAAGCGGGTGATGCGCGCGTCGAGCAAATGGTTCGCCATGTCGCCGGCATAAGGTTTGATTTCGCCAAAACACATCTTGATGATGCCGCGCTTACACGGCTTGCCGCCATTGCCGATGCAGGCGATTATGCCGGGCGCCGCCGCGCCCTGTTCGCAGGTGAAATTGCCAACCCGACCGAGGGCCGCGCCGCCGAACATACCGCCGAACGCGGGGAGGGCGCGGCGGATAGTGTCCACCGTGCGCAGATGTTTCACAAGCGCATGCGGCTGCTGGTCGACGCGATAGAGGGCGGGGCGTTTCGCGAGGTTCGCCACCTTCTTCACATCGGTATCGGCGGGTCGGCGCTAGGCCCTGATTTGCTTATCGATGCGCTGGGACGGCGCGCGGACCGCTATGATGTGGCGGTCGTGTCAAACGTCGATGGGGCTGCATTACAAGCGGTGTTCGACCGTTTTGACCCCGCCACCACGATGATCGCCATTGCTTCGAAAACATTCACCACCAGCGAAACCATGCTCAACGCTGCATCGGCATTGCAGTGGCTAGAGGACAGCGGTGTCGCCGATCCCTTTGGCCGTGTTATCGCGCTGACCGCCAGCCCGGACAAAGCCATGGCATGGGGCGTCGATGAGACCCGCGTCTTGCCGTTCAGCGACACTGTTGGCGGCCGTTATTCCCTGTGGTCGTCGATTGGCTTTCCGGCGGCGCTTGCACTTGGCTGGGATGCCTTTGCCGAGATGTGCGAGGGTGCAGCGGAAATGGACCGTCATGTCCGCCTGTCCGATGGCATGGCCAATGTTGCGCTGCTCGCCGCCTTTGTCGATCAGCTTTATGCCAACCGTCTGGGCTGCCAGACCCGCGCGCTGTTCGCTTATGATGAACGGTTGCGGCTGCTTCCCAGTTATTTGCAACAGCTGGAAATGGAATCAAACGGCAAATCGGTGGATCTGGCGGGGCTGGCTGTTCGCCGCGCCACGGCGCCGATCACTTGGGGTGGGGTGGGGACAGATGCCCAGCATGCGGTGTTCCAGTTGTTGCACCAGGGCACACATTTGATTCCAACTGAGTTCGTCGTTGCGCGCGAGCCAGAACATCATCTCGACCCCGCTCATCACGAAGCCTTGGTACAGAATTGCATTGCGCAAGGTGCAGCGCTGATGGCGGGGCGCGGGCATGACGATGGCGCGCGCGCCTATCCCGGTGACCGGCCATCGACCACAATCCTGCTGGACCAGGTTAATCCGCGCAGCTTGGGCGCGCTGCTGTCCTTCTATGAACACCGAACCTTTGCCAACGCGGTCATGCTGGGCATCAACCCATTTGACCAGTTTGGCGTCGAGCTGGGCAAGGAAATGGCCAAGGCGGTCAGCGATGGCGGCGCCGATTTCGATGTCGCAACCCGCGCGTTGATGGCAGCGGCGCTGGGCGATGAGTCCGTGCGATGAACGCGTTTGATTATGATCTGTTCGTCATTGGCGCAGGGTCGGGCGGTGTGCGCGCGTCGCGTATCGCCGCTGGACATGGCGCACGCGTGGCGGTGGCCGAAGAACATCGCGTCGGCGGCACCTGTGTCATCCGCGGTTGCGTGCCCAAAAAGCTGCTCGTCTATGGATCACATTTTGCCGAAGATCTGGCTGACGCGCGGCGTTTTGGTTGGGACACAACCGGCGCGACATTTGACTGGCCGACCCTGCGCAACAATGTCGCGACTGAGGTGGATCGGCTCGAAGGCCTGTATGGCCAGACGCTGACGAACAACAATGTCACGCTGTTCGAACAGCGGGCCGTCGTGGCTGGACCGAACCGGCTGGCCCTGGCCGATGGAACACAGATCACCGCCGCCAATATCTTGATCGCCACCGGGGCTTGGCCGATGCGGCCTGATATTCCGGGGGCCGAACACGGTATCACCTCGAACGAAGTTTTCAGCCTGGACAAGCTGCCCCGGCGGGCGGTGATTGCAGGCGCGGGTTACATCGCCAACGAATTTGCCGGTATTTTTCACGGACTGGGTGTGAAGGTCACATTGGTCACGCGCGGGGACCGGATGCTGCGCAGCTATGATTCGGAAATCGTTGATCGGCTTGTTGCTATCAGCCGCGCCAAGGGCATCGATATCCGCTTCAATTATCCCACGCGGGGCATTGTTAAGAATGGCGATGGCAGCCTGACCATTGATGGCGGCGATGCCGGTGATATCGAAACCGATCTGGTACTGTACGCCATTGGCCGCGTGCCAAACAGTGCAGGGCTGGGACTGGAGGCACTGGGCACGGCACTGGGCGGCGATGGCACCGTGCTGGTTGACGATTACAGCCGCACCAATGTGCCGGGCATTTACGCCGTTGGCGACGTTACCAACAGGGTTCAGCTGACCCCCATCGCCATCCGTGAGGGACATGCGCTGGCCGACACCTTGTTCGGCGGCACACCACGCACAGTAGATTATCGTGCGATCCCGACGGCAGTTTTCGCCAACCCGCCCATCGCGAGTGTTGGCTTGACCGAGCAAGCGGCGCGCGCCCAGTTTGCCAATGTGCAGGTTTATCGTTCAGACTTTCGCGCGATGAAAAATGTGCTCGCAGGCCGGAACGAGCGTGCGCTTTACAAGATGATTGTGGATGGCGATACTGACCGCGTGCTGGGCCTGCACATTATCGGCCCCGACAGCGGAGAGATTTTGCAGGCAGCGGCCATCGCTGTAAAGGCCGGGCTGACCAAGTCGGCGTTCGACGATACCGTCGCGCTGCATCCCAGCATGGCAGAGGAGCTGGTGCTGATGAAATAACCGGTTGCGCTTTGCAACTGTCTTGCATCCACTGTTATGAAGCCCTAGCGTCGCCGTGAAACTAACGAGGGGATTTCGAGCATGTCTGGCACCATTTTGGTCACCGGAGGATCGGGCTATATCGCCGGGTTCATCATCCGACAGCTTATCAATGAAGGCTGGACGGTACACACCACTGTCCGCAATCTGGCGCGCGAAATCGAAGTGCGCAGCTGGCTCGCGGTTGATGACAGCAAGCTGAAATTTTTCACCGCTGACTTGATGTCCGACGCTGGCTGGGCAGAGGCGGTTGTCGGGTGCAGCCATGTCGCCCACGTCGCGTCACCATTGCCGTCCAATGCGCCGACCAGTGATGACGAGTTGATTGTACCTGCGCGTGAGGGCGCTCTGCGCGCTCTTCGCTTTGCGCATGCCGCCGGGGTAAAGCGGTTGGTGATGACCAGCTCGGTTGCTGCCATTGCCTATGGCCATGGCAAAGGGAAACATCATTTTACTGAAGCAGATTGGACCAATGTCGACAGTCCCGATGCCTATGCTTATGTGAAGTCCAAAACCATCGCAGAGCGCGCCGCGCGCGACTGGATGGCGGCGAATGGTGCGGGGATGGAATTTGTCACGGTCAACCCGTCGCTCGTGCTGGGGCCATTGTTAACCGGCGATTTTTCCACTTCGTTGGAGGCGGTCAAGAAACTGCTTGAAGGATCGATGCCGGGCCTGCCCAATCTTGGTTTCTCGGTTGTCGATGTTCGCGATGTCGCCGATCTGCACGTCAAATGCCTTACTGCGCCGAACATGGCGAATGAACGCTTTATCGCTGCAGGGCAGTTCCTGATGATGAAGGATCTTGCCAGGATCCTGAAGGAAGGGCTGGGGGCCGAAGCGCGCAAGGTTCCGACGCGGCGGCTGCCTGATTTCCTAGTCAAACTGTCGGCGATGTTCGATCCCGTTATCAGACAGATCGTCGGCGAACTCGGCAATGTCCGTGATACATCCGCACAGCATGCGCTTGATGTGTTCGGCTGGAAAACCCGCGACGCGCGCGACAGCATCCTTGATACTGCCCGGGATCTGATCCGGCTGGGTGTAGTGAAGGTTTAGCCCGCAGCTTCAGGCAATCTTGCCAAACCAGCAAACTCCGGCCATCGCCGTTTCCAAGCAACGGTCAAAGGAACAGGCATGTCGGCGAATATCGCGGAAATGGAACGGCGACGCGCCGCAGCGCGACTGGGCGGCGGACAAAAGCGGATTGACACCCAACATGGCAAGGGCAAGCTGACGGCGCGCGAGCGCCTGTCTGTCCTGCTGGACAAAGGGTCGTTCGAAGAACTCGACATGTATGTCGAACATAATTGCACCGATTTCGGTATGGCGGACCAGGTTATCCCCGGTGATGGGGTCGTGACGGGCAGCGGGACGATCAACGGCCGCCTCGTTTATGTCTATAGCCAGGATTTCACCGTGTTCGGCGGTGCGCTGTCCGAACGCCATGCCCAGAAAATCTGCAAGGTGATGGACAAGGCGATGCTGGTGGGTGCCCCGGTCATCGGCCTGAACGACAGCGGGGGCGCGCGGATTCAAGAAGGCGTAGCCAGCCTTGGCGGCTATGCCGAGGTGTTCCAGCGCAATGTGCTAGCATCGGGCGTGGTACCACAAATTTCGCTGATCATGGGGCCGTGCGCTGGCGGAGCGGTATATTCGCCCGCAATGACCGACTTTATTTTCATGGTGAAGGACAGCAGTTACATGTTCGTCACCGGCCCCGATGTGGTGAAAACGGTGACCAACGAAGTGGTAACGCAGGAAGAATTGGGCGGCGCGGTCAGCCACACGACCAAATCGGGCGTTGCCGATAATGCGTTCGACAACGACATCGAGGCTTTGCTGAACGCACGCGAATTTTTCGATTTCCTGCCCGGGAATAACAAGAGCGGCGTGCCGCAGCGTCCAACCAGCGACGCGTGGGACCGGATTGAACCCAGCCTCGACACGCTGATCCCGGTGAGCGCGGCGATGCCGTACGACATGCATGAGCTGATCCGCAAAATAGTCGATGAAGCCGATTTCTTTGAGGTTCAGCCCAACCATGCAGCCAATATCATCATCGGCTTTGGCCGGATCGAAGGCCGCACAGTGGGCATCGTCGCCAACCAGCCGCTGGTGCTCGCCGGGGTACTCGACATCAATTCGTCGAAAAAAGCCGCGCGGTTCGTACGCTTCTGCGATGCATTCGAGATTCCCATCGTGACCTTTGTCGATGTCCCCGGATTTTTGCCTGGTACGGCGCAGGAATATGGCGGCATCATCAAGCACGGCGCCAAACTGCTGTTCGCTTATGCCGAAGCGACCGTGCCCAAGATTACGGTCATCACCCGCAAGGCCTATGGCGGGGCGTACGACGTGATGGCGTCAAAGCATCTGCGCGGCGATTTGAATTACGCTTGGCCGACCGCCGAAATCGCCGTGATGGGCGCAAAGGGCGCAGTGGAGATTATCTTTCGCGGGCTGTCGGCGGAAGAACAGGCAGTCAAGACGGCGGAATATGAAGAGCGCTTCGCCAACCCCTTCGTCGCGGCGAGCAAGGGGTTTATCGACGAGGTGATCCACCCGAGGAATACGCGCAAACGGGTGGCGCTGGGACTAAGGAAATTGCGGAACAAGGCGTTGGAGAATCCGTGGAAGAAGCATGACAATATTCCGTTGTGAGAGATTCTGCACGAGCGACGGAATTAGCTTTGCGGCCGTTGAGCTGCGCTTGCAATGACGGAGAATAGGGTAAAGACATGAAACTTGGCCGTCTCAACCACATCGGCATTGCAACGCCTTCCATCGCCGACAGCATCGTCTTTTACCGCGACGTCCTTGGCGCGACCAAAATTCATGATCCCTTTGACCTGCCCGAACAGGGGGTGAAGGTGTGCTTTGTCGATACACCCGGTGCCGACGGGGCGCTGAACGGGACGCAGATTGAGCTGATCGAGCCGCTGCCCGGCAACGCCAGCATTGCGGCTTTCCTGGCGAAGAATCCGGCGGGCGGGCAGCATCATGTCTGTTACGAAGTGCCCGACATCCATGCTGCCAAGACGTGGTTCGAGGGGCAGGGCAAACGCGTGCTGGGCGAACCGCGTATTGGCGCGCACGGCACATTGATTTTCTTTGTCCATCCGCGCGCCATGGGCGGGGTGCTGACCGAGATTATGGAGTCGCCGCAGGGGCATTAATACCCACATTTAGCGCAAAACCGGGCCACATCGGGTGATCTGAAACAGGGTGGTGGCGGAGCGGGTGGGATTCGAACCCACGATGAGCTTTTGACCCATACTCACTTTCCAGGCGAGCGCCTTCGACCACTCGGCCACCGCTCCGCATGCTCTGGAAGGCCGCGCACTAGTGCGAGAAAGCCGGGCTGGCAAGCGCCACCATCTTTTTAATACACCGTGCGTCCTGATCCTGTTGCAGGACCGCACTAGTCTTGCCCGCCGTTTGAAAGACACAACAGTCTTTCGACAAGCTGAGGACAGATGGTTATGGGGAAGGAGCGGAATTTAAAAGAGGGGGAAATTTGCGATGCAACGATCGTTGGTGGCATTGGCTGTAGCCGTGGCCGTGGCCGTGGCAACAAGCCTTGCTTCGGCTGGAGTGGCGCAACCCGCCCGTTCGACTGCGCTCAGCCCAGGCGAGATTGTCGCGGCTGCCCCGGCGAGCGACTGGACTGCGATTGCACCGTCGGACCTGCTGGTCATGGACCTGGCGCCCGGACCGCGCGGGCAGCGCCGCGTGGTTATCCAGCTGATGCCCGCAACGTTCAGTCAGGGCTGGATCGGCAACATCCGTAAAATCGCCGCTGCGCAGTGGTGGGACGGTACGAGCATCAACCGGGTGCAGGACAATTATGTCGCGCAATGGGGCGATGCGAGCGAAAAGAAATCGTTGCCGCAGGGTTTGGCGACGGTCGCGGAGTCAGAATATCTGACCGTGCTTACAGAGGACCAGGCCGAAAGT
>Ga0105045_10000784_pt1 | contig 24463 bp, 15 predicted proteins | sample MAT02_FD_78089 | JGI IMG/M metagenome (GOLD analysis project Ga0105045, IMG submission 78089) | Freshwater microbial communities from Lake Fryxell liftoff mats and glacier meltwater in Antarctica - MAT-02 (megahit assembly) | ecosystem: Environmental > Aquatic > Freshwater > Ice > Liftoff... | reverse complement strand
GCGTCTGGTCGCGGCCCACGGGATCGTTGCCGCCGTTCAGGAAGGTGCCGTTGGTTGAAAGGTCGCGCACCTGCCAGCCGCCCGAGAGAAACTCCACGGCGCAATGCCGCTTGGACAGCACGCGATCCGGATCGGGCAGCACCCAGTCGCATTCCGTGCCTCGGCCGAGGACATATTCGCCACCCGGCACGCGCCGCTGTTCGGGCACGGACCGGTCGGGGCAGCGCAGGACGGACAGAACGAGAGGCATGGCAGGCTTGTTTCACCCTTCGTTGCGCACGTGGCGTGGCGTAGTAGGCGACCGCCCGCATCACCGCGTCAAGCGCGGCGGCGTCGGGCCTCAGCCGCCGATGATCACAGTAGGAAAGCCGGTCGAGATGGTGCCGCCATGCATGGTCAGATCCCCGATGCGCGCGGCTGGCAGACTGCCGACCAGAACGGTCATGCTGCCCTTGACGATCATGTTGGGCGGGATGGGCACTGCGCACATGCACTGATCCGTGACACGGGCCTGCGGCATGCTGCCCGTGATGACGGTGGGCATGCCAGTGATGATGACGCCGCCCACATGAGGCACGGGAATGGGGCTGGGCGGCACCGGCGTTGCCATGGGGCAGACCTGCATGTCAGTGATGCGCGAGGCGGGCGGCATGCTCAGGCTCCTTCGGGGGGGATGCGCCCGGCACCGCTCATGGCGATGTCGCGCGCCGAGGCCAGGAAACGCCCGAAACGGGCTGGCGCGCGTTCGGGCGTGTGGCGCATGGCCGCAATCATCAGCGAGCCAACCACCGCCACACCCGTGAGATGTTCAGGGGGCAGAACCTCGGGCTGGCCCTCGGCGGACATGTTGCCGCCCGACCAGAAGGCACCGACGGCGGCCCAAGCTTCCGCGCTGCGAAAGCCACCCTTCTGGGCGATCTCCATGGTGGCGCGGCGTGACGTCTCATCGGGCCGGCGCACCCATAGCTCGGCTGCGGTCAGTGCTTCAGCATCAAGTGGGTTGGGGTCCAGGGCTGGGACGGCGCGGGCGCACATGCAGGCCCACCAGACCGCTTCACGCTTCGGCAGGGCGTGGGCAATGAGACGCAACGCATCGGGCAAGCGTCCGGCAGCTACCAGCGCATCCAGCCCCGCAGTCGCATCGGGTAATCCCTTGAGCAGCTCTGTGGCCTCAGCATCGAGTTCGAGGCGGGGCAGGATGGGCTCCAAAGGGCGCGCCAGCTTATTTGGGGAGGGGGCGCTCATGTCAGTTGATCAGCACCAAAGCGCCTTTGATCGTCATGATCGCGCCCGCCTTGTGGGTGGCCAACAGGCCCTCGCTGTTCAGGGCAAGCGTCGCCTTCACGTCAATCTGCAGGGATTCGATGCTGATGGAGGTCGGCGTCATGTGGATCTTGCTCATCCCGACTTTCAGCGTGATGGATTGCATGGCCTCGATCTCGATCTTGCCGAGCGAGGCCTTGGTGGTGATGTTTCCCATCTCCACCAATGTGTCCATCTTGCCCATTTTGACCGTCAGGCTCTCATTGCCCTGCGTCACGGTGGCCGTGCGGTCGAGTTTCGTCGTCTCGGTGTGCTTGCCGTTCACCACCTCGGTGCGGTGGCGCCTGACGGTCTCTTCGCGGTCATTCTTGATGAGAAGGGTCATGTCCTTCTCGGCCTGGATGTTGATCTCCTCCGAGCCCTTCTTGTCTTCGAAGCGCAGTTCGTTAAAGTTGGACGCACCGCCGCCCTTGCTGGATTTCGTCTTGATGCCGGATTGCGTCTTGTTGGCAGGCAGCGCGTAGATCGGCTTCTGCTCGGCGTTGTACACGCTGCCGATGGCCACCGGCCGGTCGGGGTCGCCATCCACGAAGGCGATCAGCACCTCATCGCCGATGCGCGGCAAGGTCCAGGACCCACCCCATTTGCCCGAGAAGCTCTGCGCCACGCGCACCCAGCAGGAGGAGGTCTCGTCCCTTTTGCCAGCACGGTCCCAGAGGAAATGCACCTTCACCCGTCCGTATTCATCGCAATGGATTTCCTCGCCGGCGGGTCCGGTGACGATGGCGGAATGAACGCCCTGCATGGGCGGGCGGGGGCGCGGCGCGGCCGGACGCCACGGCCGGTCGGCGGCCACCAGGCTGAGGGAGTTGCTGTATCCCGAGGTGCCGCCGCCCACCAGATGAGTCTCGTCGAACGCATCATGGACGACGGAGGAGACCAGCCATGTCACACTTTGCGTGGCGTCGATTCCCGGCATCACCTTAACGCGGCCGCCAGCGAAGACGGTCGGGTCATTGCCGGTGGCATCCACCCGATCTGCGTCGGACTCAAAGCGCTCCATGCCGAGCTTGGCGAGGTCCCCTTCCGGTTGCACGCTCTGCCCCGAGGGCCAGCGGAAGATTTCAAAACTGCTGGCATTGGGCGTGCCGAGCAGGGTGTTCGCTTGCTTCTTCAGCAGCGTCGAAGGTTTGAGCCCGTCGAAATCCTCCGCCGCCACCTTGCCGGGCTGCAATGCGGAAGCCGGGTGCCAATGGGTCAGCGCGCCGTGGATGTCGCCATGCGGGCGCACCACCTGCGGGTCGCCGGGTATCAACGGGTAATCGGAATTGGCACCGCAGATGACCAGCTTGTGGTCGCCCTGGCTGTGTTCGAAGAAATAGCCGCAGCCTGTCTCATCCAGCAGGCGCTGGACGAAATCCATGTCGGTCTCGTTGAACTGGACACAGTAGCTGCGCGGCTGGGTTGGCACCGCACCCCCCCAGCGCACCGGTGCGACGTCGTGCTCACCAAAGATGGTGCTGGCGATGTCCTTGGCGGATTTGTCCTGGAAAATTCGGCAATCACCCGTCCGCGACAATTGCCAGAAGCGCGGCACCGCCTCCAGCCAGTAGGAAGCGAGGCCTCGGCCATAGACCCCAAGCCGTGTGAAGCTGCGCACGATGCCGTGGAAATGCCGCGGCTGCACGTGGTCGGTCTTGATGGTGCAGGTGATGGCCTTGCCAATGAGCGCGGTGGGCTGGAGGTCCAACTGCGTGGTGAGAATCTCGGCGGCCATGTGGAATGGGCGGCCGATGGCTTCCGTCACCTTCAACCGACGCAGGATCACGGCATCGGCGCCGAGCGGCGTCGTGATCTCCAGCAGGCGGTCCTTGTGCGTAAGGTTCAAATCGCCGCTCAAAAAGCTTCCACCCCTTTGGCCACCCTTTAACAGCGTAGTCTAGAGGTGCAGGATTTCAAAACAATGGACGAATTCGCGCCTCAAGTTGGCCGCATGGCCACCTGCCGCACGTAGTCTTCCGCATCCATGGTCTGCTTCAACTGGGTCATGACCATGTCGAGATCGGGTGAAGCCGAACGGCTTTTTTGTGCGGCCTGTTGGTTCTGCGTGGCAATGGCGGAGACGATGCGATCCCCCACGGCAGAGATCGCGCCCCCCGTCACGCTGCTGACCGCGTCCGCATTGCGGCTCAGGAAGGCGGCCGCTGGAATGCCACGGGAACTCAGCCAGGACTGGAAGACCATGGCGCTGATCTCATAGCCGCTGCGGGCGCCAATCTGGCGTTCGAACTGCTTCGCCGCCGCGTTGGCCACAGCATCTGCCGTGCCACTGGAGGTCAGCGCCGTCTTGGTCATGTCGGCCGTCACATTGGCAGCCACCGAGAGCAGGCCTAGCGCCACATTGTCACCAAAGGTGAGGGATCGCGCGACGTCGTCCCCAGCCATCACCCAGTTGGAGCCGCGGCCTACAGCCGTCAGCCCTTTCGGGATCAGCAGATTGGTTACCACCGCGAAGCTCGTGGAGACTGCCGCATTGCCCATGGCCTGGCGCATGGTCTGGTTATTGGCCAGGTTGTCCTGCGTGTTTCCGGTGAAGGTGAGGCCGGTGGCTCCCGCACCCACGGCCAAGGCAGTGCCGCCCGAAAGCACCGTGGCGCCAACAAACAAAACGCCTGCTGACGTATCTCGCAGGAAGCGTGTGACCGACAGCCCATTCTCCCAGCGCGCGACATTGCTGGCGATCGCATCGGCAGTCGCACGGCTCGCCTTACGTGACATCTTGTGCCAGTGCACCCCGGCTTCCTCGCCGTCGCTGCGCAGCTGCACCAGAAATTCATAGAGCTGACGAGGCTTCTGCGCGGTTTCGCGCTCCAACTCGTTGATGGTAGTCCTCGCAAGCCGCCCGACATGGGCTTTGATGCCGGTGGTATCCGTTTCGACCTCAGTGGTCTTTGGCATGAGAAAACCATGATCGCGACGAATGTAACGCGATCGGCGCACCAGCTCTCGGTTGTAATGGTTGCCGCGGATGATGTGTGCGGCGCCGTCTGGGTCAAAGGCCCAGCCCCCTCGCCCGCTGGGGTCAGAAATGGAGAACCAAGGCATCAGCGTGTCACCGCACCCATGGGGAAGCTGCGCAACTCCCGTTGGGCGGTGCGGAAGACGGCGTCCTGCCTGTGCTGCTTTTCGGCGGCGAGCTGCGGCACGCGCCGCGTAACCCATTCGCCCAGCGCCAGGGCGGAGATGCGCCCCTCTCCATCCATCGCCGCCCGTCCACTCATGGCCTCACGCACGGCGAAGGCGAAGACGCCATTGCGCTCGTCATAGGAATCGAGCGCCTCCTGCACCGAGGAACTGGCGGCGAGCAGGAAGCGGCCCGTCTCGTTCCCAAGGGCGGCCAGGCTGTCAATCGTGACCTGGCCCGCATGGCAGGTGTCGATGAACAGGAACCCATCCCGCGCCCTGATCCGCGCCAGCGCCGAAACCAGCGTGCCCTCATCCAGCGCGACGCGGCGGATCGCGTCCCAATTCGCGGTGGATGCCGTCTCATGGGGCAAAAAGAGGAAACGCCGGTCAGGCTCCGAGCGCAGGCCATGCCCGGCAAGATACAGCACGAAGGTATCCTCTGGCCGGGCGATCTGCGCTGCGTTGTTCAGGGCTGCGAGGATATTGGCACGCGTCGCGTCGCGATTGGTCAGCGTGGTCGCTATCACCTCGCGGAACACGCCGCCCGCGCGGCTGCGAAGCGTCTCCACCACGGTGCGTGCATCAGCGACGGCGAAGCGCAGGTTGAGGTCGCGCTGGAGGTACTCATCCACGCCGACGGCGACGATGATCAGCCGGCCCGCACCCGGCGGGGGCGCCGCCTCACCCGCGCGGCGCAGTTCCAGCGCGGGGCTTTCAGCAAAGAGCGAGCGGTCATCGGCGTAAAGCCGCGCGGCGACGCGGTTGGGGCCGGGGTCCAGCGGCACCTCGACCGCGTTCTGCCCTGCCGCCGCCACGCTGCGCATGGCAATGCGGTCATTCACCATGACATCAAGCGGACCAAGCCCCATGCCACGATCGGTGGTAGTGAAGGTCAGGCGCAATGCGGTGGCGCCGGCCGGCAACTCCCCGCCCGCGGCTGATACGGGGGTGCACTCACCCCCCGTGACCGCGCAGGCTGAGCCGGGCAGCAGGGTTGGCAGGCGCCCTATCCGCTGGCGCACATCTCCCAAATCATTCATGCGCGTCTGCGCCAGTGCGGTGTCGCCGCGCAGGCGCGCGCGCAGCGCAGCTGGTGCGTAGAGCGCGCGATAGGCTTGCTGGAAGCTGGCCCATTCAGGCGTCTGCGCACGGCCATTGTTGAGATGCACGCCCACCAGCTCCTGCCCGCCCTGGGGCGCGTGGTCAAAGAGCCCCTCAGGCGTGAAGGCGACCCAGCGGCGGCCATCGGCATGTACGAAAAGCGCACCTCGCTCGGTCAGGCGCGTGGTCGCCTCGAACCAGCGGATGGTGCCATCGCCCAGCGCCACCACGGCGCCGCCCTGGAATGCCACCACGCCCCAGGCCGCGCCTGGTAATGCGCGCTGATCCAGCTGCCGGCCAGCCGGGTCAAACAGGCGCAGATGCGTGTCGGTGCCCAGCATAAAGCCTTCATCGCCAGGCAGGATCGTAAGGCTGCGGCTGAACTCACCCTCATTGAGGCGAAGCAGCTGGCCGTTCAAGCGCGGCCGGTCGCGGTTGTGCCAGTCGGTGATGTTCAGTCGAGGCGACTGCTGGCGCGCCGTGACGAGGTTTGCGCCCTCACCCGAATTGAGCCGCCCCACTTGCCCCTCAAAGACAAGGCTGGGGCGGCCCTGGCGGAGCTGGAAGCGCACGGATTGACCATCATCGCTGACTGCGAGTGCCGCACCCGTGTTGCGGAAATCCCCGCCCGGCGGGGCAGGCGGCTGGGCGAGTGTGCCGTCAGGGGCAAGCCGCCCCCAGCCGGGATCAGCAGCGGCGAAGGCGAGCCCGCCGCCGGGCAGGGGCAGCAAATGCGCAATCGCATCGCGCGAGGCCACGATATCCTGCGTGGGCCCAAGCCCAAAATCGGCCCATCGCCGGATCACGAAATTGGCCGCCCCTGGCGCAGCGCTGGCCGTGCGCGCATAGCCAGCCGCGTAGAGTTGCACACCGCCGCGCCCGTCACTCGCCCAGGTAACGGCCGGAAGCCCCTCGCCCAAAAGCCCGGTGGTCTCGGGGGCGAGGATGGTCCGCAGATCGCTCGCCTGAAGGATCTCGACGCGAAGGCGGTCCTCAAAGCCGATGGCGATCAGTGATCCGTCCGGCGACCAGGCCAGGCCATAGGGCCGCCCGCCCTGCACCGGCGCGCGCTCGGCGATGCGGCGGCCTTCGCGATCATAGACGCGCAGTTTGCCGTCAGCCGAGGTGGCAGCCAGGCGGCCCGTGCTGTCGAACGCCACCATTCGGGCCGCGCCCTGCCAGCCTGCACTGTCCTCGGCCAATTGGCGCCCGTTGCGGGCATCCCAGATTCGGATTCCCGACCGCCCCCCCAACGCGGCGGCCACACGCGCCCCATCAGCCGAGATGGCCAGATGCTGGATGGGCGCAGGCTGGTTGGGCAGGCGCGCGATCAGCCGACTGGTGGCGGTGTCGAACACATAGACCGAGAAGCCCTGGTCCCACCCGCGCCCGGTGTGCCCCGCCGCGAAAACGCGCGTGCCGTCCGGGCTGAGGGCCACGCCGTAGAGTTCACCCTCATGCCCATCGCCGATGGGTGGGCGCAGCACCCCAAGCGGCGTGCCATCCGGCAAGGCCCAAAGGCGGAGTGTCTTGTCATCAGAGACGGAGGCGAGAATGCGCCCCGCCGCATCCGTGGCGAGGCGCGAAACGGGGGCGGTGTGTGCTGCAGCCTCCACGCGCAGGATGGGCGCCTGAGGCGGCTCCTGCGCATGGCCCGGAAGCGTGCCCAGAAGCGGTAGGGCCAGCAACGTCAGGCCCAGCAGGACGCGCCAAAAGTGGCGCATCAGCTGGTCAGTTCGAAGCCGCCAGCCTGCGCCAGGCGCTCCGCATTGTTCACGCTCTCGGCGAAGTTCTCGCGGCGGGAGATGTTGGTCGCGGCCAATGAGCGGACATCGCCATCCCGGGCCTCGGGGGCGGCGGCGCCACGCTGTGCGGGGAAGGCGTTGGCGGGTGCATAGCCGCGCACGCCACTGGCGGTCTGCACCTCGGTGAAGCCGGGCGGGCCTGGGCGGACGGCAACCACGCTGCCGGCGGCGACGGTGCCGATGCTGGCGCTGGTCGGGCTGGGGGAGAATTTAATCTCCACGGCGCGTCGCGGCGCCACACGTACCGGCGCGCGGAAAGCGGCGGACTGGATCGCGGCCTTGCCTCCAGGAACCGAGGCGTCGATTGCCGTGTCGAACTCGACGCCACGCGCGGCGATGCGGCCATTGATGCTCTGCGCCAGTGCCACGTCATTGACGAAACGGGTGCGGATCTCAGTGAGCTGGGCCTGGGCGGTGGAGCGGTCCATCCGCCCGTTGCGCACCATCAGGCGGATCTGGTCGGCTGCGTTGAGGCGGCAATCCATTAGGCCGTTGAAGGCGACCTGCGTGCGGTCGAGTTGCGCGTTCTCACGGCCCAGATCGCCGCTGAGTTGGAGCACCAGGGATTGCTGGTCTCGCGCCTGACGCTGCAGCGCCGCGTAATAGCCGACCGCCGCGCCGCCCGCGCCGCCGACTGCCGCGCCGATCAGCGCGCCTTGCCAACGGCCCGTGGCCAGCCCGCCCACGAGCGCTCCCGTCAGCGCGCCGACCGCAGCACCTTGAAGGATTTGCTCGCCATAAAAATCGCCGGTGCTATCAAGCGCCAGGAGCTGGGGGCGGCAGGCGTCCCGTCCATCATCATAGCCGATGCGGCCGGCCTGGGTGCTGACGCAGCCAGCCAGCATCAGGGATGCGGCAAAAACCAGTGTTGCGCGATGCAGCATATGACGAGCCATGACCAGTTGTTTCCCCAACAGATGTAAAAGCGTAACGCGGCTCAATGCAAACGCCTAGGGTTTCGTTTCGCGTGTGACGCAACCCGAGGCGTATTTTCATGCTATCAACCTGCATGCCCGATGTAGCGCCCACGCCTCCCAAGCCCAAACCGCGTCTGCGCGACATCCTCGCCGTCAGTCACACGACACGGTATCGCTATGGGGCACCTGTGATACTCGGACCGCACCGCCTCATGCTGCGCCCACGCGACAGCCATGACATGCGTCTGCTTTCGGCTGACCTGACGCTCTCGCCACCGGGCAGTCTGCACTGGGCCTATGATGTATTCGGCAACAGCATCGCCACCGCCGAATTCGCCGCCCCGGTCAGTGAACTGGTGATTCGCAGCGACCTGACGGTGGAACGCTTCGGCGCGGACACGCCCGCACGCGACATCGCGGCCGAGATAGCCCCCACCGCCCAGGCCTGGCCGTTCCTCTATTCGCCCGATGACCGGATTGATCTTGGCGCAAAGCTGGTGCCTCAATATCCGGATGCCGAGGGAAAGCTGCGCGCCTGGGCACATGGTTTCGTGGCCGGCAATCCCACGCCCACGCTCGGGCTGCTGCGCGATATCAATGCCAGCATCCAGTCCGGCTTCGCCTACCACGTGCGGGAGGAGGAGGGGACGCAAACACCCCTGGAAACCCTGGCCAAGGGCTCGGGCACCTGCCGCGATTTCGCGGTGCTGATGATCGAGACCTGCCGTGCCATGGGCTTCGGGGCAAGGCTTTCCACAGGCTATCTTCATGTGGGGGAGGGCACGTTGGGCGGCGGCTCTACCCATGCTTGGTGTGAGATCTTCCTGCCAGGTGCGGGCTGGATCGCCTTCGATCCGACCAACGGCGAGACAGGCGGACGCAATCTGATCCGCGTGGCGACCGTGCGCGATATCCGTCAGGCCGCACCCGTCAGCGGCAGCTTTACGGGACGGCCGGCGGATTTTCTGGGCATGGAGGTTTCCGTCAGCGTGACGCGCGTGCCAGAGGGGGTCTAGGTTCCTCCCCATATCGGAGGAACATCATGCTCGAACCGCTCGCCGCGAAGTATTTGCCTGAGGGCGTGCGCGCCCGCTTTCTGCCGCATGTAAACGGGTTGAACATGCACTTGCTGGAGGCTGGCGAGGTGGGGCGGCCCCTGTTGTTGCTGCTGCATGGCTTCCCCGAACTGGCCTATTCCTGGCGCAACATCATGCTGCCACTCGCCGAGGCCGGCTATCACGTCGTCGCCCCTGACCAGCGCGGCTATGGCCGAACCACGGGGCCGGCGGTGGTTTATGACCAGGACCTAAGCCTCTATCGCCCGCTCGGTTATGTGCGGGATGCGCTGGCGTTGGTCGCGGCACTGGGCCACAGCGAGGTGGCCTGTGTGATCGGCCATGATTTCGGCTCGCCTGTCGCCGGGAACGCCGCGCTGAGCCGGCCGGATGTGTTCCGCTCCGTCGTCATGATGAGCGCGCCCTATGGCGGGCCGCGCGCCTGGCCGCTCGGTGCGCAGTCCGCAGTTGAACCGCCGAATGGCCTTGCCTCGCCGGAACTGCATGCGGCTTTGGCCCGCCTCGACCCACCGCGCCAGCATTACCAGTGGTTCTATTCGAAGCCCGAGGCAGACGCGGACATGCACCACGCCCCGCAGGGGCTGCACGCTTTCCTGCGCGCCTATTACCATCACAAGAGCGCCGACTGGGCCGCCAACAAACCCCACAAGCTGGCCGGCTGGACCGCGGCGGACCTTGCCATGATGCCAACCTATTACATCATGCCCGCTGGCATCGGCATGGCCGCGACGGTCGCCGCCGAAATGCCCGCTGCCGCCACCATCGCGGCCAATACCTGGCTGCCCGAGGCGGCGATGGCTGTCTATGCGCATGAGTATGGCCGCACCGGCTTTCAGGGCGGTCTGCAATCGTATCGCTGCACCACCTCCGGCCAGGCGGCGGCCGAGATGCGGCTCTTTGCGGGGCGCGGCATCGAGGTGCCGGCCTGCTTCATCGCCGGCGCTTCGGATTGGGGCATCTACCAGAAGCCGGGCGAGTTCGAGCTCATGCAGGGCGTGGGCTGCCGGGACCTGCGCGGCTGCCATTTGGTTGAAGGTGCGGGGCATTGGGTGCAGCAGGAGCAGTCCGCGAAAGTGGCCGGGTTGATCCAGGAGTTTCTGCGCCAGTCCCGCTGAGCTGCGCCGGCGCGGATCGCTCAGCCAGGACGGTCGGCAGCCCGGATCGTCAACCGCGCCCGTGTGCAGAGAAGCTGGTGGAACTGGCGCGAATCCATGGATTATGGTGCAAGACGGCAGTGTATCCGCGCGGCCCAGTGGCGCGGCTCAGTGGCGCGGCCCAATGGCGCAGCAGAAGGGATGGCGAGATTTTGCAGCGAGAGATCGCACATGTGATGGCGTCCTGTGCAATGCGGGGCATGCGCTACATCTCCTTTCCGCCGATCGTCTTTGAGACGCCGGCACCCTTATCTGCGCCCTTGGCGCCGGCTCCGGATTCCATACCTCCCGAAGCTGCCGTTCCGCTGGCGCCCGATTCCGTGACGCACGCCTCCTTGACACCTGAGCCTGACCTCCCCGTCACGCCGCCCAAGATCGCCGACCCGTCGGGCACAATGCGCCATGTGGTGGAATCGGCCGAGCTTGCGCAGGAAACCGCCCAAGCCCCAGAACGCCTGCGCCGCCTTTCTGAATTGGCGGCGACGGAGAGCCTGGCGCCCAACGATCCTCAATCCCGCCCCCGCTTCGCGCTGCTGAACGATATCGCGGTGGAACTCAGGCCCCGTCGTCAGCGCGCCCGCAGCGGTCAAGGTGAGAACCAGCCGAAGCCGAATCCCACGTCGCCGCCATGGCCCTGATCGCCTTTGCCTCGCCCAAGGGCGGTGTCGGCAAGACCACGGTTGCGGCCCATGTGGCGGCCCTGCTGGCGCGACGCGGCCACAAGGTGATCGCCATTGACCTCGATCCGCAGAACGCACTGCGCTACCACCTGGGTGTGCCCCTGCGCGAGGAGCGCAGCTTCCTCAGCCGCCTGGGCACGCATCTCGCCTGGCGCGATGCCGCGGTCGAAGCCGAGGCCGGCGTCCGGGTGCTGCCATTCGGCCCTGTGGACCCCTTGCGCGCCCTGGAAATCGCCCAGATGCTGGCAGCGCAGCCGCAGCTCCTGGCCGATCCGGTGCGCGAAATGCTGGCCGTGCCCGGCCTGATCGTGGTGCTGGACAGTCCCCCCGGCCCCAATACCGCGCTGGCGGCACTCACCCCCTTGCTGGACCTGATGGTGATCGTGCTTCTGGCCGATGGAGGAAGTGCGGCCATCATCCCTCAAATCGCCAGCAATCGATTCCTGGGACGCGGCACCCTGGCCACCCGTTCAGCCGATCGCGCGGTGCTGGTGCTCAACCAGGTGGACGAGGCCGAGCCCCTTTCGGAAGCCGTCTTCGAGATGGCGCGCGGCGCGCTAGGGCCTCGGCTGATCGGCGCCATCTGCCGTGACCAGCTGCTCGCCGAAGCCCTCGCGGATAAACGTATGTTGCTTCAAGGTGAATCAGGCGCCGGGGAGGATTTGCAATTGCTGGCCGAAGCCATCGTCAAGCGGTTGAAACTGCCCCGCCCCGGAGGCCCCGATGGCGGTTTTTCCGCGCTTTATGAATGGGGACGGGTGTGAGCGGCGAGCGGTTTTCTGAATTTGTACAGACCTTCCCTGGCGAAGCCCCGCTCTCAGGCCGCCTTCTGCGCAGTCTCGCCATGCTGCTGGGCTTCGCCGGCGCCCTGGTCTTTGTCACCATGCCCATGGCGGAGGAAGGCCAGGTCTGGCTGACCATTGGCGGCATCGCGCTGTTCGTGCTCCTCAACCGCAACAAGTCCCGCAAGATGGGGCTGATCCTCGTCGTGCTCTCGGTGATGATCACCTCGCGCTACCTGTTCTGGCGCGCCACCGAGACGCTCGAATTCGAGACGCTGCTGCAATCCATCCTGGGCACGCTGCTGTTCGGCGCGGAACTCTTCGCGGGCACGTTGATGACGCTCTCCTACATCCAGACGAGCTATCCGCTGGAACGCAAACCCGTTCCCATGCCACTCGACCCCAACACCTGGCCCACGGTGGATGTCTATATTCCCAGCTACAATGAGAGCCTGGACCTGGTGCGCCCCACCGTTCTGGCGGCGATGAACATGGACTACCCGCGCGACAAGCTGAAGGTCTGGATCCTGGATGACGGCCGCCGCCCGGAATTCCGTGACTTCGCCGAGGAATGCGGCTGCGGCTACATCATCCGCCCTGACAACAAGGGGGCCAAGGCCGGCAACCTCAACCACGCGCTGCGCTACACCAAGGGCGAGTTCATCGCGATCTTTGATTGCGACCACGCCCCCACCCGCGCCTTTCTGCAAATGACCGTGGGCTGGCTCCTCCGCGACAAGCGCATCGCGCTGGTGCAGACGCCGCATCATTTCTACTCGCCCGATCCCTTCGAGCGAAACCTGGTCCGGCAGCGCCAAGTGCCCAATGAAGGGCTACTCTTCTACGGCGCCATCCAGCCGGGCAGCGATTTGTGGAACGCATCTTTCTTCTGTGGCTCCTGCGCCGTTCTCCGCCGCACCGCCCTGGAAGAGGTCGGCGGCGTGCCGCATGTGACCGTGACCGAGGATTGCCACTGTGCCCTCAAGATGCAGCAGAAGGGCTGGCACACCGCCTATATCCGCATTCCATTGGCGGCCGGCCTCGCCACCGAGCGACTCAACCTGCATATCGGCCAGCGATTGCGCTGGGCGCGCGGCATGTTGCAGATCATGCGCACGGAGAACACGCTGCTCGCGCCGGGCCTGAAATGGATGCAGCGCTTCTGCTATTTCATCGCCGGCTTCGGATTTCTTTTCGCCCTGCCGCGCGTGATTTTCCTCACCTCGCCGCTCGCCTTTCTGTTCTTCGGCGAAAGCGTGATCGCGGCGAGCCCGCTGGCCATCATCGCTTATGCCGGCAGCCACATGTTTCATGCCATCGCCACCACCGCGCGGCTGAACGGCAAGCACCGCCACTCCTTCTGGTCCGAGATTTACGAGGCATCGCTCGCCGTGCCGCTGCTGCCTGTGACGGCGCTGACCCTGTGGGACCCGTCGAAGGGCAAGTTCAACGTGACCGACAAGGGCGGCATTCTGGAGGCGGGCTATCTCGATTTCCGTGCCGTGGCGCCCAACCTCGTCATGCTTTTCTTGCTCACCATTGGCTTTTCCATTGGTATCTGGGGGATTTCCACCAATGACCTGGGCAGCCTGCAAGGCCGTGCCTACCTGCTCAATACCATCTGGGCGGGGCTTGTCCTCATCCCTCTCGCCGGCAGCGTGGCCGTGGGGCGTGAACGGGAGCAATCGCGCGTGCGCGCCCGCGTCGAAGCTGATCTGCCGGGTGAACTCATCCTCGCATCGGGCGAGCGGCTGCCGGCGCATAGCGCCAACCTCTCCCTTTCGGGTGCGCGGCTGATTGTGGATCGCGCAGTGGGGGTGGCCGAAGGCGACCAGGTGACCGTCGCCTTCGAGACCGGCGGCGAAATCATCGAAATCAAGGCCGAGGTGATCCGCTGGGATGGCAATGAGGTTTACCTGCAATTCATCATCGGCAACATCGCCGATGAGGCGGCCGTTGTGCGTGCCTTCTTTGGCCGGCCCGATGCCTGGCTCTACTGGGACAAGTGGCCCGAGGACAAACCGCTCCGCTCACTGTGGACTGTTGTTCTTGCCTCGGCTGATGCGGTGTTCCGCAAATACCGTTTTGGCATTCTCCGCTCTGCCAAGCCCGTCGCTGGCCCTGCCAGGCCGCAGGCGCCGCGCGTGACCGACGTTGTGGAGCCGCGGAGGTCCAACATGCCACCGCCGGCCAATACCGCGGCGAAAGTCGCGACCGCCGCGATCCTGCTGCTCGGCCTGTTCTTTGCCGCGCCCGCCGCAGCACAAACCGCCCCGCCCGCCACCTTGGCGTCACTGGATGCGGAAGCCCTGCCACCCGGTGCCCGCATCGTCACGCGCTCCCTGCGCGAGTTGGGCCTCTCCGGCCCCATGCAACTGCGCGGCATCAACGACCTGCAGGGTGTGCTGTTCGGCTTGCGCGCGGATGAAGTGGTGACGCAGGCGCGCATCACGGTCGCCGGCGGGGCGTCGCCCGCGCTGATCCCCTCGCTCAGCCAGATATCGATCACCTTGAACGACCAGTTCGTGGGCACCATCCCGATGGATGCGGCGCGGCAAAGCTTCGGCCCGCTCGATTTCCCACTGGACCCGCTGTATTTCTCCGAGGTGAACCGGCTGAATTTTCGCTTTGCCGGGCGCTACACCACCGAATGCAATGACCCGCTCTCGGGCCTGTTGTGGGCCACAGTGAGCGACCTCTCCAGCGTGCAGCTTCGCATCGAGCGGCTGCCGCCCCAGCGCGATCTGTCGCGCCTGCCTGAGCCCATCTTTGACCGTCGCATCCTCTCGGGTGTGGTGAATGTGCCCATGATCCTGCCCGAAGCACTGGGCCCTGTCGGCCTGCGGGCTGCGGCCATCACAGCATCATGGTTTTCGGTCCAGGCGGATTATCGGGGGGCGAGCTTTCCCGTCGCCCGCAACCTGCCCGAGCGTGGTGATGGTGTGGTGCTCGCCATGGGCAGCGACGCGGTTCCGGGCCTGACCATCCCGCGCATGGATGGCCCCACCCTCGCACTGGTGCCCAACCCGACGGATGCCTTTGGCACGCTGCTCGTCATTGGCGGGCGCAGCGAGGCTGATCTGGTCGCGGCATCCCAGGCGCTGGTCGCGGGGCGTGCTACGTTGATGGGCGAGATCGCGCGCGTCGTTGCACCCACCATTCCCGCCCGACAGCCCTATGACGCGCCGCGCTGGATCCGAACAGACCAGCCCGTCAGCTTCGGCAGTCTGGTGGGGCGTGAGGAGTTGCAATCCAGCGGCTATTCGCCCGGCTCCATCCGTATTCCCGTCCGCACTGCGCCTGACCTCTACACTTGGCGCGGCCGCGGTTTTCCGGTGGATATCCAATACCGCGCGCCTGACGGGCCGATCATCGATATATCGGCTTCACGCCTTGATGCCGCATTTTCGGGAGCCTACCTGCGCTCCTTCCGTCTTGCCGATCCCGAATGGATTCCGCCGCTGACCGCCGCCTTTGACTGGGCGGCCACACAGCTGGGCTTTGCTTCCCAGACGCGGCATGGCCGCTTCACCATCCCGCACTACCTGGTGCTGGGGCGTGACGAGTTGCAACTGCGGTTCGACATGCGCCCGCTTTCGCGCGGCGATTGCGTGGCAGTGCCGGCTGAACCGCGTGCCGCAATCGACCCAGGCAGCACGGTAGATCTGCGGCGCGGCTATCGCCATGCGCGGATGCCAAATCTGGGCTTCTTCGCGTCCTCCGGCTTTCCCTTCACCCGCATGGCGGATCTTTCCGGCACGGCCGTGGTCCTGCCCGAGCGCGCCAGCACCGTGGAACTGACGGCCTTCCTGGACGTGGTAGGCCAATTGGCTGCGACCACGGGCCTGGCCTCCACCGGAATCCAGGTGGTAACCCCCGCCGGGCTGCAAGGTGTGGCAGCGCGCGACTTGCTGGTGATTGGGACGCTGGGCCGGCACCCGGCACTGAATACGCTGCTGCGTGATACCCCCATCCGCGTCGAAAATGACCGCCTGACATTGGCCGCGCCGGATGCGTTGCAGGATATGCGCGCGATGTTCCTCGACGCGCCAAGCAGTGCCGAACGTGGCCGCGCCAGCGCCACGCTCCAGGAAGGCGGCGAGGGGCTGGGCGCCATGCTCGGCGCCAAAAGCCCGTTGCAATCGGGCCGTTCCATCGTGGCCATCACGGGCGTGACCCCAGCCGCCATCTCTCAGGTGGTCGCGGCCCTGCGCGATCCTGACCTCGCGCCGCGCGTCCAGGGGGACATGGCCATACTCGCGGGCGGGCGGATGGCGAGCTTCCGTACCGCCTCAGCCTATTCCGTGGGCGCGCTTCCGTGGTGGCTCCGCCCGCAGCTGTGGCTGGCGGAGCGTCCGGAGCGGATGTTGTTGTTGATGTTGAGCGTCGGTGCACTGATTGGCGTGCCTTTCTTCTGGATCTTGCGCCGCCGCGCGATTTCCCGGTTGCGCGCACGCACCACTTCGTGAGAATCTTCCGGCTGGGGGACGTATTCGATGCGTGGTGTGCGTATGGCCTTGCTGCTCGGGGGGGCTGCCCTGGCTCCCGCCGCCGCGCAGGCGCAACCGCCTTCGGCTGATCCGTCATCCGTAGCGCCCGCGTCTGCACGTCCGGTCGATATCCTGATCCGGCAGGCAGAGCGCTGGCTCTCCCTGGAGAGGTTTGACCTCGCCGCATCCTCCATTGAGCGGGCACTCGCCGTCGAGCCGCGCAACGCCGCCGCACTGGCACTTTCGGCGCGCATCGAAGGCGCGCGCGGCAATCGCGCCGCCGCCGCCGCCATCACCGCAAGACTGCGCGAGGCGGGCGCCACCGATGAGCAGCGCGCTGCAGCCGAGACGGCGGTGCGCGCGGCCTCAATTGACCGCAATGCCATCGAGCAAGCGCGCCGCCTCGCACGCGAAGGCCGTGCCGACGAGGCAGCCGCCCGCTACCGCGCCATTTTCGGCGCCGCCGGCCCGCCGCCGCAATACGCCCAGGAGTATTTCTCTGCACTGGCCGGCACCCGCGCCGGCACGGCGGAAGGCCAGCGCGGCCTTGGTCGCCTCGCTGAATCTCCGGGTGCCGCGCCCCGCGCGCGCCTGACCTTTGCGCAAACCCAGACCTTCCAGCCCGGCACCCGTCAGGAGGGTATCCGTGGCCTCCAGGCCTTGGTGGGTGACCCAGAGGTGGGGCGCGAAGCCCGCCAGGCCTGGCGTCAGGCGCTGGTCTGGAGCGCCGCTGATCCGGCCTTTGCGCCGCAGGTCCAGGCCTACCTTCAGCGCTTCCCCGACGATACGGAAATCCGCCAGGCACAGCAGGCCGCCCTGGCCGCCGCTCCTCGCTCTGATCCGGGTGCGACGCTGCGCCAGGAAGGCTTCCAGCGCCTGGAGACGGGCGGTGCGGCCGGTCTGCGCGAAAGTGCGCGGCAATTCGAGGCCGCACTCGCCGCCAATCCGCGCGACGCTGATGCGCTGGGCGGCCTGGGCATCGTCCGCCTGCGCGAGAACCGCCCGGCCGAGGCGCGGCAATTGCTCGAACGCGCCGTGGCGGTGGACCCCTCGCGCGCCGTGCAATGGCAATCTGCGCTGGATGGCGCGGCCTATGGGCTGGAACTGGCAGAGGGGCGCGCCGCGCTGCGCCGCAATGACATTGACGCCGCTGATACGATCGCCCGCAGCGCCGCGCGCCGTAGCGTCGAGGATCGTACCGATGCCGAGGTGCTGTTGGGCCAGGTGGCCCTGCGCCGCGGCGATGCCCCGGCGGCCGAGCAGCGCTTTCGCACGGCGTTAAGCCGCCGACCGGGTTTTGCGCCCGCGCGGGAAGGCCTGGCCCAGGCGCTGCGCGCGCAAGGGCGGCTCGCTGAATTGCCGCGCATTGCCGGCGCGCAGCCCTTGCCGGGCGAGGGCGCTGGCTTCTCCGGCACGCCGGGCGAAGCGGGCCGCCTGCGCTCGGAAGCCGCGCGCGTGAGCGAACCCGTGGTCGCCGAGGCGCTGCTGCGCCAAGCGATGACCAGCGCGCCCAATGATCCCTGGCTGCGGCTGGATCTGGCCCGCGTGCTGCGCCGCCAGGGCCGCACGAACGAAGCGCTGGCCATGCTGGAAGAACTCGCCGCGCGGGATTCCCGCCCCGATGCCTTCTTCGCCGCCGCCCTTTTCGCCGATGAGGATGGCCGGCTTGGCGAGGCCGATGCGCTGCTCAGCCGCATCCCCCCGGGTAGCCGCACGCCCGACATGTCGCGCCTTCAGGCCCGCATCCGCACCCAGCGCGACGTGCAGCGCGTGGCGCAGACCTATGCGCGCAACCCGCCCGAGGCGCGCACCGCGCTGCTGACCATCGCCGCCCGGCCTGACCCTTCGGGTGCCACGGCCGCCGCCGTCATCACCGCGCTGGGCAATGCCGGGGATCGCTTCGGCGCGGCCGAGGCGGCGCGCGTGGGCGAGGCTGCGAACCGCAACGCCGGCGTGCCGCTGCGCGTCTCCATAGCCGGGGCGCTGCTGGGTGCGGGGCTGGATGGCGAGGCGGGCGCGCTGGCTGATCAACTTTCGAGCGGCAACCTGACAGGCGAGCAGCGCCGGGACCTCGCGGCCCTGCGCGGCGGCATCGCAATCCGTGCCGCCGACCGCCTGAACGCCGAGGGCAACCAAGCCCAGGCCTTCGAGCAGCTTCGCCCCACCCTGGAGCGCGAGCCCGAGAATGCCGCGGCCAACCTGGCCCTCGCGCGGCTGTTTCAGGGTGCGCGCGACCCCGCCGAGGCGCAGCGCATCGCGGAAGCCATGCTGGGCCGCAACCCGCGCAATTTCGACGCGCGCCAGGGCGCCATCGATGCCGCCATCGCGCTCGGCCAGCAGCGCCGGGCTGAAACACTTCTGGTGGAAGGCAAGGAGCTGTTTCCCAATGACAGCCGCCTCTCCCTGCTGGAAGCGCGGCTTGCGCGCAGCTTCAACGAGGATGGCCGGGCCATGCGCGCGCTGCAGACCGCGGCCGGCCAGCGCCGGGCGGAACTCGGCCAGGTGGCCGGGCTGACTGCTGCGGTCGCACCGGCCCGCCCTGACATGCCCAACCCCTTCGTGCGGCCCGGCGCCCCTTCGGCCCTGCCGGTGATCGCCGGAGCACCTGTGCCTGCGGACCGGATCTCGCGCGAGATTGCGCAGGAGACGGCGGCGCTGGAAGCCGCAACAGCACCGCGCATGGCGGCCGCCGGTTCGGCCCGGCTGCGCTCGGGCTCATCGGGTCTTGATCGGTTGCGGGATTTGCGAGTTCCGCTGGAGGCTGAGGTGACGCCGCCGGCCATTGGCGGGCGGCTCACCGCCAATGTCACGGGTGTCTACCTGGATTCGGGCAATCTTGGCACCAATCGAAGCTCGCAGGTGGTGTTCGGGACCAGCATGCTGGGCGGGCCCGTTCAGCGGCCCACCGGCACGGCGTCGGGTGCCATGCTGGGCGTCACCTATCGCCGGGGTGACAGTTTTCGCTTCGATGTCGGCTCCTCGCCGCTCGGCTTCGCCACGACCACGATGGTTGGCGGGCTGGAGATTGCCCCGCAACTTGGCCGCATTCGACTGCGCGTCACGGGGGAACGCCGATCCGTGGAGGATAGCCTGCTGGCCTGGGCGGGCATGCGAGATGGTCTCACCGGCCAACGCTGGGGGCAGGTGATGCGCACCGGAGGCCGCGCCCAGGTCGAGCTGCCGATCGGGCCAGGCTTCGCCTATGTTGGTGGTGGATACTCGGTGTTCGAAGGCAACAATGTCGCCAGCAATAACCGTATCGAGGGCGGGGCGGGCTTCTCCTACCCAGTAATCCGGGGACCTGATGGCGAGCTGAGCATCGGGACCGACCTCGTCTACTTCGCCTATGACCAGAATCTACGGAACTTCTCCTTTGGCCAGGGCGGGTATTACAGCCCGCAATCCTATTGGGCGCTGAACGTGCCGATTGATTACCGCGGCCGTATGGGCGATCTGCGCTACCGCGTGGGGGCCACTGCGGGCTATGCGGTTTGGCGGGAATCCTCGTCCAACGTTTTTCCGAACAACCCCACGCTGCAGTCGCAACTGCAAGCCCAGGTCAATGCGCTGGGCGGGCCGACTTCCACCCTGTTTGCGGCCTTCCCCGCGCAGAGCAAGCAGAACTTCGTGGGCGGGCTGCGGGCTGATGCGGATTATGCTTTGACACCACGCCTCGATCTGAATGCCGCCTTCCGCTACAATCTCTCGGCCGATTGGAACGAGACCACCTTCCTGATGCGGCTGCGCTCGCGGTTCTGAGGGCGCCTGGTGCGGTGCGCGTCAAAAGCCTTCGCGGGCCAGGGCTTCAAGGGCCTGCCCGAAGCCGCGTGTGGAAAAGGGCAGGGCGACCTCGCCATTGAGGGCGTTGCGATACTCAAGCCGGCCGCCGGCCCCCTGGCCTACCCCCTGGCCCTCCCGCGCGCGGATCCGGGCGAGTTGGGCGGCGTTCAATTCCGTATCGGCCACGCAGCCCCTGGGGCCGCAGGCGCGCAAGGTGATGGCGATGGGCGCGGCACGGTCCACCAGGTGCAACAGGATGGGCGTGGCCATGGTGATATTGGCCGGGATCAGCACAAGCAGCCGCATCGGATCAGAGGCTTGCGTACGTCCCAGGACGAATTGGGCCACGGGCTGGCCGCGCTCGCTTTGCAGGGATTGCAGCAATTCGCAGCCCCGGCCAGTCGCAGGCGCCGTGCGATTCTCGCAGCGCAGGACCCAGTCGCCGAAGGTGCTGGAGCTTGCGTTTGCCGGCGGCGGTGCAGTTGGGGGCCGTGGTGCCTGTGCGTTGGCCAGTTGGGGCGCCATGGCGAGTGCCGTGATTAGCACCAGGTGGGGGTTCAGGCGCATGGGCTCATCCTCTGCGAGGCAATCGCGCCCTTTTTACGGCAGGAGCGCCTTGCGCGCGATCAGCCCAGCCCAATCAATGTGGCCCTGAGCCAGGCCGCAGGACCGGCGCCAGCGCCAGCCTCACCAGCAGCCCGAAGGCCGCGATGGTCGCCAGCGTCAGAAAGGCCATGTCATAGCCGGCGCGGTGCGCCACAACCCCGCCGAGCGTGGCGCTGGTGGCCGCGCCGATGGCATGCATGGTCAGCACGAAGCCCAGCCCCGCCGTGGCATGACCGGTGCCCCGCATGATCCGCGCGGCCAGGCCCAGTGCCGCCACGGCGATCATTCCGCCGCCAATGCCGTCCAGGATCTGGCCCGGCACCAGCACCCAGGGGGCCTCGATCAGCCCGGTCACCAGGCCGCGCAGGGGCAGGGCAATGAGGGCCAGCGTCAGGCAGATGCCATAACCGTGCCGCGCAGCCAGACGCGCGGCATACAGGGCGGAGAGCGCCATGACGGCCTGCGCGATCAGCACCGTGGCGGCGGCATAAACCACCGGATTTCCTGCGGTGCCGCGCGCCACCATCGCCTGGCTGAGAAGTGGCGTCATCGCCGAGTTGCCAAGGTGGAACAGCATCACGATCACCCCCAGCGCCACCAGGGGGCGGGAGGCGAAAATGACCGTGAGTGCAGCGCCCGTGGTGGTGCCCTGCGCCGAAAGAGACCGCGCAACTCCGTGGTCAATCTCTGCGGGCCGGACGAAGATCAGGGCCGCGATGGCCAGGGTGCCCATCGCGGCCAATAGTGCGAGCACGCCCATCAGGCCGTAGAAATACCCGATCAACCCGGCCAGCGCCGCCGCTGTGGCATTGCCGGCGCGAAACGCCGCCTCATTGCGGCCCACCTGCCGGGCATAGTGGGCTTGCCCCACAATGCCGAGGGAAATGGCCGCGACGCAGGGACCGATCGCGGCCCCCGCGATGGCCGTGAACACCCGGGCAGGCGCGACCACGCCAAAGATGGGAAGCAGGAAATTCGCCGCGGAGGAGAGCACCACCGTCACGATGGCGATGGCCAGGATGCCACGCTTCAAGCGCGTTCTGTCGATGAACATCCCCAACGGCGTGGTAATGGCCATGGCCGCAAACAGGCCCGTAGACATGATCATGCCGATGGCCGCTGCGGACCAGCCCTCGCGTTGCAACAGGATCCCCAGGAAGGGGCCAAGACCATCGCGGATGTCGGCCATGAAGAAATTCGCGCAGAGCAGCGCGATGATCGAGCGGTTCAAGCTAAGCCCCGGGATGAAAGCGGGGCGCAACACCGCCCGGCAAAACCTGACATTTGCGGACATGACCTGTCCAGCCCGCCAGCGCTTCTTCCCGCCAAAGGGAGGTACAGCCCTATTGGACAAGCGCGCATCGGGTGGTATGGGCTTGCCCGTCGGAGCGTAGCGCAGTCTGGTAGCGCACCAGTCTGGGGGACTGGGGGTCGTGGGTTCGAATCCCGCCGCTCCGACCACTCCGGCCATCGGCGCCGTGGAGAGCACCCCAGTTGGACCAGATCACCCCAGAACCCCGCCCGACCGATGCGGCCCATGAGGCAGCGCGAAGGCGCAGCTTCGCCATCATCGCCCACCCCGATGCGGGCAAGACCACGCTGACCGAAAAACTGCTGCTCAAGGGCGGCGCCATCCAGTTGGCGGGCCAGGTGCGCGCCAAGGGCAATCGCCGCGCCACGCGCTCGGACTGGATGAGCATCGAGCAGGATCGCGGCATTTCCGTCGCCACCTCGGTGATGACCTTCGAGCGTGATAATCTGATCTTCAACCTGCTTGATACTCCAGGCCACGAGGATTTCTCGGAAGACACCTACCGCACGCTGACAGCCGTGGACGCGGCGGTAATGGTGCTGGATGCGGCCAAGGGCATCGAGGCGCAGACGCTCAAGCTGTTCGAGGTCTGCCGCCTGCGCGATATCCCTATCATCACCTTCATCAACAAGATGGACCGCGACGGGCGGGACCCGCTGGAACTGCTGGACGAGATAGAGAAGACGCTGGCGCTGGACGTTTCGCCCGCCGCCTGGCCGGTGGGGCAGGGGCGGGACTTGCTCGGCGTCTATGACCTGCTGAACCCTGCGCTGCGGCTGCTGGATACGGCGGATGGCAGCCATATCCCGGTGAAGGGGCTGGATGATGCCGCGCTGGAAAAACTGGTCCCGCCCACGATGCTGGCCGAATTGCGCGAGCAGGCGGGGCTGGTGTCCGGCGGCTATCCGGAATTCGATGAGGAAGCCTTCCTGCAAGGGACGATGACACCGGTGTTTTTCGGCTCGGCGCTGCGGGATTTCGGCGTGGGGCATTTGCTGGATGGGTTGGCGCGCCTGGCACCCCCGCCGCGGCCGCGCGCTTCGGATGCGCGGATGGTCGCCCCAGGTGAGGCAAAGCTGACCGGTTTTGTGTTCAAGGTGCAGGCCAATATGGACCCGCAGCATCGCGACCGCGTGGCATTTTTGCGCATCTGTTCGGGCCGGCTGCAAAAGGGGGCGCGCTTGCTCCAGGTGCGCACGGGAAAGCAGGTGCCGGTGAACGCGCCGCTGTTCTTCTTCGCCAAGGACCGCCAGGTGGCGGAAGAGGCTTGGCCGGGCGATGTGGTGGGCATCGCCAACCACGGCATACTGCGCATCGGCGATACGCTGACTGAGGGCGAGGCGATCAATTTCCGCGGCGTGCCATCCTTCGCGCCCGAGCATCTGCGGCGCGTGCGCCTCGATGACCCAATGCTGGCCAAGAAACTGAAGAAGGCGCTGGAGCAATTGGCCGATGAGGGCGTGGTGCAGCTGTTCCGCCCGCTGGATGGCTCACCGCCGGTCATTGGCGTGGTGGGGCTGTTGCAGATTGATGTGCTGCAAAGCCGCCTCAAGGTGGAATACGGCGTGCCGGCGAGCTTCGAGCAGACGCAGTGGGAGTATCTGCGCTGGGTGACCTCCGAGGATCGCGCCGCAGTCGAGCGGTTCAGCCAGTTCAACCGGAGTGAACTGGCCGAGGATCATGATGGCGAGCTGGTGGCACTGTTCACCTCCGATTGGCGGCGCAAGCGCGCGGAAGAGGAGTGGAAGATGCTGAAATTCCACGCCCTACGCGAACAACACAGCCTTTCCGAAAGCCAATAATCGGTTCCCAAAGGCCAATGGCCTTTGGTGGGGTCAAGGGGCAAAGCCCCTTGCCTCACTGCGTCATGGAAGCCGCAATCTTCTCAGCCACCATCAACGTCGGGAAGTTGGTATTGGCACAAGGCACCACCGGGAAGATGGAAGCGTCAACAACCCGCAGCCCCTCAATTCCGCGCACGCGCCCTTCATTGTCCACCACCGCCCGAGGGTCATCATCAGCGCCCATCCGGCACGAACACGAGGCATGCCAGATGCCGATGGTCGCCTTGCGGATGAAGCCCTCCAACGCGGCGTCATCGGTCATCACCTCATCGAATCGGTAGCCCTCCACCACGAAGCGATCAATGAAGGCCGAGCGCAGGAAGCCTGGCCCATCCATGAAGCGGCTGATGACGTTGGTGAGCAACCGGTTCTTCGCGTTGATCACGCCCAGCTTGCGCACGCGGTCGGTGTAGCTGGCGGGGAAGTGGTCGGCCGTCACCTGGCCGAGTTCGCCGCTCATCTGGATG
>Ga0105045_10000783_pt1 | contig 24469 bp, 4 predicted proteins | sample MAT02_FD_78089 | JGI IMG/M metagenome (GOLD analysis project Ga0105045, IMG submission 78089) | Freshwater microbial communities from Lake Fryxell liftoff mats and glacier meltwater in Antarctica - MAT-02 (megahit assembly) | ecosystem: Environmental > Aquatic > Freshwater > Ice > Liftoff... | reverse complement strand
TTGTAGAACGGGGAGCGCTGCCGCAAGATAGTTTGTATCGTCTTGTTCCCACGCCGTTCGTAGGAACGGAATACACAGCGAGATGCCTTCAGGATAGGTGCTTAAACACTTTAACGAAAGTTCACGGAGTCGTTCGCTCTTGCTGGTCAACAAGGTAACAAGCGTAGGAGGCAAGTCGATTGGTAGCTTCTTTAACTGATCGAGCGCATACATTGCGGCATAACGTTCATCATCATTGCTTGATTCCTGCAAGACTCTTACAAGTTCATTGACATCACCGATTTCTAGCAACGCATAAATAGCCGAATGCAATAGGTAACGGTCTTCCGGGAAGCGATGGAGTGCGCCGACGATAGGAATCACGCTATCCCCATTGCCTACGATTCCGAGTGATTCGATCGCCGCGCGAATTGCTGCTGGAGAATCGCTTTTGAGGACTTGTTCAAGGGCCTTCGATGAATCCGTCCAGCGGTTCAAACCAACAATATGCGCAGAAGTTTGCTGGACGGCAGCATCGGAATCCGAAAGCATCTTTAAGACATGCTGAATTTTTTCTGGTTGGTTGGGGTTCTCAGTCAGTTCGCGTGCCGTTTCCCAAAGACTGTTCACCAAATTCTCTCGAGCTTTCGGTTCGGTGTCCGTTGCTACCCGTTTGCCTTTATCGTCTCCCTTTATTTTTAATCTATAAATTCCTCCGTGAGCAATTGACTGATCGCTTCCGGAACTTGGGCAACACAGGTCGTACCATCCTCCGGTATCGAAAACGAGGAGGCTGCCAGTGGATTCCTGGAGAATGTCGACGGGATGGAAGTCAATACGATCCGCGGTTAAGAGGTCGTGCGACTCGGTTTCAAAACTAGAACCAGATGTGACCAGTCGATGTAAACCAATTTTCTGCAGATTAAACTGTGCAGATATAAGGAATCGATCTTTCGATTTCGAGGATTGAGTCGTTTCATACCAATTCGTGGCATCCGCAATCTCATTCGACTTAAGAAAATCGACGCTTGCCGGAGCAGCCGGTCCGAGATTCGCGATTGGATTTAAGAGAGACCCAGTCGTCCAATGACCTTCGAGGGCCGGGTTGGACTTGCCGAAAAGCCCACCACGAGGCGCATGGGCTATTCCGTCACGAAGTCCGTTGCCTGGGTGATGAAGGAATGTTGCGCAAAACAAGATCTCACCCTCGGGGGTGAAGGTAAGGTCCGATGGGTTATCCATTCCTCCTGTCATCAATCGATCGATCGGACCACCGTTTGGATGGCGGCGATAGATATGCGCTGCGGTAGAGGTGCCCAACGCATCATTCTTATTTTCGTCACGACGAATGAGTTCATGGTTCTGCTGAGCAAAGGCACCTTTTGTCCAATAGACCCATCCATCGGGTCCCATCATTGGCCCATGGAGATCATTCGCGCAATAGGTGAGCGATGTACCGTCAAACCAAGTTTCTTGTGACTCAAAGAATCCATCTTGATCTTTATCTGAAAGACGGAGAATCTGAGGCGGAGCTGCGACCAGCAAGTCATTGTCGAGAACCATGATCCCTTCAGGGAATGCGAGGCTGTCTGCAATGACGGTTCGTTTATCAAAGTGCCGGTCGCCGTCGGTGTCTGATAACCTTACGACCTTGTGTGGTCTCGACTGCAGCTGGTCTTTGACGCTTTCGCGGTTCCAATGACATTCCAAGATCAGTAAATCACCACTGGCGTGATAGGTCGCGGCGATCGGCCATCGAATTGATGAGTCATCTGCGACTTTTTCAATTTCTAGCCCATTCGGTAAATTGAACGTGATATTTCCGATCATCGTCGAGGAAGGTTCCGTTGCTCGTACCAACATACAAGGCGAACGAAAGAAACTCGCGAACACGAGAAAAGATACGAATCCACGTCGAAGTGCTAAAGCCATAGATTTCCATTCAATCGAGATAGTTTATTGGATTCGATTCACCCAGAACCAAATGCATTGATGTTCTAGGAGGATTTATTATAGAGTGTAATCTATGCTCTTGCTGATTCACTAGCTTGCGCTTCGCGTTAGTAGTGATTCACTAGCCCGCTGCGTGTTAATATTGAGGGACTTATTCCAAGACAATTCCTCCGTTGATTTCTTGTTAGGTCGACTCGGTCCCTTCAAGGTGGCTACTACCGAGTCGATAGAAAATGGCCAATGGCAAAACCATGAGAGCCAACATCCAAAAAACTGAACTGATTGGCCAACCAAGTTGTTTGGCGATCCACTGGAAGAGTTGGTAAAGGAGGCCGGAGAACAATATCCCCACAAAATTGGCTTGATTCATGGTGCCAATCATTCGCCCTTTAAGTTCCATCGGCGGGCGTTCTTGCATGAACACCTGAAGAGGAACAGCGTAGATTGCAGCGAAAATGCCGACCGCAATCAAGCCGACAAAGCTACCCGTGTAGCCAAGCAAGTGTTGGCCGTTATCCTTCCAAAACCCAAGGATAACTAGGGCTACGAAAAGTCCCCATAGACCAACGATGACTTGGCCTCTCGGTTTGAGCCGTTTAAAGACAACAGCCGAAAGGGCTGCTCCCAACATGATTCCAATAGCGATTCCACCGACTAGTAGGCTCGTTTTGGATTTATTCACCCCCAATTGAGTGATTCCCAGACTATTAACAACCGGTACAGCGATACCAGAGATCATCCAGAAAACGCATGATACAAGCAAGGCTGAAAGTAAAGGACGATCATTCCAGAGCATTCTCTTAACGGACGGGGAGATAGCCCAATCTGCTTTGGTCAATTTCGAATTCGGTTGCGCCGGTTGCGATTGACGAATCCACGTGGAACTCCATGTTCCGATCATCGCGATAAAAATGCATATGCAGGATGCAATCCAAAGCGGCTGAGCACTTGGTCGACCGAGTTTATCGGTCACCAACAGAAGGTCAAATAGTATTCCTGCGACCACGGTCCCGAAGATGATCGCCAAGAAAGTACTCATCAGGATTAGTCCGTTGGCTTTGGGTAGATCCTTGGATTGAAAAAGCTCAGGAAGGATACCGTACTTTCCGGGACCAAAAAAAGTGCTTTGAGTTGCCATTAAAAAAAGCACGGTCCACGTACCAGCCATTCCCCAAGAGCCATAAGCAAGAAATGCAATCATTCCAAACAGCATCACAACGATCTCTGCAACTTTGGAGATCACAATAACATCCCGTTTGCGATACCTGTCAGATAGAAAACCAGCTAGACCGCTGAGTAGAACAAACGGAAGCGAAAAAATCGCGGTAGCCCAACCCTGAACATCGTTGCCGCCTCCACCTGAAGGTTGTATTTGTCCGGCTACTTCCGCTGCGCCAGCCAGTACGACTGGGACCGAGAGAAGCAGGATGATTTGTTTGAATACATTATCGTTAAACGCACCAAGAAACTGCGTGACCGCAATTCCCCAAAAAGATCGATCCTTTAATAGCTGCACATGAGAGAGTTCATTCGTCACGATGTCCGTTATGATATCCTTTTTCTTCGGGAGATTATTAGCGGCCATCTTCGCTCGATTACTTCAAGGAGACAATTAGCTATACCACTGGAATTTCCCGGTGGCTTCAAACGCGTTTTCATAGTGACGAATCGAGCGTGGATTAAGAATGACCTCGATGACGTCAAATCGTGCCGGGCATTCTAGCAGACGAAACTTTTTGAGGAACTCGATCGCTAATTTCGTAAGTCTTTCTTGCTTGCGATCGTCGACTGCATCGGAGGGACCACCTTCGCCTGGGCTTGACCAAGCTTTGACTTCGACGAAGACAATCTGCTTGGCATGCGTTCTTGTGTTTCCTAGGGCAACGAGATCAATCTCGCCAAGCGACGTACGATAACTGCGGAAGAGGATTCGATAGCCCGCTTTTTTCAAAAATAGTTCGGCAATGCGTTCACCGCGTTGGCCCACGGAGCCAGATTCAGTATCCAAGTTTGGATGCGATAGAGATAGGAAAGCCGTCTTGAACTTCGTCCAGATTTTTTTCAGGCTTGCTCTTAACATGTCTAAGATTCGCTAAAAACTAGGGGCTATCGCCCAATGCCTACTTGCGTTTGGCTTTTCGAATTGCCTTGTCGCGTTCCTTCTGCAATCGCTCACGTTCTTTAGGTGATAGACGTTTACCCGTACTTTGCTTCAGCGACATACCCTGCATTGGATTCATTGGGTTATTGGCCATCATCCCTTGCATTTGTTGGAGAGCAGCCATTTTTTCCCGCATCCCACCACCTGACATCATTTTCATGAAGCCAGCTATTTGATCGAATTGTTTCAGCAGATCGTTAACCATGGGAGCCGTTGCACCACATCCAGCAGCGATTCGAATGCGACGCTGATTATCGATCAACTTTGGATTGTTTCGTTCGGTTGGCGTCATCGAATCAATGATGCCAGCGATTCGACGCATTTCTTTATCGCTATCGCCAGCAGCCAACATCTTCGACATGTCGCCCATGCCTGGCATCAGCCCCATCATCTTTTGCATGAGGCCAGGTTTACGAAGCTTTTGCATCATGTCGCGGAATTCGGTGAGGCCAAACAGCCCTTTCTTCATCCGTTCTTCCATCGCTATACGTTCGTCTTCGTCAACTAGCCGATGGGCCTCTCGAGCGACTTCAAGAATATCGCCCATCTGCAAGATACGACTCGCCATGCCTTCGGGACGGAACGGTTCGAGTGCATCGAGATGTTCGCCCGTACCGAGGAACTTGATCGGAACTTGCGTAACCGCCTTGACGCTTAAGAGAGCTCCACCTCTCGCATCACCGTCGAGCTTGGTCATGATGACACCGTCAAGCTCCAGAGCAGCATTAAATGCTCCAGCGCTATTGACAGCGTCCTGTCCCGTCATCCCGTCCACGACGAGAAAGACTTGATCCGGTTTTACGCTGCGGTCGATCGACTTCAGCTGTCCCATCAGCTCTTCATCGATTGCCAGGCGACCAGCGGTATCCAGGATGACAATATCAGCACCAGCGGCTTTAGCCGCTGCGATCCCTTCTAAGCAGACAGCAACTGGATCAGCCGCCCCCTCTTTCGAGAAGACCCCGACGCCAAGTTGTCGCCCAAGGACATGGAGTTGCTCGATGGCGGCAGGACGCTGCAGGTCGGCGGCGATTAAGTAGGGCGTGAACTTTGATTCTTTAATCAACTGAGCGAGCTTCCCGCAGGTTGTGGTTTTACCTGCTCCCTGGAGGCCGCAAAGCATAATCGTCTTGGTTTGGCCGCGTTGAAGCGGGATCGTATTGTCGACTGGTCCCAGTATGGATACCAGTTGGTCATAGACGATCCGAATCAGCTCCTCGCTAGGCTTGAGAGATAGCAAGACCCGTTTACCGAGAGCCGCTTCGGTGACTTGGCTCATGAATTGGTCAACCACTGAAATGCTTACGTCGGCCTCGAGAAGTGAGGTTTCTACGAGCTTCAGGCCGTCGCGCATGTTGGCTTCGGTCAGTTTCCCCTTGCCACGAATACTCTTAAACGCGGTTTGGAGGCTTTCGGATAAGGAGTCGAACATCTTCGCTAACTCTAAAAAGACGAACAGGGACAAAAGTCGCCGCGGTGATCAGGTAAAAGATTATCGCAGAGTGCTCGATTCGAACAGATGCATGGCCAATTAGAGGCTTTAAGGTGTCCCTATCCCCATAAATCTGGTTGGGGGAACTTTTCGGGGCATGTCGTCATCCAAGTCTGCTGAATCGCCCTGCGGGGTTGTAACGAGAGAAACGATTCGAGAGGCGGACTCTTACAAAAAGGGTCGTTAACGTGCCCTCCGGCTGAACAAGAAGAGGGTTTCACAAGCTTCTTTCGTTGCAATCAAGTAGGTCGCAATTAAAATCCATAGATAGGCGTATGGTGTTTTGCTCACCATATTTCCCTAGATAACAGCTTCATTTTGTCACCTGAAAGTCGCACATGACCATCGGTCGCAACGGAAATCGTTTACAAACTCGACTAAAACTGGCTAAGGCCCGCAAGCTTTCGCAGTCCCGACAAGCGTTGCTTGAATCGCTGGAATCGCGTCAGTTGATGGCGGTCGGCCCTCAGCTAATTGCAGTGCAATCAAACGAAGGTGATGTCGTTTCTGAAGGGCAGATTCTTAGTTCTAGTCCCCGAGAGCTCGTTTTTCGATTTGACGACTCGTCCGCCATTGACCCGGCGACACTGGGAGGGATCCAGATAAGTCGAACCGGTGGTGACAGTGCGTTTGATCGTGCCTACGTAAGCACGGACTTGGGAACTAACGGAGTGGTTGTGATGGACTTTGCCGCTGCTGTTCCAGGCCAGCTGGGCAATGGCACGCGAGTTACTTTTACATCAGTATCTCAGCCAACGACGGGCGTACCTATCCTTTCGGTCGGTAACAAAAGTGTCAATATCCAGCTCAACAGACTTGCTGGCTTCAAGACGACCGCTCAACAAATCCTGACTGCGTTCCAAAACTCACCTTCGGCGGGTTCGGTAGTCATTGCGTCTATTCTTCGAGGAGTTCCAACGACGGCCGTCGCGGACACTGCGCCGGTTGGTCAAACACTTACGCTCACTGGAGCCAACACAGCAAAAGCCAGCAGCAGCCTCAACGCAGGCTTCAATGTTCAAGTGGACTTCACCTCATCTCAGTCTGGCGCATCAGGATTAAATACGCGAATTGTTGTCACAAGTCGCAACTTTGGTGGCCCAGGCCTTCCCAACGTTTCAGTGGTTGGACAAGTCGTCAACGTACAAGTAAACAGCAACGTAAATAACGCAACCAGGCTTGGCGAATTCGTAGATGCGATCAACAGTAGTACGGCCGCTACCCAGTTCGTAACGGCGAGAATCGCTAGCGGAAATCGGACTACGCCAGTTGGGACGTCTGTTATTAGCCCGACCACTTTGCAATTGGGCGGACTTAATGATGTTATTGTTGAACCAGGCTTTATCGGAATTGGAGATAGGCCTAACGAGGTCATCGTGCGATTCGCCGAACGACTGCCAGATGACGTTTATAGGATTGATGTTCTTGGTACGGGTCTCGTCCGTCTAAGGGATATTCAAGGGCAGTCCTACAACGGCGGCGTCGATACTAGTCGCACTTTCAGGCTTGACCTAGGAGCGTTGGTACAAAGTGTCGTCCCACAACCCGTTGTTCGTAACGTCTCTGGTACTTTAGAACAAAGAACCGACGAGATTCACGTCTACTTCAACACGGACAATCTCAACGTCACGGATGCACAGGATCCTGCATTCTACCAGTTACGATATCTTGCGGGCTCGGTTGATTCGAATGATGACCTTATTGTTTATCCACGCACGGCTGTTTATGACGCGGCTGCTGATCGAGTCGTTCTTCGATTCGCAAGGAACCTCGACCAATTTGCAGTTTCGGCCAACCTTCCGCCAGAAGCAATGCGTCTTCGCGTCGGTAGCCGAGTTGATGCCAATAAGCTGTTGGTCAACGGACAACTTCCGGATAGTGTAAAAACGGCACTGGTACCAGTGCCGCGAAACGTTCCTGCATCGGTCGCAACCCTTGGGATAACCGACCCGGGAGATAGATTTGCGACGGCTTTTGACCTTCGACCGAGCTGGAGTCTATCCGCAACTTCGCCTACGTCAGTAATCCTCAATTCACACATTGTAAATCAGACTCCATACACCCTCGATTTCCCTGGCGCGGATTCCGAGCCGGGGAATCGTAAGATCCGCTACCAGCAACACGTGACAGGTGTCGATGCTGACGGTATCGAGCAAATTGAATACAATTTTCAAGGTTTACTAGGAACTGCTAACGGAAGCAATCAGCTTAACGCGATTACCGAAGGCCAGAAACAAATCGTCAGGAATATCCTGGATTTGTATGAAAATTATCTTGGTGTGCGGTTTATTGAAACTGTGTCTAGAGGTGCAACGATCGCAGTTGGCGATATGCGTGCAGTTTCGCCGGGTGCGGTTAACGGTGTTGGTGGACAGACTTTGATTTCCGGCAACCTTTTATCGAACGGACAAGCAGCCGTCGTCTTCGATCTTCAAGATTCAGATTCCTCGACCGACAACTTATTTGGAACCGAGGTGTTTCGAACCTTTGCTCGAGGTATCGGAAACTTGCTAGGGCTTGGAACAGCCGATGAAGTTCCTGGATTGACTGTCCAAAGCAATATTCCTCCGACGAATCCAGGTATTGATACGGAGTTAGTTTATCCCGGCGACGCGGATATTGTTTACGGCCAGTACATGCACCGTCCGGAGAGTAAGGATATTGATCTCTATCGTTTCAGCATTCCAACACGCGGACAAGTTCGAATCGAAGTCAGCGCGGAACGTCTCGCCAATTCTAGCCTATTGGACTCCGCTCTTCGTCTCTACAGACTTGAGAACGGAACTTGGAACGAAGTCTCCGCAAACGATGATTACTTTAGCGAAGATTCTCAAATCCGTCTGACAGTCGACGCGGGCGAGTACATTGTTGGCGTGAGCGCCAAGGGAAACCAAACCTATGATCCCAATATTGCAGATTCTGGACTAGGCGGACGATCTGAGGGTCGGTATCAACTGCGACTCGATTTCCGACTACCTGAGAATACATCGCTTAAAGATGCTTCGGGTACTGTCATCGACGGTGATGCAGACGGACTTCCTGGCGGGTTTTTCGACTTTTGGTTCGTACCCAACAATGCCAGCAACACCATTTTTGTTGACAAAAATGCACCGGTTACCAACACAACAACACAACCTAACCGCGGCGATGGGAGCCTTGCAAATCCGTATAACAAAATTTCGTTGGCTCTCGCTGCCTCGAACGCAACCCGTAATGTCGTTCGCATTCTCGGTAACGGTGGTACTGATAGGAACATAGCAACCCCTGCTGATAACTATGCTTACGAAGTTGGATTTAATCGATTGGGCCAAGTCCAAGCGGATGGTGCTACGTTTGATGTTCCTAGAAACGTGACCGTAATGATCGATGCTGGAGCGATTGTTAAATTAAGTCGCGCTCGAATCGGTGTCGGCAGTACGACGGTCTCGGCGGACCGGAGTGGTGGCTCACTACAATCGTTAGGTATTCCTCGTTTTATTGATCCCAGCGGACGAGTAGTGTCCGATCTCACGGGCAACCCGGTACCAGGGAGCGTTTACTTCACTTCGCTGAATGACACAACTGTTGGTATCGGTAGTAATCGGGACACGAATAAACCAGCTCCGGCACCTGGCGATTGGGGTGGCATCGACATTCGCAATCAAGTGGACGCAGCTCAAGCAAGCATTGCCGGATTCACTCGAATTAACAAAGAAGCGGAGGGACTGTTTCTGAATTCGATTATTCATGCAGACCTACGGTTCGGCGGCGGCAGCGTTGTCTTGGACGGTGTGTCGCAAGTGATCACTCCAGTTCATATGATCGACGCCCGTCCAACCGTCGCTTACAGTCTTATTTCGCGGTCGGCCGATGCGGCGCTGGCAGCTACCCCAAACAGTTTTCTAGAGAGTAATTTCCAAGACCCGGCTTCGCAAGGCTCCTCCTTTTTCATCTCGGATTTAGAACGTGTCGGCCCAGATCTTCGCGGAAATCGCCTTTCGAATAACTCCGTCAACGGCCTATTAGTGAAGACAAGGACGAATGCTGCTTCGACCGTCGAAGTTTTGGTCGTGCCTGGTCGATTCAACGATACAGATATGGTTCACGTCGTTTCCGAAAATCTCTTGATTCAAGGAGCGACCGGGGGACGTGTTGCTCAATCGGCTTCACCAATTTCGACAACCGTACTCGGCGCAGCCAGTGCTGCCTCTGGGTTAACTAACGGATTGACCGACGGCTTTTACCGTTACCGCTTTACATTTGTCGAGACACAGGGCACCGCAGTCGAGTCACCTGCTTCCGAGGCGACGAGTACCATCACCGTTGCTAACCCTGGCACTTTGGCCAACGGCCAGATTCGATTGACTGGCCTACCAACGCTCCAGCCAACCCAGCGACTCAACATTTACCGAACGCAAGTTGTTAATGGAATAGAGCAACCCTACCGTCTTGTCGGCTTTATTACTTCCACGCAATCGAGCTTCACCGACACGATTGGGACATTGGGAACTGCACTCCCGACAGTTACCTCAACCCTTCCTGCCCCGATCCTTACACCAATAGTCACACCACGCAATATTCCAGGATTGACAGGTGCATTGGCATCGGGCACTTATCGCTATCAAATCACCTACGCAAACCCGGACGGAAGCGAAAGCTCAAGCTCATTGATACCAACCGATGCAGTTGTTGTAACAGCAGCCGGTGCGACATCCGGACGAGTAACTCTTTCAAACCTTCCGATCGACTCAACGACTGGTGCGGTGCAAAGAACACTCAGAATCTACCGTGCTACAATTTCGCCGACTACTTCGCAGCCTTCTGCATTTCAGTTAGTAGGTGTGCTTGGTGCGGGCGTACGAAATTTCATTGACAATAATGCATCCGTCGATGTCGCTCCTCCCACTACGCCCTCACCTAGTTTCACCGCGCCAACAGGTCCGCAGACGGTGGGCCGCGCACCGACGGTCGTTGCGGGAAGCCCTGGCTTAAGCGCGGGAACGTACGTTTATTCACTTGCATTCGTAAACAGCAGCGGAGCTCAAAGTAGTCGATTGCAGTTGACAGATGTCGTGGTGGTCTCACCAAACAATGCTACTTCACTTACCAATCTGCCAGTTGTTCCTGCCAATCAAAGACTTTACATCTACCGAGCCGTCAGGATCGGTAACATCCTTGGCCCCGTGACGCTAACCGGTGTAATTAACCCGGGCACTCGAACTTTTACTGATTCTGATGCCAGGATTGTCGTTTCCCCCGTAACGACACCCAACACGACAATCACTGCACCAGTAGGAAACGTGGTACTTAGTCCACGTTTAGCTCCAAACGTGAACGGTTCCCCTTCCATCATCAACGGGCTTTCATCGGGGGTCTATGCCTATCGTTTGACCGTTGTAGATTCGGTTCTCCAGCAAGAAAGCAACGCAGCCAACATCCCGTCAACAGCCACCGTCACTACGACGACAGGGGTAGCAAATGGAACGATCGCGATCTCCAACCTGCCATCGCTTCCAGCTAACCAAACCTATCGCATCTACCGTGCGACAGTGGTTGCTGGCGTGACTCCTCAGTATTTTTTGGTCGCGTCGCTTCCAGCATCCGTTACAAGCTTCTTGGACACCCAAGCGACTCCGGGCACCGTGCTGAACAATGTTGCTGGCCCACTCAGCGCAAGGTTGAATGGCTCACTGACGATTGACCCAGGTACCGTTGTAAAGCTTCAGAGTGCAAGAATCGAAGTGCAAGGCGGTGGTCAATTATTGGCAGAAGGCACCGATGGTGCGCCCATCATCATTACCAGCATAAACGATGTTCGACACGGAGCTGGCGGGACCTTTGATACGTCCAATCGCCGAGGAACACTCGCCCCTGCTGCCGGTAACTTCGGCGGGATCTTTATAGGGCAAGCTAGCACTGGATCATTCGATTTCGTCCGCCTTTCTTATGGTGGTGGAACGACTCGGATCGAAGGTAGTTTCGCTTCAATTAATGCAATCGAAGGCCATCAAGCTGAGTTAAGAATCGCAAACTCTCGATTTGAAAACAATGCATCTGGAATCGAATCATCGACGCCAACCAATCGAGCGGGCCGCGGTACAAATTTTGACGGCACGATCTTCGTCCGTGGTTCTCAACCGATCATCGTAGATAATCGGATCTCAAACAATGAATCCGCTCCGATCAACATCGATGTAAACTCACTCAATAGCGAGTACGTTGTTGACTTAGGTCGCAAATCCGGTGTCATTCAAACTACCAATGGCAAAGACGCTCCGCGAATTGATAATCAAGGGCCGCTGATCGCTGGCAACCAGATTTCAAACAACGGCATCAATGGCATGGTAGTTCGTGGTCAGACCTTGACCACCGCGAGTGTGTGGGACGATTCGGATATCGTCCACGTCGTTCGTGACGAAATTGTCTCGTCCAACTTGTACACCTACGGCGGTCTCAAGCTTAAGAGTAGTAGCTCGTCTAGCCTTGTCGTAAAGTTTGGCGGAGGCGATGCTACCGCGATCAAAGGATTGACTGCGACCGGGCAGAATCTAGATATTTCTGATCGAATCGGCGGCAGCGTTCAAATCGTGGGAGTTCCTAACTTTCCAGTGATTTTGACGGCCTTGGATGACGATTCGGTTGGTGCTGGTTTTACCCCTTCCGGCATCCCTGTAACCGATACCGACAATAATGGTGCGTTCCAAACAGACACAATAGCAAGGCTTCCAACGATTGGCGAAGTCAATCGAGGCATAACCATTGATAATGACGTAGCGAACGACGTGATCGGGCACTTTGAGTATACTCCTGCGGCCGGCGGCGGTGCTTCCTTTGGTTCAAGTGGTATTACAGCTCAGGGAGTAAATCAGCTATTTGTTAACGCAAACGTCATTTTCGCTTACACGAATTTTGTTGACGTCGGTGGCGACGGTCAAGCTGTCAGCCTTGCAAATACTACGATAACTTTACAGCCAACGCTGATTTCGCCTGACGTCGTCGCCAGCGAAGGCAGTTTCACTGGCGCTAGCGGTTCAACTATCAATTGGCGTGTAGAAACCAGTTTTGAAAATGGCATATCAAGACTCGTTAATGCGATATCATTCTCTAGCGCAAGCGCTCTCGGATCGCTTCGATTCATTAACTATTTGGATGAAGACGTCCAGTCTCCTTCTGACGATTTCTTGTTTACGACTGGTACTCCCGGCGAAAGCGACTTCCGTGCATTCACTTTTGATGGAGCTGAAAGATTTGGGTTTTCTCAGGGCGGAGTTTACATTCCTGGTGACGGGCTTGTAAATGCGACTTACACGGGCTGGGCCGCCGATCGCTTTAATCTGTTAGGTACGGCAATTACCGGTGCTGGAACGGCCTACACTCCTGCTGGAAACATTAATTTAACTAACCTACCGCAGTTCACTGATGCGACGCTAGGTACTGCTTTTGGACCTGCTGACGTTACAACAGCGTTTGCATGGGACGTTAATGCATCTGCGACAAGTTCGACTATTACGACGTTCCTTGAATTGATTCCGACGGAAGTAGCGACAACAGTTCAAGCGGGTGGATGGCGAGGATTGCTGTTCGAATCCGGCACGAATGATCGTAACGTTGCAATCGTAACGGAACGTGAAACGGCTCGTTCTAGTGCCGAAGCCCGAAACGACTCAAGCTCACCAAGTGTTTCCGTACGACTTAACGACTCAATTAGTAGTGCCCAGTATCTCGGCGTGCTTGCTTCATCCGTGAAAGCGGGAGATGAGAATGCACGACTCGGTTTTGAAATCCAGGGAGTCATCAACCGGCCGAGTGATCTCGACGTCTACTCTTTCAATGCCAATGGTGGTACGGAAGTATGGTTTGATATTGACCGAACAAGCAATAGCTTAGATACGGTTATTGAGTTGATCGATTCGCAAGGCAACACGCTCGTGCTATCGGACGATAGCATGCGAGAAGAGGCCAACGGTACCGTAACTTTCACAGCGATTAACCAGGCTACTGGGCTCCCATACTTGACAAACTCGCTGCGAAAATCGTCCAGCCAAATATTTCCATTAGACTCGCGTGGTAATCCAAAAGACCTTTACGGAACCAATCCGAAGGACGCCGGATTCCGCGTAATCTTGCCAGGATCGGTGACTCAAAGCACGCTTTACCATGTCCGAGTTCGTAGCAGTGATTCGACAGGAACCGGAACAGCAGCTTCCGTTGCAAATCTTAGTAGCGGTAGAACCAAGGGAGCCTATCAACTACAGATTCGTCTTTCAGAGGCACAAGAGTTCCCCGGTTCTTCTGTGAACTATGCCGATATTCGATATGCGACAACCGGTATAGATCTGGCAGGTGTTCCGCGACATTCGCCTCTATTAGGTGAGTCAGCCGAGCGAGTGGATACTGCCACAGCCCCAACGAACAACACGTTTGCTACAGCCCAAGAAATTGGAAACCTCCTTCAAACTGATAGAGCTACTCTCAGCATTGCTGGTAACCTTTCGTCACCCACAGACGTCGATTGGTACACCTTTACGATCGACTATCAAGTCCTGCAAACAGAATTGCAACGATACTTCTCAACGGTTTTTGATGTCGACTACGCAGACGGCATTGGTCGCCCCGACACCTCTGTTTACCTTTTTAATTCAACCGGTAATCTTTTAAGTCAAGGACTCAACTCCAACATCCTCGATGATCGCGCGGGAGCGTTAAAAGGTGCTGACAATACAGACCTCAGCCGCGGCTCGGCAGGAATGCTCGATCCATTCTTAGGACCGATCGAATTAGGCGCCGTTGGTAGCACCGTTTCGTCCGGACGATATTACGTTGCGGTTACAAATCAAGGACGCATACCAACGCAAATCGCTGCGGCAAGCAATCCGAATAACGGGAATCCTCTTCTCCGACTTCAACCTGCTAATAACACTCAATGGATTGTGGAGGATCGCGTCGGTTCGGTGGGTGGTTCGACCGCGCAACCGCCAGCAACAACCAACTTCTTACCTGCTGCATCAGCAGCGGTACCGTTTTCACTTGGTGATGTCGCGTTGTATTTAAGTACCGACAACGGTATTAACGGCACGAACATTTTCATCGCGAACCCTATGACTGGGAGATCGGATTTCGTTGGGACTAACGGTCAAGATGTAAACGACATTGCGTTTCGATACAACGGCGATCTACGTGGGTTCAATCGCGTGACAGTTTCAGCGGGAATCGATGCTGACGCAGCCGTTAACTATTTCCACCTCAATGATGCTACAGGAGTCGCGACTTCGGTAGGGACGTTGGGCTTACAAACATCCTTCCTTGACAACGAACAGGCCCTCACTGCGGCAGATGTTGGGTTCAACATTGAAGCAGTCGCGTTCGGCAATTTTGGATTTACCGACCCGGCTTTCGGTGGTCCTGAAGTCGGTTTGGTTGTTGGCAATCGACCAGTCACTAATCCTCTTGCTGATGGAGTGCAGTCAACAAGGTTACCCACCACGGCGCGTGGTACGAATGTTGTCTATCGATTTAACCCCAATACGGGGGCGGTCCTTGGAGCAGGAAACTTCAACGGGACCATTAATGACGTTGACTTCATTTTAGGCAACGGTACCGAGACCGACGAGCTTGGTTACATCGACACTACGACACCCTCCGGATTACCGTCCCGTCGACTGACTTTTATTGACGCGACAACTTTCAACTCGATAGCAATTCCCCCGATCACGACGTTAGTGCTGAATGATGGCAATAACTTTGTCATTCAGCTCCCAACGGGTCAAACACGTGTTTTCGAATTCGACTCGGGCCCGGAGTTTCGATTGACGCTCAATCCTACAAATGGTCCCTTCCTTGCAGATGGGTCAACGTTCACGCTCAGTAACGGACAATCCTTTGAAATTCAGACGAACTCCACACCGGTTCAGGCAGGTGCGAGACCAATCCTCTACGATAACGGTATGACCAATGCGCAATTCGCAACTGCGTTACAAGCAGCGATGAACCTCACTGGTTCTGAGTACACGATTCCGACTAGCCTAAACAATATTGGTGTTGGGCAAGATGGATCTCGGTTTAATCTTGCCGATGCGGGAATACTTACCGTCCCCGCATTGACAGGTGGTTCGTTCGCCAACGCCGCGATTGTAAACATTACGAATCCTGGCAGTTTGACACTCAATAATCCTAACGCCGTTCGAGTCACCTTCTTGGCCCAAGATTCGGGTGCATCGCTAGCTCAAAAGGCTGCGACCGCCATAAGTGGCCAAGGGTTCCTCGGAGTTTCGACCACGGTCGTTGGCGATAGCCTCACCCTCATCGGTGCAACGATTACATCGACTCAGGGGGCCATATTTCAAGATCAAGTTGCTGCTGGCGGTACGATTACCGGTATCGCAGTTCAAAACGTGTCCGGATCTCCAGTGTTTGCAATTTCCAGCACTGGAGGTCTCTATCGAGTGAACACCTCGCTCGCGGCGAACCCAGGTAATATTGGAGCTTTTGTTGGTCAGATCACTGCCCCTGCTGGAACCGTGTTCACGGGCTTGACAGCTGGGCCGCGAACCCTACAAGATGGACAATATGCGAACCTTCTATTTGCAACGACTCAGAGTGGAAGTATCTACGCGTTCAATACAAGCGGGGCTTTACAACCCGTGTTTGCATTGGGTGCGACCAGCATTAACACGCGTTTGGGTGGACTCAATGGACTTGCCTTTTCTACTCTCGACTACAATTTGTTTAACATTAGTACTCAACGTGGCTTCGATGCCGGGCATGGTAACCCGGGAACACCAGATGAAATTGTGAGTCCAACCGTCGGTGGGCAGAGCTGGCACTTTGCTTACGAAGGTGGAAACCAGAATCCGAATGCTCAATATGATGGTGTTACCAATCCTTCGTCTCAAGCTCGGTTTGATGCGGGTCCCACGACGAACACTTATAATTTCCCGGGGGGAGCACTAGGGATTCTCGAATCACAACCGATTTCGCTCGCGAATATTGCCGCAGGTGATAGTCCCTATTTCTACTTCACCTACTTTTCTCAGACCGAGTCCGCCGGTGGTACCGAAAACGATCTAATTCGTATAAGGGTAATCGGTGACGATGGCATTTGGCGAGAGATCGGCAACAATGACGTCGACCTAGACTCGCCCGTGATTTTCAACAACTCGGCAACGCAAACGGGTTGGAAACAGGCGCGGGTGAACATAGGTCAGTTTGCCGGGAACGAAAGCATCCGATTCCGATTTGAATTTAGTACCGGCGGTGGAGTCAGCAGTGACCCAGGTGCGGAAATCCGTGTGATTCCCGGTAGCCAATTACGAGATGGTCAAACATTTACCGTGTCAGGTACGACATTTGAAATAAATACTGGCTCTACTCTGACAGTACCAACGGGTGCTTCAATTGCCAACAACTCGACCATATCCGTGTCAGGCGTTACCTACACGTTCCGCCAGGGTGCATCAACGCCAAGCTCCTTAATCACAGACATATTCTACTCATCCAATATGTCCGCGATTGAAATCACGAGATTGATAGCAACCGCAATCAGTGCGCAGTCGCCGATTATTAGCGAAAACCGTATTCAGCTTCCACCCCGCATTCCACCCCGCACTTTTGGATTGCCAGCAGGTAGCAGCTTTACAACTCAAATCAGCGTAAACGGTCCTATACTTACGGTGCCCGCTGGTTCTACGATTGCGAATAACTCAACCATATCTATATCGGGTGTTGCGTACACGTTCCGACAAGCGGCACGCGCACCGGGTTCTGTTGTTACAGACATATTCTACACCCTCAATATGTCTGCAATTGAAATCACGACATTGATCGCAACCGCAATCAGTGCGCAGTCACCGATCGTTAGCGGGAACCTCATTCAGCTTCCGTACCGCACTTTTGTTTTCCCAGCGGGTAGTAGCTTTGCAACACAAGGTGGCGAAAGTGTTACTGAGGGTAACGTGGCGGTTTTGGTCAACCAGTCAATGTCCAGTTCTCAAGTTGCGATTGCCGTACGCAATGCTTTACTTGGCTCCATCGGTAACGGTAGTACCTACGATATCTTCCCGACTCGTGAAGAGTTTGTAAGTCTTCCCGGAATTCGAAGCGGTGTGGTTCCGGGCCCGTTCACGGTCAACTTCCCAAATCCTAATTTACGTCAATTTCCAACGGTCGCAAATCCATCGCCAACTAATCGGCTTGTGAACAATGCTTTTGAAGGGATTTACCTGGATGACTTTGTGATAGGGGTTGCCGAGCGCGGTGAGAATGTTGGTGGTTCCAGTACGGATACAAGTTTTGTTGCAAATCCAAATTCGATCGTGAACTCAATCAATGTGGGTGCCTACCAAATCGAAATCCGTGGAGGGCAAGAGTACGGCGTTCCAACTCAAACTGGACTTCGATATCCAGCGACAACCAGTGCTACATTGACTGGTATTAACACTCGGTTGGTTCTTGGAGCAACAGTTGTTCTGCCCAATGCGGGTGCGATTACCAATGGAGATCGTTTCACGATCTCCGATGGGAATAGTTCCGTCCTGTTCGTGTTTTCGGATACGGCGTCTCCAGCGTCGCTTCCCAGTGGAGCGATCAGGATTCCTTATAGTGTATCCGTCACTAATCCAGTTACGGGGGTAATCAGTTCTGAGACTGCTTCCACGCTCGCAGCACGGCTGAGAGATATCTTGAACAGTACTGTCGTCCAATCGCGATTGAAGATCAACGCAATATCGCTTACTGGAGCGACGACAGGAGCCTCAGGCGCAGAGCTTGCTCTATCAAGCAACGCTGTAGTGACTGTACCAACTCGTCCCAACGGCTCGACTGTCATTACGGTTAATACCTATCGCGGCAAAGGTGATTCCAATACGGTACGAGACCAAGGTCAAGTCATTATCGAGAACTCGAAAATCTCGGACTCTGCGGAGTTTGGAATTCTAGTACGACCTGATGCTCGAGATACAGTGAACGGCGCAAGCAATCCGAATCCTGGAGCAGTACGCAACACGGTGGTACTCAACACCGAACGATTAGTGCCAGGTGCCGTAATTATAAACAACGAATTGGTCGGCAATCGTTCCGGTGGAATTCGGATTCTTGGTGACAATACTGCCAATACAACAGTACCGTCATCGATATCATTCGCAAGAGTCGTTAATAACACCATCGTAGGCGGCTCGATTAGCGCACCGCGTGTGCCCCAGCCTCAGTCCTACACGACGATAGTCGGAGGTACGGAACGCTCCTACCTGTTCCCGCTCGGTAACCTTTCGTTCGTAGATTCAGTTGTTTCTTACCTTCCCAATTTTAGCAACGGCCCCGTTCCAGCCGCCGCCGTTTCAGTCCCAGCATCTGTAGTGGGTGTTCCTGACTATATCGGTGGCGCACTAGAACCACTTGCAAATCAAGGAGCCGTGTCGCTCGGACGCGGTGGAAGACTTGTGGCTCGATTTGTCGATAACTTCTTGACAGGTTCTGGTGACGCACGTCCAGATTTGTTTGTTTCGGAAGTCGGAATTTCTGAACGAGCTCTCGTCGAAGTCAGCAGCGACGGAGTGACCTACACGGCTGTCGGCTCGATAAGTGGTACCATAAAGACGATTGATCTAGATTTCTACGGATTTAATCGTGATAGCCGACTTGCGTTTGTACGTATCACAGACAATTTCAATGATGGCGCAGTTTCAGGCGAAACGGTTGGTGCAGACATTGACGCCATCGGTGCTCTCTCCAGTGTTCCAGCGACAGTCTTTACAGCTGGTGGCGTGGGTATCGATGTGGGTGCAAATGCGAGCCCAACACTTCTAAATAATATTGTGGTCAACGCAATCACAGGATTAAATATCAGTCCATCTACAACACTCAACCCAAATGTTCTACCGTCTACAGCCACCCCAGTAGTGGGTGGTATGCTGTTCCAACGAAACACAGCGAATGTTGGTGGCGTTGCTACTCTTGGACAATTCTCACTGGTTCTAAGTGATGCAGAACAATTGTTCCAAGATCCAGAGACCCGACTTTTCTATCCGATAGCCGGCGCTCGTAGCATCGATTCAACAATCGATTCATTACTAGACCGTGCGAGTTTAGTCGCCGTCAAGCAACCGCTAGGACTGGATTTATCCCCGGTTCTTGCCCCAAACTATGACTTAAACGGGTTATTGCGAATAGATGATCCATCAGTCAATTTTTCGTTCGGTACAGGCCAAAACGTTTTTAAAGACCGCGGTGCACAAGATCGATCAGATTCGGTTGGACCAAGCGCAGTCCTTACGCTACCCGTCGACAATAGCTCGGGAGGTGGTGATAGCAACCCAGGTCTCGGTATTGTCCAGATCCAGAACAGAAGTGTTCCGTACTTCGAGATCCGCCTAGTCGACGGATTAGAGCTTGGAAGTGTCGCCAACGGTTCAGGAGTCGCTCCGCTAACTGTCAGTAGCGCTGGTGTCGAAGTAACGCGAGACGATCAGGTCTTGATCGAAGGAATCGACTATCGATTCGGGTTCGATAGTACTAGTAGCGTTGTTCGCTTGACACCTATTGCTGGCGTTTGGACCTCTGATGCCGTGTATCGGATCCGATTTATCAATGCCGGACAGAGTACGATCCCAGTTCAACCGGTTGCAGCCCTAGTTGACGGCACCACCTATGTGGTTTTAGATAGCAACGGCGATTTTTACACATTCGAACTAGATCTTGGAATTCGTTTAACGGTTCCAACTGTAACCGGTGGCAGCACGCACAACATCTTAGATGGTTCACAATTCCTGCTTAGTGACGGTGTCCAGACGCTAACCTATGAGTTTGACACCGATGGGGTATTTGCGACCAATTCTGTACCGATCGCAATTATCAGTTCGGACACGCCGGCGATCGTATCTGCCAAAATGGTTACTGCTATCCGAGACTCCGGATTAAACGCACTCGTCAATAACCTGTCATCCGGCAGCGTCCAAGTACTCGGTACTCGGGCAACCCTGGTCTCTAATTCGTCACGCGTACAGGTTACTGGTACTAACGGCGTCGTTACAGATGCCATTCGAGTTCCGATGAACGCCGCGGTTTTGCCCGACGGTAGCGCAGTTGCGGTTGCTCTTGCTAACGCGATTCGACAGGCTGCTCTAACGGGCGTGACTGTTACTTCGTCTGGTCGAAACGTTCAACTTGAGGGTGCTCAAGCCGTATACGGAACGGGTGCGACTGTAGTTGGCCAAATCACAGACCGAGCTGGAAACTCATTGCGTGCCAACAGTGATAGCGGTGACACAACGCTAACAATCCTCCTGTCTGAAGGATTTGATTACGGAAGCACTTCCAAAGCGGCAAACGGTCCACGTCACCAAATCGTGGACGGATTCCAATTGGGAGCGGGTGTGAGTGCCGAAGCCGATGCTGTCGCGACTGGCGCGGACACCTTCGAGGACGGTGTTCGATTCCCGTCCCTAATCCGAAAAGGCTACGCGACGTCGCTCACGGTCACCGCGAGCGGAATTAGCGTCAATCAACCCGGATTCCTTAACGCGTGGATCGACTATAATCGCAATGGTGTTTACTCCGATAACGAGCGGATTACTCGACCCGGCGGACAACCACTCAATAATGGAATCAATACGAACGTAGTTCAGTTCACGGTTCCTGGCAGCACAAACTCCGGTAATCTGAACAGTCGCTTCCGGTTCAGCTCCACGGCTACATTGAGCCCGCTTGGAGAAGCAACTGACGGAGAAGTCGAAGAATACGTGATCTCAGTATCGAACAACCCCTATCAGAATCCAACCAATGCGTTGGATGTGAATGGGGATAGGTTTGTTTCACCCATCGATGCGTTGTTAATCATCAACTATCTCAACGACAATCCCAATCAGTTTGGCACACAGCTACCACCGACTGGAAATCCACAAATCCCGTTTTTCCTCGACGTCAACGGGGACGGTTTTGTCGCACCCATCGATGTGTTGCTGGTAATCAATGAACTAAACATGAGAGCGACCTCTCAATCTCTTGGAGGGGAGGGCGAGTCGACTTCAGAACTCGGAACGACTTGGTTCTCGGCATCGCCAGCTCCGAGTGTGTCAAATTCGGCTGTACCAGCAGCCAACTCAAGCAGTAAGAAGGAATCTACTACGGAAATCGCTTCGGAGACGGCCAAGCAGGCTCCGACAACGACCTCTGCGTCAGAACTTTCAGTCGCCTCGCTTGACAGCCTTTGGGCAGATAGTGGTGACGAAGATGCTGGAGCTTGGCTATCTGATGATTCTGACAGCGATTGGGATGCCTTGACGGACGATAAGATGGCTGACGGCTCAACTGTCGATGGCTTGTTTGCTCGGCTAGAAGGTTTTGGGAGCTGAGTGTGTGTAATCGCTACAATCGGAGAATCCTACCGAACGTAATACTCTTCCTGGTTGTCATCGAGAAACGTGATAGAGAGTCTTGCGGAACGGAACTAAGCTGTAGCAGGAGCGTCCAAGTCTAAAGCGTTACGTCGAAGCCCTTCACGAGAAAATGCGAATGCCTGGAATTTGGCAACTTTTCGTAGGTCCAAAAGAATCACGGGGGGGAGCTTGCGTCGATTCTGGTAAGGCAAAGGTGGAAAATCTCAAGTTATTTCGACAGAAAAGGACTTCTCGACGGCTTTCTGTAGAAATTCTTGAGGCGAGGAATCTGATGGCCTCGTTGCCATTGGGTGCTACGCCTGATGACCTTGGCGAGTTCTTGCTAGGGCGAGTATCAGTCACACCAGTGTTGCTGGAAAGCAACGGTGCAATCGACGCGAACCGATTAAACTGGACGGCACAACAGAAGACAGACGTTCTACAAAATCTCACCGAAGGCCTCCAGTGGTGGAAGGACCTACTAGCCACGCGATCTTCTGTCATGCAGCTGGAATGGGTAATCGACACGTCCTACATCGATTCCCCGGTAGAGACATCCTACGAACCAATCACGCGCGTTTCGAATGATTACATTAAATGGGTACCCGAGTTTCTCGATTCAGTAGGATTTGGCGAAACATCCAATCTCGACGCGGGAATCCGACAGTTTAACCAATCCCAACGAGTTAAGAACAACACGGACTGGTCATTCACGATCTTTGTCGTTAACTCTGCACCCAACCAACTGTTTGCCACGGGCGGAAGTTTTTCAAGGGCTTTCGCGTTTGCAGGTGGACTCTATTTTGTCATTCCATCGAATCGACCTGCATCGACCTACACGCACGAGACTGGCCATATGTTCTGGGCGAGGGATGAGTACCAGGGGGGCGGAAACTATCTGCAAAGTCGTGGATACTATGATTCGCAGAACCTCAATGCTATCGACCTAAATCCGACGCCCAATTTTCAGCAAGCTCTCAGCATCATGTCGTCGGGTGAGAACCTCAATTCGGCTTATGACACAATAACCACATCCCCCGCAACTCTCGCCCAAATTGGTTGGCAAGATAGTGATGGAGATGGAATTTTTGACGTTCTGGACGTGCCGCTTCAATTGGATGGCGTAGGTCGCTTTGAACCAACTTCCAATACCTATCGTTTCACAGGCAAGGCGACCGCGAAAGCGCTTCCAAACCGGAATTCCTCTGGACTCCAGAATGATATTACGCTCAATCGTATCGGTCGGATCGAGTATCGTTTCAGCGACAGTTCTCCGTGGGTCACAGTTAGTTCTCCCGATAGACACACGGCTGATTTGAATCTGTCGATTCCCGTTCCTGTAGGAACAACAGGAAGCATTCAGATCCGAGCGATAGATCCCCGCATCAATATCACAAGCGGAGTCTATCGAGGTAGTTTGTTCGGAACCGATATGACGGCGCAAAGCGGTATTTCGGGATTCGTGTGGTCAGACACGACCAATGATGGACAAAGACAGGTGACCGAACCCGGACTATCTGGCTGGACTGTTCAAATTGTAGACGCTAACGGAGCGCCTAGGGACGTTCAAACCAAAATTGAACCCGACAGCCTACCTCTAGGAGTCATCTCACCTACCGGATTTCTCGGCGCAACACTTTCATCGATAGGATTTGATGCGAACGGCACGATCGCTGTTGGAACCAGCACACGGGCAACAACTGGCAGCAAAGTGTTTATTCCCTATTCGCCGATTACTCAGAGCTTTCTTCCCGGCTGGCGCGACGACGATCAGAGATTGCGAATTAATCTGACCTCGCTCCAGTCGACGGTTTCGGTTGATGTTACTGGGATCGATGATGTAAACTTTGGTCGGCTAGAAGTCTACTCGTCTTCTGGTCATCTCCTTGAACGAGTCACATCCCCGAGTCTCGCTGCAGGCAGTTCGCGGAACCTTATCATTACACGGCCTACAGCTGATATCTCCTACGCGATTGTGAAGGGACACTCGGGAACTCGAATCGGCATTGATAACATTCGATTCGGCTCGGTTCTACAAACCGTAACTGGATCACAAGGCGAGTACCGTTTGCCCGGTCTTGCTCCCGGTAGCTACTCGGTCGCGGTAATTCCAATCAATAGCCTTTTTAGCCCTGTTTCGCCTGTCACTGGACTGCAAACAGCATTCGTAAATGCGATAGAACCAACGAATCAAATTGACTTTGGGTTTTACCGCCAGCCGAGTAATTGGCAAAATGCTTTCTTTAATGAGGATGTCAATGTAGACGGAAGTGTTCTTCCGATTGATGCACTACTAATTATTAACGCACTCAACCTCAATGGGATCATCGATCTACGTGGTTCAAGCATACTTACCACCACGATGATTGATGTTAACGGCGATCATATTCTGAGCCCTTTAGATGCGCTAATCGTTATCAATCTCCTTAACTTGAGAAGTATTGCGGGAGAGGGTGAGTCAGCATTGTCTGGACCACCACAATCCTCCGCGCCAGCCGATGGAGAAGAACCGCCTATCGGCTACGAGTCTTTATACCT
>Ga0105045_10000782_pt1 | contig 24475 bp, 15 predicted proteins | sample MAT02_FD_78089 | JGI IMG/M metagenome (GOLD analysis project Ga0105045, IMG submission 78089) | Freshwater microbial communities from Lake Fryxell liftoff mats and glacier meltwater in Antarctica - MAT-02 (megahit assembly) | ecosystem: Environmental > Aquatic > Freshwater > Ice > Liftoff... | reverse complement strand
TGGTTATTTCGAAGATCCAATTTTCTCACCGTTAATCAGTTCATCTGCATGGGGTCTTCCTCAATCTCACTTGTTGAAATTGGAATGATTTGTTAACTGAGATTGTTGACATTGAACGTATTCAAGTGTCGAAACCCTTCTGTCTTTTGATGGAAGGGTTTTTTGTTATGTATTTTTGAAAGGTTCACTTTGAACATATTAAACCCAAACCAATAGTTATGTTTCTAATCTAAATCAATTTCGGTATTTTTACAACATGGAAAAATTGGCGAATTTCATTGATGGGGCTTACATCGCTCCAATCGATAATCAATACATTGATAATTACGAACCAGCAACGGGAAAAGTATATTCTCTTATTCCAAATTCAAATGAAAAGGATGTTGAATTGGCAGTTAAAGCAGCTGAAAAAGCATTTCCTATTTGGTCTAAAATGAGTATTGAAGATCGAAGCGAAATTATGATGAAACTATCTCAAGGCATTCAAAACAACATGGATGAATTTGTTGCTGCAGAATCAAAAGACAATGGTAAACCGTTGTCATTGGCTGCGCACGTTGATATTCCGCGAGCTATTTCTAACTTTCATTTTTTCGCCACTGCTATTCAACATTTTGCCAGCGAATCTCATTCTATGGAAGGAGTAGGGGTTAATTACACTTTGCGAAAACCAATCGGAATAGTTGGGTGTATTTCACCGTGGAATTTGCCTTTGTACTTGTTTTCATGGAAAATTGCTCCAGCTCTTGCTTCAGGAAACTGTGTCATTGCCAAGCCATCTGAAATCACTCCTTACACGGCATATTTACTAGGGAAAATTGCCAAGGAAGCAGGAATGCCAGATGGAGTTTTAAATATTTTACATGGATTAGGCGGTTCTGTTGGTGATGCGATTGTTAAACATCCAAAAATCAAAGCCATTTCTTTCACTGGCGGAAGTAAAACGGGGGAATATATTGCTCGAACTGCGGCACCTATGTTCAAAAAATTATCTTTAGAACTAGGAGGAAAAAATCCAAACATCATTTTTGCTGATTGTGATTTTGATGAAATGCTGAGCACTACAATGAGGTCTTCATTTGCAAATCAAGGTCAAATTTGTTTGTGTGGCTCAAGGATTTTTGTAGAACGATCCATCTACGATCAATTTAAAAATGCCTTTGTTGAGAAAGTTGCGAAATTAACGGTTTCTTACCCAACGGATAAAGCTGCAAAATTGGGAGCTGTCGTGTCCAAAGATCACATGGAAAAGGTGCTTTCTTATGTTACTTTAGCAAAAGAAGAAGGAGGAACAGTATTGACAGGTGGCGAACAAGTTTTCTTGGAGGCACCTTATGATCAAGGTTATTATTTGCGACCAACGGTGATTGAAGGCTTGGATTACAATTGCAGAACGAATCAGGAAGAAATTTTTGGACCAGTTGTTACAATCATGCCGTTCGACACAGAAGAAGAAGTCTTGATGATGGCAAATTCAACCAACTATGGATTAAGTGCCACACTTTGGACCTCAAACTTGCAACGTGCGCATCGCATGGCAAATGAAATTCAAGCTGGAATTGTTTGGATCAATGCATGGCTAGTTCGTGATTTACGCACACCTTTTGGTGGAGTAAAAGCATCAGGCGTTGGACGTGAAGGAGGATGGGAAGCACTTCGCTTTTTTACTGAAGCGAAAAATGTTTTTGTAAAATATTAAATCATGAATTGGGAAAACAACACGGAATCATTAAATCGAGAACTAATCTTTTCGAGTCAGACTGAATTGGCGAAATTTGCACTTGAAATGGCTATTCTAGCAGATGAATTAAATCATCATCCCGATTTTAAAGTCACTAAAGCGACGACATTAAACATTTCAATCACAACACATAGCGAAAATCGAATCACTGAAAAAGATCATCAACTTGCAGATGAAATCGATAAGTTATTAGGGAAAAAAGCTCAATAAAAGGTCAATAAAAAAGGGGACTAAAAAAGTCCCCTAATCAAATTATAACCCTTAAAATATTATTTTAAATCTGGCATTTCTCTCGTAAACGAAGGAATGCCTGTAACATCCATTCCTGTAATCAACAAGTGAACGTCATGTGTTCCTTCATACGTAATTACCGATTCTAAATTTGCCATGTGGCGCATCATCGAATATTCGCTCGTAATTCCCATTGCTCCATGAATTTGTCTCGCTTCGCGCGCAATGTTCAGTGCAATTTCACAGTTATTTCGTTTCGCCATAGAAATTTGAGCAGATGTTGCTTTACCATCATTTTTTAATTGTCCAAGACGCAATGTCAAAAATTGAGCTTTCGTAATTTCAGTAATCATTTCAGCCAATTTCTTTTGAATTAATTGAAAAGATCCAATCGGAACACCGAATTGAATACGCTCTTGCGAATAACGCAAAGCTTGGTCGTAACAATCCATTGCCGCACCTAAGGCACCCCAAGCAATCCCAAAACGCGCTGAATCTAGGCATCCAAGTGGAGCGCCTAATCCAGATTTATTTGGTAAAATATTTGCTTTTGGAACTTTAACATTCACAAAAATCAACTCACCCGTAACAGAAGCGCGAAGCGATAATTTTCCGTGCATTTCTGGAGCCGAAAACCCTTCCATGCCGCGTTCAACAATTAATCCATGAATTCGTCCCGATTCATCTTTCGCCCAAACTACAGCGATATCTGCAAAAGGCGCATTTGAAATCCACATTTTTGCTCCATTCAAAATAACATGGTCACCAGCGTCTTTGAAATTACTCAACATTCCACCAGGGTTTGATCCGTGATCTGGCTCTGTCAAGCCGAAACAGCCCATCATTTCGCCCGTTGCTAACTTCGGTAAATATTTTTGACGTTGTTCTTCGTTCCCATATTTCCATATCGGATACATCACCAAAGATGATTGAACAGAAGCCGTTGAACGTAACCCAGAATCGCAACGCTCTAATTCTTGCATAATTAAACCGTAAGAAATTTGGTCTAAACCTGGCCCGCCATATTCTTCTGGAATATAAGGTCCAAAGGCACCGATTTCTCCTAATCCTTTTAACAGATGCATAGGAAAAGTTGCCTTTTCGTAATGCTCATCAATGATAGGTGAAACTTCTTTTTTCACCCAAGCTCGTGCAGCATCACGCACCATTTTTTGTTCATCCGTCAACAAATCATCCATATTGTAATAATCTGGATGCTTATATAAATCCGTTTTCATTGCTTTTTCAATTTGGTCACAAATTTATACATATTTTTGTTCTTTTAAAGATTAAACTAGGACACATCTATTCATAAAAATGGTTAATTCCCTTTTATTTTTTGGCAATTCGAAAGATCAAAACAATGATTTTGTTCCAAACAGTCTAGAATTAATTACTTCAAATGGTGGTTGGGTAGTTGGAATTGTTTTAATGGTCGGTTTAGTTTTAATCGCTGCTAGTAGAATTTATGAAGCAAACTATATAAAAAGTCTGGTAAGTTCTTACTTTGGACCTTCGATGAAAGAAGATATTCAAAAACTTGATGTCAACCTTTCGTCACTCTCATCCATCATCATTTTGCTAACTGGCTTTTTTGGATGTTGGGTCTCGCTTTATTTGTTTATTCAGCACGGCAGATTTCCACAAATTCAAAGTCCAATGGTTTGGGCGGCGATTGGCGCATTGATTTTCCTTTTGCTGCAATTAAGCATGATGAGTTTTACGGCTTTTGTAACAGGTGAGTTTGGGCGAATGCGTGACGTATTTATTCAAACCGTTTTAAATATTCAATTTACAGGGTTGTTTTTCTTTCTGTTTGGAATGATCTGGTTTTTATACCCAATTTATGGTGCTGTTTTTTCGAAAATATTTGTCGTTGCATTAATTTTAACATCCTTAATCAGACTTTTGAAAGGAATCTATGCAAGTTTAACAAACGGAATTTCATGGTATTATATAATTTTGTATTTTTGCACCCTCGAAATTTTACCGCTATTTATATTGTATCTAGTAGTAAATGATTATTTCTTAAGTTAAACTGTTACTTTAAAGCACAAATAAGTTGGCGATTAAAACAATTTTAGTATCACAGCCGAAGCCAGAAGGGGAGAAATCTCCTTATTATGATTTGGCAGAAAAATATAAGTTAAAAATCGATTTTCGACCTTTTATTCAGGTTGAAGGCGTTGACAAAGTTGAGTTTAGAGCTCAAAAAGTGAACATCGCAGATCATACGGCTATTATTTTAACCTCCAAAGCCGCTGTTGATCATTTTTTTAGAATCACGAAAGAGGTTCGATTTGATGTCCCAGATTCAATGAAGTATTTTTGTATTTCAGAAGCTGTTGCTTATTATCTTCAAAAGTATGTTACTTATAGAAAACGAAAAATTTTCTATGGAAAACAAAGCATCGATGAATTAATGGATGTAATGAAAAAACATAAGGGAGAAAATTTCTTGCTTCCTTGTACAGATATCTTAAGAGATAAAATTCCAGAAACTTTAGAAAAGCACGAAGTTAAGTTTACAAAAACAGTCTTATACAAAACCGTTGCAGCAGATTTATCTGATTTGGAAGATGTTTATTATGATTTGTTGGTGTTTTTTAGTCCTGGCGGAATCGAATCACTATTAAAGAATTTTCCTGACTTTAAGCAGAACAAAACCTTAATCGCTGCATTTGGACCCACAACGGCAGAGGCGGTAATCAAAAATAAGCTTCGTTTGGATTTGCATGCTCCTATGCCTCAAGCTCCTTCAATGACAGGAGCAATAGAAATGTACGTCAAAAACGAACTTAAAAAGAAAAAATGATTAATCTAGAAAGGTAATCAGTTCTTTTATTCCTTCGATTGCATTTTTTGAGATAACATGAAAATCTTTCGGAACGGAAAGCTCCACCGCTTTTGGATCAATTAAGTACTTCAGTGTTTTAGGATTGCAATAGTAAATTAATCCAGCCGCAGGGTAAACATTTAAGGATGTTCCAATTACAATAAATATTTCCGCCGATTCGATCATTGGGATTACTTTTTCATACATGGGCACGTTTTCACCAAACCAAACAACATGCGGGCGCAAAGGAAAGCCATCGTCACACAAGTCAGTTTCTAAATTTAATTCAGCCCCTTGAATTGGATAATATTTCTTTTCGACATTTGGACCCGAACTCTTGGCAAAGCGAATATTGCCGTGTAGATGCAAAACAGAAGAACTTCCTGCACGCTCGTGTAAGTCGTCGATGTTTTGAGTGATTATTTTTACCACGTAACTTTCTTCTAGAGATGCTATAATTTGATGTGCTTCGTTGGGCTGAGCATCAAGGATGTTTTTTCTTCTTGCGTTATAAAATGATTGCACTAATTTCGGGTTCTTTTTCCAGCCCTCGGGTGTTGCAATTTCCGAAACATCATATTTTTCCCAAAGGCCATTGCTGTCTCTAAATGTATTGATACCACTTTCGGCACTCATGCCCGCACCAGAGAATACTACTATTTTTTTCATTTATCAATGCTTTGTTTTGATTTAGCATTTCAATAATAGGCATTATTCTTTAAGCGAACAAGGTGTTTTTTATAAAAGATCTCCTTATTTTTGGTGGACAAACAATTTTTAAAATTATCTAAAATTATGAAGAAACTTTTATTATCTCTAAGCGCTTTCATGCTTGTCGGATCATCTTTTGCTCAGCAACGAATGGTTCTTGTAGAAAGCTTTTCTCAAGCGTCATGTGGTCCATGCGCATCTCAAAACCCTGCTTTAGAAACATTGCTAGCCGCAAATACAACAAAAGCTGTAGCAATTAAATACCAAGTTAGTTGGCCAGGTTTTGACCCAATGTACAATCAAAACCCAACTGAAATTGATGCTCGTTCAGATTATTACAACATTACTGGTGTTCCAGACAGAGTCCTAGACGGAACAAACCAAAATGCTACGCAAGCATCTATCAATGCGCGTTATGCAGTGCCTTCTCCTGTAAATATGACAATCTCGCACACGATGAATGCAGGATACACAGCAGCTGATATTACTGTTACGATTACAGCTCCTGCAATGTGGAGTCCTGCGAATACTGTTTTACAACTTGGGATGATTGAAAAAACAATTTCATTCGCAACACCTCCAGGGTCAAACGGAGAAACAGTTTTTCACAGTGTAATGCGTAAAATGATTCCAAATGCAAGCGGTACTCCTGTTGTTGCTGCAAATTTTGCTGCTCCAGGCGGTTCACAAACGTTTACATTTACAAACGTAGCTATTCCTGCTTATATTTATAATATACAAGAAGTAGGATTTGTTGCTTGGGTGCAAAACAATACCACGCAAGAAGTATTTCAAGCAGGAATTTCTGAGCCTCTTTTATTGCCTGACTTTGGCGCAGTTCAAAGTGTTCAAGCATCTAATTATTCTTGTGACTTAATTGTAAGTAACGCAACAGGAGTTTTTAAAAACACTGGTAGCACACCAATTACAACAGCAACTATTAATTATACATTTAATGGAGGTCCAGCGCAAACGATCCCTTACTCAGGTAATTTAGCTCCAGGTGCTACTGCTAATTTTAATATTCCAACGTTAACAGCAACAGCTTCAGGTGCACAAGTGCTTACATCTTTCTTGACAAACATTAATGGCTCAGGAGTAACGACCCCTTACGGATTGCCTGCAACTACCACTTTTGGTGTTGTTAACGCTGCTGGTTCAACTGGGGCCTTTATTCAAAATTTTACTAACTCACAATTTCCTTATGCAGATTACTTCGTGTTTTCTCCTGCAGGAAATAACTGGGCTCGTAACGCTGCCAATACAGGTTGTTTAAAATACGACAATTATGCTTTCGCTGCAGGTTCAATTGGTGAAACTAATTTGGCACCAATTAACTTGAGCACGATCACAAACAAATTAATGAAATTTGATGTTGCTTATGCACAGTACACTAATGAAAATGACAAGTTAGAAGTACTTGTAACAACTGACTGTGGCGCTACTTGGACGAATGTTTACACAAAACAAGGAACAACGCTTTCAACAGTTCCAGCTCAAACAGCTGGATTTACTCCAACATCTGCACAATGGAGAAACGAAACAGTTGATTTAACTGCGTTTGGAAGTGCTACTAAAATGACGGTTAAATTCAAAGCAACTTCTGCTTATGGAAATAACGTATATGTTGATAACATTAACATTGGTGGACCTTTAAGTATTGCTGAAGAAAATTTACTAAATGTTAGCGTTTACCCAAATCCAGCTACTGGAATTTTGAACGTATCATTTGACGCAACGGGTGACTATGTAGTTTCTATCATTGATCTTTTAGGTCGTGAAGTTTCTTCAAAATCAAACACTGCTTCAGGTGTTCAAACAATTGATTTTGATGTGACTAACTTATCAAAAGGAAGTTACGTTGTTTCCATCTTAAGCGGTGGAACTAAGACAACTAAAAACATTATCGTACAATAAGCCACCAGGTTTACATCATAAGTTTTAAGCCCGACTCTTCCATTCATGGAAAAGTCGGGCTTTTTTGCGCTTCATAAGTTCTTAAGTCAATAGAATTTTCTATCTTTAGCCCCTCGAATTTTAAACTATGCCGAAAATAAAAAAGCAAGAAGCGTTAGACTATCACTCATCTGGAAAACCAGGTAAGATTGAGGTGGTTCCCACCAAACCTTACGCTACGCAGAGGGATTTGTCATTGGCATATTCGCCAGGTGTAGCAGAGCCATGCCTTAAAATAGCAGAAAACAAGGAGGATGTTTACAAATACACAAGCAAAGCCAACTTAGTTGCTGTAATTTCTAATGGAACGGCAGTATTAGGATTAGGAAACATTGGTCCAGAAGCGTCAAAGCCAGTGATGGAAGGAAAAGGTCTTTTGTTCAAGATTTTTGCTGACATTGATGTTTTTGATATTGAAGTTGATGCAAATGATCCTGAATTATTCATACAAACAGTTAAGGCAATAGCTCCAACGTTTGGGGGAATTAATTTAGAAGACATCAAAGCACCAGAAGCATTTGAAATTGAAAGAAGATTAAAAGAAGAATTAGATATTCCAGTAATGCACGATGATCAGCACGGAACAGCAATTATTTCTTCTGCGGCACTGTTGAATGCCTTAGAGTTAGCACGCAAAAAAATCGAGCGAGTAAAAATTGTAGTTTCCGGAGCTGGCGCTTCAGCGCTTTCTTGTGCAAAGCTGTATCATTCATTAGGTGCGAAACTAGAGAATATTTTCATGTTTGATTCGAAAGGATTGATCCATGAAAATCGCACAGATATTGATGATTACAAGCGTTTTTTCGCAGTTCATAAGAAAGATGTAGATTTTCAAGATGCGTTCAAAAGGGCAGATGTTTTCCTTGGATTATCAAGAGCTGGAATCGTAAATAAAGAAATGATTAGAGTGATGGCAAAAGACCCCATTGTTTTTGCTTTAGCGAACCCAGAGCCAGAAATTGCTTATAAAGATGCGATGAGTGTTCGAAAAGACATTATCATGGCAACAGGAAGATCCGATCATCCTAATCAGGTAAATAATGTTCTTGGGTTTCCATATATTTTTAGAGGAGCCTTGGATGTTAGAGCAATTACGATAAATGAAGAAATGAAACTAGCTGCGGTTAAAGCAATTGCTTCGCTAGCTAAGGAGACGATTCCAGAGGAGGTAATCGAGGCTTATGGTGAAAAGAATATTTCGTTTGGTCGAGATCAAATAATCCCAAAACCAGTTGATCCAAGATTAATATATCATGTTGCACCAGCCGTTGCGAAAGCTGCAATGGACTCTGGAGTTGCAAAAAATCCAATTTTGGATTGGGATGAATATGAAAGAAAACTTAAAAACCGTTTAGGAATTGATAATAAACTGATTCGAAATATCACGGAAAAAGCACAACAAAACCCGAAGCGAGTTGTTTTTGCCGAAGCGGATAATATAAAAATATTAAAAGCGGCTCAATCATCCGCAGAAGAAGGAATTTCTTTTCCAATTTTATTAGGAAAACGCAATGTCATCGAACAATTGATTGAAGAATACAGTTTAGAATTTACAGATGTCGTCATTATCGATCCAAAATCTGAAGAAGAACAAGAAAAACGAACGATTTTCGGAAAAGCATTTTTTGAAAAAAGAATGCGAAAAGGTATCACGGAGTATGAAGCAATTCAAATAATGCGTGAGAGAAATCACTTTGGAGCAATGATGGTTGATATGGGTGAAGCAGACGCAATGATTTCTGGACTTACCCGAAATTACCGTGATGTTGTGCGACCTGTGATTCAGACAATTGGCTTGCAAAAGGATGTAAATATTCTCTCAGGAATGTATATTTTAAGTACAAAGCGGGGACCAATGTTTTTAGCGGATACCACAATCAATCTTGATCCAACGGCAGAAGAAATTGCTGAGATTACAAATAATGTTGCAAAGATGATGCGCAAGCTTAAAGTGAATCCAAGAATTGCGCTGCTGTCTTATTCCAATTTTGGCTCATCACCAGGAAAGGACTCAGAAAAAATGGCTAAAGCAACAGATTTGATTCATAAAAATCATCCAACCTTAACCGTGGACGGCGAATTGCAAGCAAATTTCGCCTTGAATAATGAGCTCATGTTAGAAAAATTTAGTTTTTCTCAATTGGCAAACAAACAGGTCAATACGCTAATTTTCCCCAATTTATCATCAGGAAATATTGCGTATAAATTATTGCAAGAAATGACAGAAGGAGATGCTATTGGTCCAATTTTAATTGGCTTGAAGAAATCGATTCATGTGCTTCAAATGGGAGCATCAGTACGCGAAATTATTAATATGGTGAAAGTTGCAGTTATCGATGCATCGAATAAATAATCTATGTTTGCACACCTGAACGGAAAACTTATCGAGAAAAACCCAACTAACATTGTTGTTGAATGTAATGGTGTTGGCTATTTCGTTTTGATTTCATTGAATACCTTCACGGCCATTGGCAGTGGTGAATCTATTAAAATTTTTACAAAATTAATTGTTCGAGAAGATGCACAAATTCTTTACGGATTTGCAACTGTTGAAGAACGCAGCATGTTTGAGCACCTTATTTCCGTTTCCGGAATTGGTCCAAACACAGCAATGATCATGTTATCTTCTTTAGCTCCAGAAGAAATTGCTCATGCAATTCAAGTTGAAGATGTTAGAACAATTCAAGGAATTAAAGGAATTGGAGCAAAAACTGCGCAACGAGTTATCATCGATTTGAAGGATAAAATGTTAAAATTGTCGTTTTCGAGTGAAAATATATTCACTCAAAACAATACGAATCGATTTGATGCGTTAACAGCATTAGTTTCGCTCGGATTTGATAAAAAATCCGCCGAAAAAGCAATCGAAAAAGTTTCCTCAGGGGAGGAAAGTGTAGAAAAATTGATTAAAGATTCATTGAAGATATTATAACGTGTTTAAACTAAATTTTAATGTACTACCAATGAAAATAAAATCGCATGTAATCCATACGGTCTTATTTTTATTAATTTCATTTTTGAGTTATTCTCAGGATCCAGACACAACCTTGATTTATCCAATAAATCCAACGTATGATCCTACAGGAGTGCAACCTCAAAGTTTTGATTTAGGAGATCCTTCTTCTGTCAATCAGACAATCGTGTATGATCCTATCACAGGAACGTATGTGTTTCGAGAAACGATTGGAAACAATTTAGATTACCGCAATCCTTCCATGATGACTTTGGAAGAATACATTGAATACGAAAGACAAAAATCATTAAGAAATAACTGGAAAGATAGAATTGACCAACAAACGGCAGAAAGTCAACCTTTTGAGTTTCCAATTAAGATTGAAAGCAAATTATTTGAAAGCTTTTTCGGATCAGATCAAATAACAATTCGTCCACAAGGATCCGTTGAGTTGAGTTTTGGAATTAATTCATCGCGTTATGACAATCCACTACTACCTATTAGACAAAGAAAAATTACACGTTTTGATTTTCAACAAAATATTCAATTAAATGTTGTTGGACAAATTGGTACTCGTTTAAAACTTGGAGCAAGTTACAATACACAGGCACAGTTTGATTTTGATAATGTCACAAAATTGGAATACAACGGTGATGAAGATCAAATTATACAAAGTATTGCATTGGGAAATGTAAGTATGGCATTGCCAACGTCCTTAATTCAAGGGTCACAAACGTTATTTGGTGCAAGTACACAACTGAAATTTGGTAGAGCAACAGTTGATATTATTGCTGCATCATCAAGAGGGCAGAAAAAAGACATTAAATTAGAAGGTGGATCGCAAGTTCAACAATTTGAATTAAATGGTGATAATTACGAAGCGAATCGTCATTATTTTTTAAATATGTATCATCATGAAAAGTATGATGATGCAATGAAAGCTTTGCCTATTGTTAATTCACCTGTGAATATCACTAGAATTGAGGTATGGTTAACGAATAGAACGAGCATTACAGAAAACACCCGAAACATAATAGCCTTTTCTGATTTGGGCGAAGAAAAGCCAGAAAATGTGCAAGGAAATCCTGGTTCTTATAATGGTGCGTTACCAGACAATGATGCAAATGGACTGTATAACTGGGCGGCCGTGCAACCAGATATTAGAGGGTTTAATAATGCGGTTGGTGCTTTAACGAATCAAGTCACAGTTCCAGGCCCATTCATTCAAGCTATTGACTATGAAAAGGTCGAAAACGCCAAAAAACTGTTGGATTCAGAATTTAGCTACAATGCTCAGTTAGGTTATATTTCCTTAAATATTCCCTTGAATAATGATGAGGTATTGGGTGTTGCATACGAATATACCGTAAGAGGTATTACCTATCAAGTTGGTGAATTTTCTACAGATGGTATTGACGGACAAAATGCGTTGATTGTAAAATTATTAAAACCTACAATTACCAGCCCTCTAAACAAAATTTGGGACTTGATGATGAAAAATGTCTATTCAATTGGTGCGTATCAAGTGGATCAGGTTGGTTTTCGAATGGATATTTTATATAACAATCCAGAGAATTCATTGTATGTTCCTTTTTTCCCACAAGCGGGTTTGGATGACCAACAGTTAGTGACGCTCTTGGATATGGATAAATTGAACCAAGTTGCTCAGCCATTTGCGGATGGGGTTTACGATTTTGTTCCGCTCGTTCAAAATGGGAATAGGTTTGAGAACGGAGGGACAATCAATCCCCGAAATGGTCGTATTTATTTCTCTACTATTGAACCCTTTGGAAAACTTCTTGCTGATAAACTAACCTCCGCTGGCGTTCCTCCAACGACTGTAGATCGAATAGCATTTACCGAATTATATGATTCAACAAAAACGGCTGCGCAGCAAATTCCAGCTAAAAACAGATTCGTTTTCCGAGGAGAATATAAATCATCTGTTACAGGAGATATCCCACTGAATGCATTGAACGTGCCAGAAGGCGCTGTGACTGTAACATCTGGCGGGATTCGACTTATTGAAGGTCAGGACTATACAGTTGATTATAACTTAGGTAGAGTGCGCATTTTAAATGAAGGATTATTAGCTTCAAATCAAGATATTACAGTTTCCGTTGAAAGTAATTCCGTCTTTGGTTTTCAATCAAAATCGTTACTAGGCTCCAGATTTAATTATCGTTTTAGCGAAAAACTAAATGTAGGAGGAACTTGGATGCGAATGATGGAGCGGCCAACAACCCCAAAAGTGGATTTTGGAAGCGAACCATACAAGAATAATATCATCGGCTTAGATCTTCAATACCGAACTGATTTTCCTTTCCTTACAAAAATGATTGATTTCCTTCCGGTCATCTCGACAAAGGAAAAATCTATGTTTTCATTTTCGGGCGAATTTGCCCATCTAATTCCGGGTTCACCAAAAGCCATCAATAAAAATGGAACTTCATACATAGATGATTTTGAAGGAGCTCAAAGTACGATAGACCTAAAAAGTATGAACGCATGGTTTTTGGCTTCTGTTCCACAAGGTCAACCAGCACTTTTCCCCGAAGCTACGGCAGCTGACCTAGCAAAAGGGTATAACCGTTCAAAAATGAATTGGTATCGAATAGATCAAGGGTTTTATGGCGGAGGACAAAATTTTCCTGACTATATCATTAATGATCCGGCTACAAATTCAGACAGTAGAACACGCTTAGTTCTCTTTCAAGATGTTTTTCCGCTGTTGCAGCAGCAATACGGAGCTTTACCGAATTTGCAGGTCTTAGAATTAGCATATTATCCGAAAGAACGTGGAATGTACAATTATGATAAGTCGCCTACTGTTGATGCAGATGGTTTATTTATCAACCCTCAAGATCGCTGGGGAGGTTTAATGCGTGCATTAACAACGAATGATTTTGAACTTGCCAACATCGAATACATACAATTTTGGGTATTGGATCCTTTTAATGAAGATGCTGAAAACGCTAATTCAGGATTCATGTCTGGAGGAGATTTATATTTCAACCTAGGAAATATTTCCGAAGATATTTTACCAGATTCAAGAAAGAGTTATGAAAACGGACTACCACCGACAGGTCAAGCTATTGCAGGTGAAGTATCTTTCACACCTTGGGCTCAAATTCCAAATGCTCAAGTAACAGTTAACGCTTTTGACAACGACGAAACTACCCGTTCAAATCAAGATGTTGGATTGGATGGATACGATAATGCGGCTGAAGCTTTGGCTTTTGCAGATTACGTTACATGGGTTCAAGGAAACGCAACACTTTCACCAAATGCAAAAAATAGAATGGTTGCCGATCCGTCATCAGATGATTATTCGTTTTATTTAAGTGATGTCGATGATGCCGCATTAACGCCTTTATTAACCCGTTACAAAAAATACAATGGAATGGAGGGGAACTCTCCAACAACACAACAATATCAATCGCAAAATGCAGCTGGATACAACACTATTGGCCCCCGCTTAGAGCCAGATAGAGAGGATATTAATAATGATAACAACCTGTCAGAAACGGAAAACTATTTTCAATATAAAATAAGTTTACGCCCAAGTGATATGATTGTAGGACAAAATTTCATAACTAACAGACAATCTTATACGAACGGAAACAAAACGGAATTTTGGTATCAGTTTAAAATACCAATTCAAGAATATATGGCGAAGGTGAATGGAATTACTGATTTTCGTTCTATCCGATTTATGCGCATGTTCTTAAAAGATTTTGACGAGGAAGTAATTTTGCGTTTTGCAAGATTGGAGTTAATACGAGGAGAATGGCGAAAATATACACGAAATTTGACTTCACCTGGAGATGGTGAAGTTGTTGATCCTAACCTAACAACGTTTGAAATTGGAGCAGTAAATGTAGAAGAAAACTCCTCTAGAGCTCCGGTAAATTATGTTATACCGCCAGGTATTCAGCGAGAAATTGACCCTTCTCAGCAGGTGCAACGTGAGTTAAACGAGCAATCTTTAACACTAGAAGTTTGTGGCTTGCAAGATGGTGATGCACGCGCAGCAACAAAAAATGTAGCGTTTGATGTTCGTGCCTACAAAAAATTAAAAATGTTCGTGCATGCTGAATCCCGCCCAAATCAATTACCAATAAACAATGAAGATGTTACTGTATTTGTTAGACTAGGAACAGATTTTGAAGAGAATTATTACGAGTATGAGATCCCCGCAATGGTAACAACTCCAGGCGCAACGATTGATACTGACATTTGGCCGGATGCGAATAACATAGAGATTAATTTCGATGACTTACTGGATTTAAAGAAAAAGAGAAACAAATTAATTGAGTCTGGCAATACATCAGTTGCATATACCGTTGAATATAGTGATCCTGATCCTCAAAACGCAAAAAGAATGTTGCGCATAAAAGGAAGTCCAAACTTGCAGGGATTGAAAACAATCATGATAGGTGTTCGAAATCCGAAGTCAACAAGTCAAGATCCTTGGCTAAATGATGATGGTCAAGCAAAATGCGCTATAATTTGGGTGAATGAGTTACGACTAACGGACTTTATCAGCGAAGGTGGATCTGCGGCAATTGCGCAAGCTCAAATTCAAGGAGCAGATTTTTTCACCGCTTCAGCTTCAGGAAATTATTCTGGTAATAATTGGGGGGCTGTTGATAGTCGTGTTCAAGAAAGACAGCGTGAACAAAGATTTGGCTTTGACTTCAATACAAACATACAACTCGGTCAGTTTTTCGGAAAATCATTTGGTTTATCTTTGCCATTCTTCTACGGATATTCAATGGGTGTTGTTAATCCAGAATTTGACCCTTTCAACCCAGATATTCAATTGGCTGACTATGGCAGAGCCGAACGAAAAGAAAAATCGAGAAGAGGTCAAGACTTTGTTGAACGCCGATCGTATAATTTCACAAACGTTCGTAAACAACTTAGAGCGGGAGCAAAACCAGCATTTTGGAGAGTTTCGAACTGGGCTGCTACCTACGCATTCTCACAAGACTTGCACCGTGATTTTAATATCAATTACGATAGAACGAAAACCTGGTCGGGTAATTTAAATTACAACTACTCATTTCAAGCCAAGCCATACGAGCCATTTAAAAATGTGAAAGCACTGAAAAAATCTAAATGGTTGGCCATTGTTAGAGAGATAAACATTAATTATTTACCTAAAAATATTTCATTTTCTAATGATATAATGAGAAGTTACAATGAGCGGCAAGTTAGAAACAATATCGTTCCAGACTTTGAGTTTAGACCGGTTTATCTTAAGCGTTTTACATGGAACAGAACGTATAACTTAGGGTATGACATTACGAGAAACTTGAAACTAACCTTCACGGCAAATAATCGTTCGATTTTTGAAGAAGGTGACGGTCAAGTTGATCGGAGAGCGGATCCTGATGGTTATAGAGCTTTCAAAGATTCGATACGTACACAAATGTCAACTTTTGGTAAAACAATGGATTACACCCATAATTATTCATTGAATTATGCATTGCCATTAAACAAAATTCCAGCTTTAGATTGGACAACCGCAAGTTTCCAATATGGCGGAACTTATAATTGGCAACGTGCACCATTGGCTCAACCAGATTTTGGAAATACGATTCAAAATAATCGCAAGATAAATATTCAGACGCAGCTGAATTTCCTAACCTTATACAATAAAGTTCCTTATTTTAAAAAGGTACTTAGTGAAGGTAAAACAACGCGTGGAAATGCTAAAACAGCCTCAGTTGATCCCAAAAAATCGGATGGTGACGGAAAAAAAGGTGAAGCGGCTCCAAAGGACGACCCAAAAACCACAACATCTAAACATCCGAAACCTGAACCTCCGAAACCCGTTGAGGAGATGACGAAAAAGGAAAAACGTAAATGGGATAGAGTGATACGTAAATGGGAAAGACTCGTGGCTCGCGAAAAAAGAAATAAAGATAAAGCAAACCCTGTTGGAGGATTTGCAGCCCGATTGCTCATGAGTGTTAGAAATGTGAGCGGAACTTATGCAATCAATGATGGAACATTATTACCAGGCTATAATCAGAACTCAAGTATTTTAGGATTCAATGAAAGCTTTAATGCTCCAATGGGCGGATTTGTTTTTGGCAAGCAGAGCTATGATATCTGGGGAAGACCAACAGGCTTTGATGTTGCAAGAGTAGCTACTGAAAACGGATGGTTGGTTCGAAATGATCTTTTGAATAAACAATATACGCGAACACACACTAAAAACTTAACGATAAGAGCAGGACTTGAGCCAATAAAGGATTTGACAATTGAGTTGTCGTTGAATCGTACTTTTGGAAATAATTCAACTGAATTTTACCGATGGAATAGTTTGACGAATCAATTTGAAAGCCAAAGTAGGGTTGAAGTTTCTACCTTAACTTATACAAATATTTCGATAGGTTCAGCGTTCGCTTCTTTAGGCAAAAACTACAGTTCACAAACGTTTGCTAATTTGTTGAGTAATAGAGAAAATGTTTCGCAATTGTTGGGGGCAAGCAATGCTAGTTCTTCACAACTTGGATCAGGTTATTATAATGGATATAGTGGTTCTCAGCAAGAAGTTGTAATTGGAGCATTTTTAACGTCTTACACAAATCGAAAAATAAACGATAAAAACGTTAATCCACTTAAAAATTTCCCATTACCAAATTGGAACATTAATTACAACGGTTTATCGAAGTTTGCATTTGTGAAAAAATATTTACGACAGTTTGTTCTAAAGCATGGTTATAGTTCAACGGTTAGTGTTGCAGGAATGCAAACAAATTTGAACGCAACTTTTGATGCGAACGGCAGCCCAACAACTTTTGACCTTAACAACAACTTCTTAGCTGGACGTCAGGTTCAAAACGTAACCATGACAGAGAGATTTAATCCGTTGATAGGTTTTGATGCAACTTGGACAATTAAAGACCAAGGATTAATCACTAAATTTGAAATCACGAAGGATAGAAGTACGACTTTATCAATAAATAATAATCAGGTTACTGAAGTGTTAGGTACTTCTTATGTATTTGGAACGGGATATAGATTTGCAAAGGTTAAATTGCCATTTAAAAATTTGAAACCGAGTGATATGAATTTCAGGTTTGATTTTACAATACGTGATAATTTAACGGTAATTCGAAAAATTGTGGAAGGAACAGATCAAGCAACCGCAGGGCAAAAAGTGATGTCTTTGAAAGGATCATTGGATTACAATGTTGGTAAATTTTTGGTGATTCAATTATATTACGATCAAGTAGTGAATACGCCTAAAATTGCGACCTCTTTCCCGACAGGAAATTTGAGCACAGGAATAAAACTAAGATATAATCTTGCTGGGGTTCAATAATGACTATTCGAGAAGCAACACGATTGGATGTCAAAGAAATTCTTGGATTAATTCAAGAACTGGCAGATTTTGAGAAAGCTCCAAATCAAGTTGAAAACACAGTTGAGGATCTAGAATCAGATTTATTTGACTCGAAGTGTTGTGAAGCGATAGTTTGCGAAATGGATAACGAAATTGTGGCATTTGCGCTTTATTACACGTCTTATTCAACGTGGAAAGGGAAATGTATCTATCTGGAAGATTTGTATGTCCAACCTTCTTACCGCAAACATGGAATAGGGCAGATTTTGTTTGACAGAGTTGTTGAAGTGGCGAAAAGATCTAAACACCGCAGAATGGATTGGCAAGTGCTTGATTGGAATGCTCCTGCAATTGCTTTTTATGAAAAAAATAATGCGATGTTAGATTCACAGTGGGTGAATGGTCGCTTGTTTTTCAACTATAATTAGAACCTGGTTCTTCCTATCGGAGGATGTTAATTTATCTTCCTTTCTAAAAAGAAAGACACCTTATTGCTCGCTTTGTTGGTTTCGAGTGAATCAAGTCCGCCATAGGCATGCGTCCTTTTGAATGGAAGAAACACCGCAGCTATTTTGGTTTTTTTGCGTCGGTCTTATCATTAGTTTTCGTAGCTTTGAATCATGAAAAATGTACTCATTGCAGGCGGTTCAGGAATGATTGGTTCGGAGTTATCGAACTTGCTGAAAGAAAAAGGTTACACTGTCAAAATTTTAAGTCGTAAATCAAGCGCTAATTTCGTTTCTTGGTCACCAGAAAAAATTGAAATTGATAGTGAATCAGTGAATGACACCGAAATTCTAATTAATTTATCGGGCACTGGAATAGACGAAAAACGCTGGACAGCAAACCGCAAAAAGGAATTAGTTAGTTCTCGAATAGACACTACAAATTCATTATATGCCTTGCGTGAAAATTTCCCAAATCTAAAACAATACATTTCAGCTTCTGGAATAACTGCTTATGGTTTTGATGAAGGTGTTATAGAACACGCCGAAACAGACAATTACGGCACGGATTTTTTAAGTCAATTGGTAAAGCAATGGGAAGAAGCCGCAGATCAATTTTCATCAATTGCGAAAGTCGTTAAATTGCGAATTGCAGTTGTATTAACTGAGAAAGGGGGTGCTTTGCCAAAACTCATGAAACCTATTAAATATGGAATTGGTTCGCCGATTGGAACAGGAAAGCAACAAATGCCCTGGGTTCATATTGATGATTTAGTAAGAACTTTTGAACATGCAATTGCAAATGACTTATACGGAGTTTATAATACAAATGCAGGAAATTCCAGCAACGAAGAACTCACAAAAGAATTGGCACATCAAATGAAAAAGCCGTTTTGGTTTCCAAATATTCCGGGATTTATATTAAAAATCATGTTCGGAGAAATGTCTGAAATGTTACTGAAAGGCGCAAAAGCGGATAATTCAAAATTGGTAGATAGTGGATATGAGTTTAAGTATTTGAAATTGGAAGATGCGTTGGGAGAATTATTAAAGTAAATCATTCGCCAAATTCGCCAACTCAGAACGCTCACCTTTTTCTAGTTTTATGTGAGAAAATAAATCTTGACCTTTCAAACGATCTATAAGATATGCAAGTCCATTGCTGTATTCATCCAAATAAGGGGTGTCAATTTGATGAACATCTCCAGTAAAAATAATTTTTGTGTTTTCTCCAGCTCGCGTGATGATTGTTTTTACTTCATGCGGTGTTAAGTTTTGAGCTTCATCAACTATGAAAATGATGTTTGACAAACTTCTTCCCCGGATGAATGCAAGCGGAGTAATGATAATTTTTCCGGTTTGTTCCATGTCTAAAATCGCCTTGTGTTTTTTTTCATTTTCCCCAAATTGTGATTTGATGAATTTCAAATTATCCCACAAAGGTTCCATATAAGGGCCAACTTTGTCGTTAGCATCGCCTGGCAAAAAACCAATGTCTCTATTTGAAAGAGGAACAATTGGTCTTGCTAAAATTATTTGATGATAACTCTTGCTTTGTTCAAGAGCTGATGCTAAAGCGAGCAAGGTTTTTCCAGTTCCAGCAACACCTTGTAGTGCTACCAATTTCACTTTTTCGTTCATCAACGCATTAAACGCAAATGCTTGTTCTGCATTTTTAGGTTTAATTCCATAGATAAATTCTTTTTCGATACGTACAATTTCATCCGTGTCTTTATTGTAAACAGCTAAAGATGAGGATTTACCATTTTTAAGAATGTAGTATCCATTTGCCGCTTTTTTCGTTCCAAGAATTCCGTTTTCCTCGATTCTTCCTTTGGTGAAAATTTGACGAATTACTTCAGAATCAACATTTTCAATTGTGTTGGAACTAGCAATATCTAAGTCTCCATCTTCTACTTTTCCTGTTTCATAATCTTCCGAAGGAATTCCAAGAGCTCTTGCTTTAATCCTAAGGTTGATATCCTTGGTAACTAAAAACACTTCATTACTCGGTTCTGTTTCTTTTAAAAAAAGCGCAGAATTTATGATTTTATGATCATTTTTTCCAACTGAATAAACATATTCGGCATTTATTTCCTTTGGATTGCTTTCTAAAACAATTCTAAAGGAACCTTTTTCTTTTCCTAAACTAATCCAATTTTGAAGATTTTCACTGACGGATAGCTTGTCTATAAATCGTATCACCTCGCGTGCGCAAAAGTTTTTGGTATCATTTCCGATTTTAAATTTATCAAGTTCTTCTAAGACTGTGATTGGAATTGCGACATTTGATTTACCAAAATTGTTTATAGATTGGTGATCATGCAGGAGCACAGAGGTGTCAAGCACATATACTTTTATTTTTTTTGCCATGGTGTAAAGTTTTGCTCAAGTTAGTGCTAATTTTAGGAGCCAAAGAAAATAATGACGGTAGTTATTTACAGTTGAATGTTAGCTTCTTTAGGGGAATTCTAAAATTCACCTCGGTGTTCCATCAAAAACAGCGCTTTTTGGCTTTGCGGCTGCCTTTGGCGGTCTTCTCCGGCGGTGCTTTCTCTTGGTTGAAAATCAAAATTTAAAAGCCTCACTGACTTATATCTGCTGCCATTCTAATTTCTCGTGTGCCTCAATTATCTGCGATGCCGCCTTTGGCGATAATCTTATTTTTAGAACCCCCTAAAATCTTTTAATTTGAAATAAATTCATTTGAAAAATTGAAAATTTCGATTGAAGAGAAACCTAATGGATTTTTAAAGTTGAATTACTGCGTTAAATTATTCATTTTTAAAATTCTATTAAGAGGAAAGTTCAATTTTCCATAAAAATCAAAAGTATGAATACTATCAATTGTAAATGTGTAATCTGTTCCTCGATGAATCCATTGAATTTGAGAGGTAGAATCTTTCACCCTTTTTGGTGCCGAATACGAGGAAAAGTAAAGTTGATTTTTTCTTGATTTTTGAACCCTTAGAGCTGGTGATAGCAAGAAATGAACTCCGTCTTCTTGTTCAGTTAATACACCTTTTTGCAATAGTCTTTTAAAGAAAATCAAACCACCATCATTCGTCGAAAACATTAGCGCAAAACCAGGCACTTGTACATTGCGTTCTTTTTCGATTTCAGAGACATTGAAGTCTTCGTCAAGTTCTGATTCAATGTATTTTTCCTTCGTTGTTACAAATCCACCTTGACTAAAACTTAAATCACCATCCCAAACTTGAAGAAATTGTTCCGTCGGAAAACCAATTCTTCGTCCTTGTTTCATTAAGAATGTATGGAAAGGATGTATCGTATGTTCTTTTAGACGTGAATGATCAATGTGAAGATTAATTAATTTTTCCGTGTTGCTCGCCTTTTTAAAATTCATTCCCGAAGGTTTAAGCTGAATAGGCAAAGTGTCTTTGCTTTGCAATTGTGTGTACAAAGTAATGTGGGTTGAATCAATCACTGGATAAGCGAATGCCTCGGATATTGTTACATCTTTCAGTTTTTGCCAATTTGAATAAATCGATAAACTTTTAGCTAGGTGCTTTTTGGAGTTTAAAAAGTTTCGCCAATTAAATGAAATTTGATTTGCCTTGGCATTGGCAACCCGTGCAATGTATTTTTTCGGATCTTTTCCTTGGTAAAAGAAGATGTAATTGTTGTCATACATCAAAAAACCATTCGTTTTTGCGAAGTGAAAGACTGCTTTATTTGCAATAATTGTATCTTTTAATGGAAAAAGGTGCTTAAGTTTTAAAATACCGGCGTAAACTTTTGAACTATCGGTTAATTCAACGATCCCGCCCCAACTTCCATCTTCATTCGCAAAAAGGTAGCTCGGGTTTTGTAGTTGCAGTCCGTAATTTTTTGCTTGAGAAAGAATAAATTCCTCGGAAAGAAATTCACGGTATGGAACCTTATAATTGTAAAGTAAACTACTTGTTTCTTTCGCAAGATTCAAAATTCGTGCATGCCCTAAAAAATCAGCATCAGGCAAACGGTCTTCGATAGATGGTTGTTGTGCTTTCGCAAAAATGTATGGACGCAAAATCAAAAATGCGGCAAGCGCAAGGGCTAGAAAGAAAATAAGGGTAAACCTGCTAAACATGGAGAATGACTGAAGACAATTTCTTCGTTTGGAACAATTATTTCATAATAATGTACATGCTATTAATCAAATCTAAGATGTATTTCCCGGAATTATCATACTCTCCAGAATAAGAATAGACTAAATCAAAAGTCGTACAATCTACAGTTGTTTTGGTAGAAGTCAATTTCATTGTTCCCGATTTTCCACGCATTGTATCTAACATTTCATTTTGCTCTTCGTTGAATATATCACGGGGCATTTGTTCAATAGTTTGAGCCAAATCAACTTCACCGAACATAAATCCATTCTTTCTGATTTCTTTCGCTTTTTTGCCTGTTATAGCGCTTGCTCCATAACCGTTGGCGTGATTTATTGCTAAATCTTCATCATTTGTCACAATGAATAGACCGTTTTTATTGATAAAATAAAGTGGTGCTGCATCTAAAACCGCTTCATCAAATTTCCAATAATTTCCGTAGTTGCTGAAGCGTGTTGTTAATCTTGAAAGTCGTTTCAGCACTTTTTCTGGAATATCAGAGCGATCTGTCGTGAATCCAATGGTAAAAATCGGCATATCTTCAACCGCCTCTGTCTCAAGCTCCTGGTATTCAAACGTTTCTTCGTCATAAAAAAATTCAATTTTCTTCGTATTTACTTTTTTAATTCCATTGTACGAGCCAAACATACTTCCTTTATATGTTCCGAAAAGGGCATCTTTATTTATAAACTCATCCATCAATTCAAGTGCAAGAAGATTTGTTGAAATTTGAGAATTTTTCTCATCTTCAAGAATCGGAATAATGATTTTATAGGCTTGATCGTACGCTTGGCGCAAGTTAATATTATAGGTGAAATAAGCCGTATTATCTTTATGAATATATTTTAGAATATTTTTATCGAATTTAGAGTCGTTTAGTTCTTTGTAAATGGATCCCAATTCTTTTCCGTAATTGGCAACCATTTTCAGCTCGATATTAGCTTTATTCAATAAAATATCGCCAAGTATTACGTTTCCATTATATAATTCTTTAAAATCTTCATATAAACTCGGGAACATGTTTTGTAAATACCAAAAACTTTGATTTTTAGATAAATTTCTTGAATTATCTAAATAAAACACAGCATCAGAGGTGTGCCCTAGTTGATCTTTGAATCTACTATCAAAACCAATTAAATTTTCGTTTCTTTCAAACAAACCTTCGAGCACAATTTTTATGTAGAATTCTTGAAGCACATAAGAAACGCTATCTCTCAGTTCAAAATAAGTTGTTGATAATACTTCATTTGCTTCTGGAAATCCACTTTCTGGCGGCTCAATGTATGCACCTTCTTCTTCGATTAAAACTTCTTCGTAATACTCTTCACCTTCCTCAATTTCTCCGATAATTGGAGAATCAATATAGCCTTCTTCAAATTCTGGATCAAAATAGTCGTAGCTATAATCATAGAATGGATAATCATTTCCACGACTATACCAGATTGAATCCGTCATTTCATTAATCTTATCTTCAATGGGTTCAACGCGGATTAAAATTGCATTATTTCCACTGATAATCAATTGATTGAAATAAGAAGCATATCTTTCTATACCCGCTTGATTTACAGTAATCGGAGCGAAGTCATCAAAAACAGTAAAAAGTTGTTCTTTATTTGAAATTCCAAAGGTGAATCCAGAAACTTCGTAGTCGAAAGTTTTTCCATAAAAAACATTCAATTTTTGATCGAAGTTTATTCCAGATTCTTTGATTGATTTTCCACTCGTTGATCCATCAAAAAATTCTTGTTGAATTTCGGACATAAATTCATACTGAATCAAGTCATCTAAGGAAATTTTTTTGAGCACTTCAAAGTTGTTAATGCTAAAAACCGTAACCGCATCTCTTGGAATTAAATCCTCAGAATTTTGAGAAAGTACGGAAAGTGAAAAAAGTGAAAAAATAAAGAAAGCAATTAGCTTCATAAAGCGCCAGGTGTTTGAGTAAATTATAGCTGCAAAGTTACTAAAATTAAAAGCAGGCTTTTTATTTGGATAGATAAATTTTATTATCTAATAAGCTAGTGTTGTGCGTAAGCGAATATGTGTCTGTTTTAATCATCACAGCCATTTTGTTTTTAGACAAAGCAGCATTCGGATTATCAAATTTTTCTACTTCATCAATGAAG
>Ga0105045_10000780_pt1 | contig 24511 bp, 20 predicted proteins | sample MAT02_FD_78089 | JGI IMG/M metagenome (GOLD analysis project Ga0105045, IMG submission 78089) | Freshwater microbial communities from Lake Fryxell liftoff mats and glacier meltwater in Antarctica - MAT-02 (megahit assembly) | ecosystem: Environmental > Aquatic > Freshwater > Ice > Liftoff... | reverse complement strand
GATGTCGCGCCAGTCGAAGGCGCCGACGCCGCGGTCGTCGTGGGCGGCGTACAGCACGCCCTCCGGGAAGCGCCGCGTGGCCACCGAGTGCAGCGAGATGCCGTCGGTCAACGCCACGGTGTTGCCCTTGAAGCTGCCGCGGAAGTCCAGCGTTACCCGGTCGAACAGGTGGAACACGGTGTGGTCGGCGGACTGGTCGGCGGTGATCCAGTAGCCGCTGCCGTCCGCGCAGGCCCACAGCGCCACGCCTTCGGCCTGGGCCTGGAAGCGGTCGGGCGGCAGGTCGCGGCCGGCGTAGGTGCCGTCCATGCGGTACTCGCGCAGGGTGGTGCCGACGCGGATATCTTCTTCGGCGATCATCACGCGGTCGTGCATCGGGTCGCCGGCAATGGACTCCACCATGCGCAGCGCGCCGGCCGGCGTGGTGTCGCCGAAGTGGCCGGTCAGCGTGGCTTTCGGCGCCTCGCCCTGGATGTCCACGCGGTAGCGCTTCACGCGCTGGTCCAGCTGGCCCAGCGGCGGCACCCGTTCGGTGCGGAAGTCGGCCATGAAGCTGTCGGTGACCATCAGCTCGAGTTCGCCCGGCGCGGTTTCGCGCAGCCACAGGCCATAGGGATTGAGCAGTTCACCTTGGCCGAACTGCGCCAGCGGCTGGAAGTCGGGCAGCCGCAGCACCTGCACGCGCTGGTTGTCGCGCTCGACCACGAACACCAGGTCGGCGTACACCGCGATGCCATTGGGGCGGTTGAACTGGCCGGGGCCGTCGCCGGGGCCGCCGACCGTGCGCTTGAAGGCGCCGGTGTCGCCGTCGTAGACCACCAGTTGGTTGGATTGCTTGCCGGTGGCGATCAGCCAGGTGTCGCCGCCGGGCGTGCGCCAGGCGGCCACCGAATCTATCTCGTGTTCGCGCAGGGGCGGGGTCATGAAGGCTTCGGCCACCGAGACGGCCGGCAGGTTTTCCCGCGCGTCGGGCAGCGGGGCGGACGAGCTGTCGGGGCGGGTGGCCGGGCCGGCGCAGGCGGCCAGCAGCAGGACCAGGGACAGGGCGAACAGGCGTGGGGTATGGGGTTTCATGGGGGGGCATTATGCCGCAGCCGCGCCCTGGCCAGATGCGGGTGCCTCGAAACTCCATCGCTTCATCCGCATGAAAGTGTTGACAGACGCCGGAAGCCCGGGCACTCTCGGTCCTGCAACACCCATCGAGACCGGCTGAGGGGTTAGGCCCGAAGAAGCCGGGGCAACCCATGCACGAGCAATCGCGCATGAAGGTGCCAATTCCTGCGGGGACTTTTTGTCCGCCGAGAGATGGGTCGTATCGCTCCCCAGGCCGCCGGGGGCATTCGACACCGGCTTTTGACCGCATGGACTCGCTGGGCCCCACGCCCACCAGGAGTCATGCGATGAGCTTCCACACCACCCCCACCCGCGAATCGTTCGACCTGGGCCTTGCGGCAGGCGGGCCTTCAGGCCCGATCGCCTACGAAGCGGAAGCATTGGGGCTGAAGGCCCGCCTGCAGGACCGCTCGCCGTCGGTGCAGGAGCGCTCGCAGTTCGTGCTCGACCTGCGGCTTTCGCTTCGCCACGCGGGGTTGCGCAGCGTGGTGGTGCGCGGGGAATGGCAGGGGCCGGTGGACGCACCGGTGGTGGTAGTGGCGGGGGGCATCTCGGCCAACCGCCACGTCGCCGCGGGCCCGGGCAACGCCGAGCCGGGCTGGTGGGAAGCGCAGGTGGGTCCGGGCCGCGCGATCGACACCGCGCGGCTGCGCGTGCTGGCGATCGACTGGCTGGGCGCCGACGGCAGCCTGGACGCGCCGATCGACAGCGCCGACCAGGCCGACGTGCTGGCGCAGGTGCTGGACCGGCTGGGCGTGGCGCGTGTTGCCGCCTTCGTCGGTGCGTCCTACGGCGCCATGGTGGGCCTGCAGTTCGCGGCCCGGCACGGCGCGCGCCTGGACCGCCTGGTCGCCATTTCCGGCGCACACCGCCCGCATCCGTATGCCAGCGCCTGGCGCGCCCTGCAGCGCCAGTGCGTGGCGCTGGGCCGCAGCGAAGGCGCCGTCAGCCAAGGCCTGGCCTTGGCGCGGCAGTGGGCCATGCTGAGCTACCGCACGCCGGAGGAATTCGCCGAGCGCTTCGAGGCGCCCGCCGTGCTCGACGACGGCGTCGCCCGCTGCGCCTCGCAGGATTACCTGGAAAGCTGCGGCCGCCGCTACGCCGCGCGCTGGACCAGCACGGCCTTCCTGCGTCTGTCCGAGTCCATCGACCTGCACCGCGTGGATCCGGCCGACGTGCGCGTGCCCACCACCGTGGTCGCCATCGAGCAAGACCGGCTGGTGCCGCTGTCGGACCTGCAGGGCCTGGTGGAAACGCTCGGCGGCCCGTCGCGGCTGCGCGTGCTGCGCTCGCGCTTCGGCCACGACGCGTTCCTGAAGGAGGAGGCCGCCGTGGCCAACATCCTGCGCCACGCGCTGGCCGGCTGTACGGAAGGTGCGGCATGAGCGCGCGCTGCCCCGCCACCGCCGCCGTGCGCGCCGGCATTGATGCCGACACCGCGTTCGGCGCCGTCACGCCGCCGCTGGTGCTGTCGAGCAACTTCAGCTTCGCCGGCTTCGGCCAGAAGCGGAAGTACGACTACACCCGCAGCGGCAACCCCACGCGCGACCAGTTGGCCGACGCAATTGCTGAACTGGAGGGCGGCGCCGGCGCCGTGGTCACCGCCACCGGCATGGCCGCCATCACGCTGGTGCTCGAGGCGCTGCTGCAGCCGGGCGACCGCCTGGTGGTGACGCACGATTGCTACGGCGGCAGCTGGCGGCTGTTCGATGCGCTGGCGCGCAAGGGCCGCTTCGAGCTGGTGCTGGCCAACCTGGCCGATCCGCGCGCGCTGGCCGCGGCGCTGTCGGTGCCCACCCAACTGGTGTGGATCGAAACCCCGTCCAACCCGCTGCTGCGCATCACCGACCTGCGCCACGTGGTCGAAGCCGCGCACGCCGCGGGGGCGCTGGCGCTGGTGGACAACACCTTCCTGTCGCCGGCGCTGCAGGTGCCGATCGAATTCGGCGCCGACCTGGTGCTGCACTCCACCACCAAGTACATCAACGGCCACAGCGACGTGGTAGGTGGCGCCGTGGTGTCGCGCGACGCGGCGGTCAACGAATCACTCACCTGGTGGGCCAACGCGCTGGGCCTCACCGGTTCGCCGTTCGACAGCTTCCTGACGCTGCGCGGCCTGCGCACGCTGGACGCGCGCCTGCGCGTGCACCAGGAAAACGCCGGCGCGCTGGCCGAGCGCCTGCAGCACCACCCGGCGCTGTCGGCGGTGCACTATCCGGGCCTGGCCGCGCACCCCGGGCATGCGCTGGCGGCGCGCCAGCAGCGCGGCTTCGGCGCGATGATCTCGTTCGACCTGGCCGGCGGCCTGCCGGCGGTGCGCGCGTTCGTGGACGGGCTGGAGCACTTCACGCTGGCCGAATCGCTGGGCGGCGTGGAAAGCCTGGTGGCGCATCCGGCCACCATGACGCACGCGGCCATGTCGGTCCAAGCGCGCCGCGTGGCGGGCATCGGCGAGGGCCTGCTGCGGCTGTCGGTGGGCATCGAGGCGCTGGAGGACCTGGAGGCCGACATCGCCGCGGCCCTGGACCGCGCGCTGCACGCCACGGCACCGGCGGCCAGCGAGGTGGCCCAATGAGCGGCCTGCCGCGGGCGGTGCCGGCCTCCGCGCCGGACGTGCGGCGCGTTGCGCTGCTGGGCGTGGGCACGGTGGGGCGCGCGCTGCTGGCGCGGCTGGACGCGCTGGCGCATCCGAGGCTGTCGCTGTGCGTGGCGGCCAATTCCCGGCAGCGCGCCTTCGCGGCCGAAGGCCTCGAGCCGGGCGGGCTGGCCGCAGGCATCGCCACCGGCGAAGCCCACGACGGATCGGGCGCGCTGCCCGACGGCTTCCGCCCCGGCGACATCGTGGTGGACGCGACGGCCAGCGCCGAACTGGCGGCCTGGCACCCGCGCTGGCTGCGCCAGGGCCTGCACGTGGTGAGCGCCAACAAGCTCGGCCTCGGCGGCCCGCTGCTGCGCCACCACGAGATCCGCGCGCTGGCCACCGACGGCCGCCACTACGGCGACGCCGCCACCGTTGGCGCCGGACTGCCGCTGCTGCGCACGCTGCGCGAGCTGCGCGCGGGCGGCGACCGCATCGGCGCCGTCGTGGGCGTGCTGTCGGGCACGCTGGCCTGGCTGTTCGACGGCTACGACGGCAGGGAGCCGTTCTCGCGGCGCGTGCTGTCGGCGGTGGCGCAGGGCTACGCCGAGCCCGACCCGCGCGTGGACCTGTCGGGCGAGGACGTGCGGCGCAAGCTGCTGATCCTGGCGCGCACCGCCGGATACCCGCTCGAAGACGCCGAGGTGCGGGTGGATTCACTGCTCACGCCGGCCATCGCGGCGGCGGGCCGGGACGATGTCGAAGCGGCGCTGGCGTCGCTGGACGGCCCACTGGCCGAGCGCGCCGCGCGCACCGCGCGCGACGGCAAGGTATTGCGCTACGTGGCCCGCTTCGACGCCGGCGGCGCACGCATCGGCCTGGAGGCGCTGGCCCCGGACGACCCGATCGCCGTGGGCCGCGGCTGCGACAACCGCGTCGCCATCTGGAGCACCCGCTACCGCGACCGTCCCCTGCAGATCCAGGGGCCGGGCGCCGGCGCCGACGTCACCGCCGCCGCCCTGGTGGACGACCTGCTGCGCAGCCTCGCCTGACCCCCGCGGCGCAGCCCCACAGGACCGGGTTCAGGGGGTGGGGCAGGTGGCCTGCAGCTTCAGGGCGGAGGCGATGTCGCGCCAGTCGAACGCGGCCACCGCCATGTCGTCGTGCACGGCGTAGAACACGCCCTGCGGGAAGCGGGTGGTGCCGGCCTGCTGCAGCCATATGCCGTCGGTGTTGGCCACGGTCTTGCCGGCAAAGGCCCCCAGGTGCTCCAGCGTCCTGCGGTCCAACACGTGGAACAGGCTCAGGTCCTTGAACTGGTCGGTGGCGAGCCAATAGCCGCTGCCGTCCGGGCACGACCACAGCGTGACGCCCTCGGCCTGGGCCTTGAAGCGTCCCAGCCCGATCGTCCTGCCGCGGAACTCGCCGGCCAGGGAATACTCTCGATACGCCGTGCCGGTGGCGACGTCCTCTTCGGCCACCAGCAGGCGGTCGTTGGCGACGTCGCCCCACAGCGATTCGGGCACGCGGATGGCGCCGGCCGCGGTGGTGTCGCCGAAGGCGCCGCTGCTGCGGGCCGACACGGCGTCGCCGTCCGTGCGCACCAGGTAGCGGCGCACGCGCTGGTCCAACTCCGCCAGCGGCGGCGGAATCTCGTCGCCCTTCGCGTCCTCGCCGACCATGTAGGCGTCGGTCACCAGCACTTCGAGTTCACCCGAGGCGTGTTCGCGCACGTAAAGGCCGTAAGGCTTCTGCAGCTCACCCTCGCCGAAGGTGGCCACCGTGGCCAGGCCCGGCAGGGTCAATACCTGGACCCGGCGGTTGTCGCGCTCCACCACGAACAGATGGTCACCGCTTACAGCTACGCCGTTGGCGCGCTTGAACTGGCCGGGCCGGCTGCCTTCGGTGCCGACGCTGCGCAGGGTGGCGCCGGTGTCGCCGTCATACAGCACCAGGCCCTTGCCTTCCTTGGCGGTGGCGAACAGCCAGGTCCGGCCGTCCGGCGCGCGCCAGGCGGCGGGTGAGTCGATGTTGTCCTTGGGTGTCGTTGCGGTGATGAAGGCCTCGGCGATGCTTACGTGTGGCTCGCCCGACTGGCTCAGCAGCGGGTCGGCGCCCTCGATCTCGTCGGGCTCGCGGTCGGGGCTGCTGGCGCAGCCGGCCAGCAGCAGGGGCAGCAGGGCAAGGGCGAAGGTCGAAGGTCGCATTCAGGGCTCCGTGTCGGAAATGCAGTGGTGGAATGACGCTTGTAGCCGCCTTCGGCTACGGTCATATGACAACATGGCAGCGTCATAAAATCTCCATGGTCGCCGCGTACAAATCCCCGAGTCACTCCAGGGGATCACCGCGACCATGAAAAAGAACCTGCTCGCCACCAGCCTGTCCCGCGCGCTCGCCGGCGCCCTCGCCATCGCCGCAGGCGCCGCGGCCGCGCAAGCGCCGGCCACGGCCGACGCCTCGCCCGCCCAGCTTGACGCCGTGGAAGTGCGCGGCGAAATCATCTACCGCGACCGCGCCGACGAGCCGGCCACCCTGGTCTACGACCTGGAGTATTTCCAGGCCTTCGAGCCGCTGACCGTGGGCGACATGCTCAAGCGCGTGCCCAGCGTCGCCTTCCTGTCGGACGTGCTCGAATACGACGGCGTGCGCCTGCGCGGCCTGGACCCGGGCTACACCCAGATCCTGATCAACGGCAACCGCGTGCCGGGCGCCGGCTTCGACCGCTCCTTCTTCGTTGACCGCATCCCGGCCGAGCTGGTGGACCGCATCGAGATCGTGCGCTCGTCCTCGGCCGACCGCAGCGGCGACGCCATCGCCGGCGCGCTCAACATCGTGCTGCGCGACGGCTATTCGCTCGACGGCGGCTACATCCGCGCCGGCGCCGCGCAGTACCCCGACGATGAGATCGAGCCCACGCTGGGTGTGGTCTGGGGCGGCGAAGCCCTGGGCGGCCAGCTGCTGGTGGGCGCCAGCACGCAGGGTCGCCGGAATCCGAAGCTCAAGTTCAGCGAACGTTTCGACGAGCCCGGCGGCACCCTGGAAAACACCGAGGTGCAGACCGACACCCGCAGCGGCGACGACTATTCGCTCAACCTCGACTACACCGCGGACGTCGGCCCGGGCAAGCTGGGCCTGAACGCCTTCTACGTGCGCACCGACCGCCTGCAGGACGAGGACTCGCTGGAGTACCGCAGCGGCATCGAGACCAACGCCAACCTGCTCACCGTCAACGTCAACGACCTCGACATCCGCACCGACAACTACCAGGTCGGCGCGCAGTACGAATGGCAGGCCGCGGGCGGCGAGACGCGCATCCGGCTGGGCTACGCCGGCATCGACGACGAACAGTCCGAGCTCGAGGACGAAACCGAGTACCTGCGCGACGCCAACCCCTTCCCCGAGGCGGACCGTTTCACCGGCGACCGCACCTTCGTGGACATCCGTGACCGCGAGCTGTCGGGCGAGATCCGCCACACTCGCGACCTCGGCGACAACGAGCTGCGCTTGGGCGTCGAGGCCACGCGCAAGGACCGCGACACGTCGATCACCTTGGACCGCAACCGCATCACCATCCCCAATGCGCCGGCGCCGCGCCCGGTGATCCCCGGCGTCTTTGGCCCGTTCCTGCCGCTGGCTGGCGGCCTGAACACCATCGAGGAAACCCGCATCGAGCCGTTCGCGAAGCTCAGCGGCACGTCCGGTGCGCTCGAGTGGGAAACCGGCCTGCGCTACCAGCAGACCGACGTGGAGATCAACGACCTCACCGTGGCCCCGGCCGATGCCCGCGCGCAGAACGACTACGGCGTCTTCCTGCCTTCTGGCCACCTGCGCTGGAACCTGGACGACACCCACCGTCTCACCGCCTCGGTGGCGCGCACGATGCGCCACCCCGGCTTCGACCAGATTTCGCCGGCGCTGATCCTGGCCGAGCTGGGCGACAACGACCTGCTGGGCAACCCCGACCTCGAGCCCGAGACCGCCTGGGGCCTGGACCTGGGCTGGGAGCGGCGCCTGGGCAGCCGCGGCGTGGTGGGCGTGAACGCCTTTTACCGCGACATCACCAACCTGATCGAGATCGCCAACACCGGCGTCGAGGGCGACGAGGGCCCGGGCACCTTCGTGCTGCAGCCGCGCAACACCGGCGACGGCCAGGTGTGGGGTCTGGAGCTGGACCTGTCCACGCCGCTCACGGCGCTGGGGCTGGAGAACACGGGCGTGTTCTTCAACTACTCGTGGCTTGATTCCGAGATCAACGACGTGTTCGGCAAGCGCAAGTTCAACGACCAGTCCGACGACGTGTTCAACGTCGGGTTCATCCAGCAGCTGCCGACCCTGGAGGCTTCGTTCGGCGCCAGCTACCGCAAGCAGGGCGAAGCGTTCGGGCGCATCGTCAGCCGGGAAATCGTCACCTCGTACGGCGGCGACCTGGAAGTGTTCGTCGAGAAGCGCTTTGGCGACCAGTGGACCCTGCGCCTGACCGGCTCGAACCTGCTCGACAGCTCCAAGGACGAGGTGTTCGACAAGTTCGACACCATTGATGACCAAATCAACCGGGACTACGACGAGTACGAGCTGGAAACCGAGTCGGCGGGCCGGGTGTACCAGTTCGTGGCCCGGTATTCGTTCTGATCAAAAGGCATCGGGCGTCACTGCTGCAGCGGCAGGAAGCCGTCGGGCCCGATCATGCGGAACGGGATGGACACCAGCCGCATGCCGGCATTCACCTGCACCGCGAAGTGCAGGTGTGGCCCGGTGGAATAGCCGGTGCTGCCGGTCCGGCCGATCACCTGGCCCAGCGTAACCTTGTCGCCGGCGCGCACGAACACGGCGCCTTCCTGCAGGTGCGCATACAGGCCCATGCTGCCGTCCTCGTGCAGCACGCGGACCTGGTTGGCGCGGTCGGCCAGCGACGGGTCGGCGCCGCCTTCGCTGAATCCCGACATGGCCTGCATCACCACGCCGTTGCGGGCGGCCAGCACCGGCGTGCCTTCGGCCACGATCAGGTCCACGGCGTAGCGGTTGGCAACGTCCTGGTGGCTGAAGCCGCCGTGGAAGCCCTGGCCCAGCTCGAAGCGCGTCTCGTCCACCGGCAGCGAATACACCACGTCGCGCGCGACGCGCTGGGGTTCGCCCGGCGTGGCGTTGAGCTGCAGCGCATGGCGGCCGGCGCCGGCCACCGGCGTGAGCCGCGCCAGGAGCACGCGCTGGTTGGCCGGCACCACCTGACGCAGCGGCAGCGCCACGTCCGACGCCATGCCCGACAGTTCCGTGGCGCTCAGCTCCACTTCCACCGGACCGCCGAGGCGGTTGAGGGCGTACGCCAGCACGTCCTGGCCCTGGCGCACGATCACCAGGTCGGCGGGGCCGTGGGCCTGGGCCAGCGCCCCCGCGGGTGCGCAGGCAAGCAGCGCGGCCAGCCAGCGCGCACGCCTCACGGCATCTGGCCGGGGAAGGGCCTGGCGAAGTAGTCGGCGATCGGCACCGGCCGGTCGATGCCGTAGCCCTGCGCATAGTCCACGCCCAGCGCGATCAACGCCTGGCGGTCGCGCTCGGTCTCGGTGTGCTCGGCGATGCTGCGCTTGTCCAGCACGTGGGCGATCTCGTTGATCGAACGCACCACGGCTTCGGCCAGCGGCGAGGTTTCCATGTCGCGCACGAAGCTGCCGTCGATCTTGAAGTAGTCCACGTCCAGCGCGCGCACGTAGTTGAACGAACAGAAGCCGGTGCCGAAATCGTCCAGAGCGAACCGGCAGCCCAGCGTGCGCATCTCGGTGATGAAGCGCTGGGCGCGGGCGAGGTCGCGCACGGCGCTGGTTTCGGTGATCTCGAAGCACAGACGCTCGCCGGGGAAGCCGCTGCGGCGCAGGCGCTCGGCGACGAAGCCGATGAAGCCCTCGTCCACCAGCGCGTCGCCCGACAGGTTGATGCAGCACGTGGACACCGACGCCGCCGCCTGCGGGTTGGCTTCCAGCCAGTCCAACGTCAGGCTGATCACCTCGCGGTCAATGCGCGTCACCAGGTTGAAGCGCTCGGCGGCCGGCATGAATTCCGACGGCATCATCAGCTGGCCGCTGCGCGGGTCGCGCAGCCGCACCAGCACCTCGAAGTGGCGGCCGCGGTCGCCGTTGTCGCGCAGCGGGATGATGCTCTGGCAGTGCAGCTCCATCGCGCGGTGCTCCAGCGCTTCGCGGATGCGCAGCACCCAGCGCATCGCCGCCGTGCGGTCCAGCAGCTCGCCGCCGTCCAGGCTGGCCTGGCAGACCCGGTTGCCGCCCTGTTCCTTGGCGGTGAAGCAGGCCGCGTCGGCCTGCGACAGCAGCTGCGCATACTCGGCCTGCCCGGGCAGGAAGGCCACCAGCCCCACGCTGGCGGTGGTGGCCAGCATCTGGCCGTCCCAGCCGCAGCGGTAGCCTTCGATCGCGCGCAGCAGCGCGCGCGCGCGGTCCTCGGCCACCATCGGCGTGCAGTTGCGCAGCAGCAGCGCGAATTCGTCGCCGCCGGTGCGCGCCAGCAGGTCGTCGCGGTGGCGGTGCGCTTCGATGACGCCGGCGATGCCGCGGATCACCGCGTCGCCGGCGACATGGCTGGCGGTGTCGTTGATCAGCTTGAAGTGGTCCAGGTCCAAATAGGCCAGCGCCATGGGCGGCGCGGCCGGGTTGGCCAGCGCGGCCCGCACCATGTCTTCGAACGCGTTGCGGCTGGCCAGCCCGGTGAGCGGGTCGACGTTGGCGCGGTGCTTGAGCGTGGCGGCGGTGACGCGCTGCTGGTGCATCGCGAAGGCCAGGATCATCGGCAGCACCGCCACCACGATCAGGAAGGCCAGCAGGTTCAAGGCGTCGCGCGTGGCCTGCGGTGCCGGGTAGCCGGCCAGCCCCAGGCCGGCCATGCCGGCGATCAGCAGCATGGCGATGGCGATCGCCACTGCAGTGTGCAGCGGCGGGAAGCGGATGGCGCTCCACACCAGCACGCCCAGCGGAAGCGCCACCAGGCCCAGCGCGTAGGGGCCGCCGCTGCTGCCGGCCCAGGCCATCAGCAGGAAGCTGGCGGTGATGGAGATGTTCCAGAGCAGGTGTTCGGTTTCCGGTGCGTAGCCGGCGCGGTCGGCGCGCGGCATGCGCGGGTCGCTGCGCGACAGCGCGATCATCATCGCCGGCGCCACGCTGGCCACGCCCAGCAGGTCGCCCAGGAACCAGCGGATGCCGGCCGCGGGCACGGCATCCACTGCCACGGCGCCGGACTGCAGCAGGCCAGCCACGCCGATGCAGGCGCTCACCAGCGCCAGCACGCTGCCGCCCAGCAGCGCGCGCAGCCCGAACATCACGGTCAGCGGCGCCTGCCGGGGCCGCCGCAGCACCAGCCAGCCGCCCACCAGCGCGCCGAAGAAATTGCTGGCCAGCGAGTAGGGCAGGAATGCCAGCGATACCGGGTTGAACAGCAGGTGGACCAGCAGCCCGCCGATCGGGACGAAGAGCGCCCAGCGCAGACCGTAGCGCACCACGCCGGCCAGCGCGACGCCCGACGCAGGCCAGAACAGCGGCACTTCACCGGGGTCGGCCAGCAGCAGGGTTGAATAGGCGCCGCCCGCGGCATACAGCGCCACCAGCAGGAAGAACATGGGCAGTCGGCGCGCGGGTTCTTGCATTGGCGCCAGCATAGGCCGGGACCGGCGCCGGGACTAGCGCTGCGGCGCGCCCGCGGGCGGCGCGGCCAGCGTGGTCGAAGCGAGCAGCTGCACTCCCCCCAGCGCCACCTGCCTGGCGGGGTCGTCCGCCAGCGCCTGCATCAGGCCCGGCAGGTCGCCGCCGGCGCGCGGCCGGAAGGCGGCCCAGCCGTTGCGGCCGTGGTTTTTGACGTAGTACAGGGCGCGGTCGGCCAGTTCCACCACCTGTTCCCAGCCCAGGCTGCCGCGTGCGTCGCGGAACAGCGGGCACTCCACCAAACCCACCGAACAGGTCAGCGACAGGGACTCGTCGGTGCCCACGGCGAAGCGGTGGCGGGCGATGGCGACGCGGATGCGTTCGCCCAGGATTGGGAGGTTGCGGTTGGGCATCGGGCGGAACACGATCAGGAATTCCTCGCCGCCCCAGCGCGCCACGTAGTCGCCCGTGCGCACCAGCTGGCCCAGCACCTGCGCGAACTGCTGCAGCACGCGGTCGCCCGCGGCGTGGCCATGGCGATCGTTCACCGCCTTGAAGTAGTCGATGTCCACCAGCGCGAACACCATCACTTCGCCCGGCGTGCCGCGGCGCACCGCCTCGCGGTCGTAGAAGGCGATGTCGGCCGGGATCTGCGTGGCCAGGTAGCGGCGGTTGCGCAGGCCGGTGAGGGGATCGGTCTGGCTGGCTTCCTCCAGCCGCAGGTTGGCCACTTCCAGCGCCTCGGTGCGCTGGCCCACCAGCAGCTCCAGCGCCCGCCGCTGGCGACGGTGCGCGGCCAGCTGCAGGCGGTAGCCGGCATAGACGATGCTGCCCAGCAGCGCGGCCAGCAGCAGGTAGAACAGCGGCGTTTCCTGGAACAGCGGCTGGATGCGGAAGCCCAGCTGCGCCGGCGCAGTGCTCCAGACCCCGGCGTTGTTGGCGCCCAGCGCTTCGAACACATACGCCCCGGGCGGCAGGTTGGTGTAGTTGACGACGCGGCGGCTGGGGTCTTCGAGCGTGCGCCAATCGTCGTCGTAGCCCACCAGCCGGTAGCGCAGCTCGACGCTGTTGGGGTCCTGGAAACTCAATACGGTGAACTCGAAGCTCAGGTCGCGGTCGGTCGGCGGCAGCTGCCAGTCGGCGCTGGGGTCGGCGTCGCGCCACAGGTCGCCGACGCGGATGCGCTCGATCAGGCTGCGCGGCGCCACCGGGTTCTTGGCGATGCCGGTGGTGGACATGGCCACCACGCCGTCGCGCGTGGGCAGCCAAAGCTCGCCGTCGAACTGGAAGCCCTTGGCGTTGCCGGCGCCGTTGCAGCAATAGCCCTTCTGGCCGCCGCGGCGGTCGCCGCGTTCGTTGAGCAGCATCTCGCCGCGCACCTGGGTGGCGCGGCCCTGCGCCACCGCCAGCAGGTCGTCCACCGGCACCCGGTAAATGCCGCGCATGCCGGCCACCCAGAGGAAGCCGCTGCGGTCGTGGGTGATGAAGAAGGCCGAGTTGGCCGGCATGCCGGTGTCGCGGCCGAAGGTCGTCCAGCGCTGGCCGTCGAACAGGAAGATTTCCTCCGACAGCGCGCCGATGACGAGTTTTCCATCGTCGAGTTCGTGGATGGCGGTGATGTCCAGGCTGTTGCGCAGGCCGGTGTCCAGGCCCATGGGCACGGCCCGGTCATCGACGATTTCGTAGAGACCCGACTGGGTGCCGACCAGCAGCCGGCCTCCGCGCGTCTGGTGCAGCACCCGCGTCCGCGGATCGCGCAAGCCGTTGGCGACCGCCAGCTGGGTCAGCTCGTCGCGCCGCAGCCGGAACAGCCCCTGCGTGGTGGCGAACCAGAGCGCGCCGGCGCGGTCGCGCAGGATGCCGTTGATTTGCGCGCTGCGCATCGGCGCCAGGACCTCGGGCGTTTCCAGCCGGTCGCCGCGCAGCACCACCGCGCCGCGCCGCGTCCCGATCCACACGGCGTTGTCTTGGGGCAGCAGCGTGTAAGCGTTGGGGTGGGGCAGGTCCTCGCCGGCCACCACTTGGCGGAAGCGGCCGTTCTCCAGCACGCTCAGGCCGCTGTTGGTGCCGGCCCAGATGCGGCCGTCCGCCCCGCGCGCCACGGACCAAAGCGTGGAATCTTCCAGGCCCTCGCGCGGGCCGTAGCGCCGGGTCCAGCCATTCCAAAGGCGGGTCAGGCCTTCCCACTGGCTGCCGAACCAGAGGTTGCCCTCGCGGTCCTCGAACATCGCCCGCACCGACGGCCCGGCGCCCGCGCTGGTCACCAGCTCCGCCACCCGGCCGGCCTGCAGCCGCGCCAGGTCCTGGACCATGCCGATCCAGAGGTTGCCGTCGGCGTCCTCGAGCATGGATTCAATAGGTGCGGTGGACAGCGGCTCGCCGCCCTCGTACCGCAGCCAGGCGTCGCCCTGCCGGTAGAACAGGCCGGCGCTGGTGCCGGCCCACAGCCGCCCCTGCGACGCGTGCAGCTGTGTCACCACGGTATCGGCGTCGCCTTCGGGCAGCGGCATCACCAGCGTGGTGTCGCCCGCGATCCGGTACACGCGGCCGCGGCTGCCGACCCACAGCTCGTCGCCGCGGGCCATCAGCGCGCTGGCCGGGTGGGCCAGCCGGTGCCGCAGCGCCAAGCCGTCCTGGGTGGCTTCGTAAACACCGTCGGGCGCGGCCACCATGATCTTGCCCGACGGCATCGGCTCGATGTCGCGGGTGTCGAGCGTCGCCCCGGCGTCGGCGCCCAGCACCGGGATGACGCGGAACTTGCCGTGCTCGTGCAGCGTCAGCCCGCGATAGGTCGACACCCACAGCCGGTTGCCCGGGTCCACGTACAGATCGCTGATCCACAGGCCGGCCAGGCCCGGGGTGTTCTCAGGGTTGAACGAGGTGAACTGCACGCCGTCGAAGCGCGCCAGGCCGGCCTGCGTGCCGACCCACAGGTAGCCCTGCCGGTCCTGGGTGATCGCCAGGGCGCTGATCTGCGGCAGCCCCTGTTCAATGCTCCAGGTGTTGCGGACGTAGTGGTGGAAGGCCTTTTCCGTGTCGAGCGCATGGGCCGACCCGGCACCCGCGGCAAGCAGGAGGGCGAAGGCAAGCCGTGGCGCCGCGCAACGCAGGATCGACACGGCAGGCACCGGTACGGGCAGGATTGGCTGTGAATATCAACCCAGCGCCGGAACAAGGCAAGCGCCGCAGCGCGCCACCGTGACGGGCGTTGCGCGGTGGCTCAGCACTCGATGACGTTGACCGCCAGGCCGCCGCGGCTGGTTTCCTTGTACTTGTCCTGCATGTCGCGGCCGGTGTCGCGCATGGTGCGGATCACCTTGTCCAGGCTGACCTTGTGCTTGCCGTCCCCGCGCAGGGCCATGCGCGAGGCGTTGATGGCCTTCACTGCGCCCATGGCGTTGCGCTCGATGCACGGGATCTGCACCAGTCCCCCGATCGGGTCGCAGGTCAGGCCAAGGTTGTGCTCCATGCCGATCTCGGCGGCGTTCTCAACCTGGCCGGGCGTGCCGCCCAGGACCGCGGTGAGGCCGGCGGCGGCCATTGAACAGGCCACGCCCACTTCGCCCTGGCAGCCGACCTCGGCGCCGGAGATCGAGGCGTTTTCCTTGTACAGGATGCCGACGGCGGCGGCGGTGAGCAGGAAATCGAACACGCCCTTTTCGCTGGCACCGGGAACGAAGCGGTCGTAGTAGTGCAGCACGGCCGGGATGATGCCGGCGGCGCCGTTGGTGGGCGCGGTGACGACCCGGCCGCCGGCGGCGTTTTCTTCGTTCACGGCCAAGGCGTAGAGGTTCACCCAGTCGAGCACGGTGAGCGGGTCACGGATGCCGGCTTCAGGCTTGGACGACAGCTCGGCGTGCAGGCTGGGTGCGCGGCGCAGGACGCGCAGCCCGCCGGGCAGCGTGCCCTTTTCGCGGATGCCGCGGGCGGTGCAGTCCTGCATCGCCCGCCATATCTCGCGCAGGCCGGCATGCACCTGGTCCTGGCTGCGCCAGGTCAGTTCGTTGGCCAGCATCACGCCGGCCATGCCCAGGCCGCTCTCGCGGCAGCGTTCCAGCAGTTCGTCGCCCGAGTGGAACGGGAAGGGCAGCTCGGTGGTGTCGGCGACGATGCGGTCTTCCGCCGCTTCGTCCGCATTCACCACGAAGCCGCCGCCCACTGAATAGTAATCGCGCGTGGCGAGCGGTTCGCCGGCAGCGTCGTAGGCGGTGAAGCGCATGCCGTTAGTGTGGAAGGGCAGCTTCTGGCGCTTGTTCATCACTAGGTCCTGCTTCTCGTCGAAGCTGATCAGTCGCCGGCCCAGCAGCAGCAGTTTCTTTTCCGTGCGGATGCGTTCGAGCGCGGCGGGGATGATTTCCGGGTCGATCTCGTTGGGCCAGTGGCCCTCCAGTCCCATCAGTACGGCCTTGTCGGTGCCGTGGCCGCGGCCGGTGAGCGCCAGCGAGCCGAACACTTCGGCGCGCACGCGCGCGGTTTTCTCCAGCACTCCGTTCTCCTCCAGCCAGTGGCTGGCGAATCGCGCCGCGGCGCGCATCGGCCCCACGGTGTGCGAGGACGACGGCCCGATGCCGATCTTGAAGAGGTCGAAGACGCTGACAGCCATGGCGATGTGGCGCGGTGTGAAGGAGGCGGTAGTCTATGCGCCTTCCCGCAAACCAGACTGTACGCCGGCGAACGGCCCGCCCCGATGAAGCTAACCCTGATCCAGCGCGACAACTGCCACCTGTGCGACCAGGCCTGGGAATGCCTGGCCGCGGCCGGCGTGCCCGACTTCAACCCGCTGTGGATCGACGACGACCTCGGCCTGCAGGCGCGCTACGGCGAACGCATCCCGGTGCTGAGGCGCGAGGACACCGGCGCTGAGTTGGATTGGCCTTTCGACGCTGGTGCAGTGGGGCGTTTCATCGCCGGCTGAAGCCGGCGGCGATGCGATCAGCCGGCCTTGGGCGCCAGCACCAGCCGCGTGTTTACTTTCACCGCATCGGGCAGCAGGCCGGTGTCGGTCCAGTCACCCGTGCCCACCTTGAACGTGAGGCGGCTGAGCGTGGCTTCGCCCGCCAGCACCGGCTGGGCGCCCGGTGTCCAGGTGAAGGCCAGCGGCACCGACTTGCTGACGCCGCGCAGGCTCAGCGTGCCTTCGGCCACGAAGCGGTTGCCGCCCAGCGCACGGAAGCTGGTGGCCACGTAGCGCGCCTCGGGCTGGCCGGCGGCGTCGAAGAATTCGCCTCCCAGCAGCACCTCGTCGCGCTCGGCGTTGGCCGTGCTGGCGCTGCCCAGCGAGATGCGGACGTCCAGGCGGCTGCCGGCCAGGTCGGCCGGGTCGAAGCGCAGGGTGGGCGTGAACTTTCCGAAAGTGCCGTCGAAGGCTTCCTCCTGGTAGGTCGCGGTGAAGCCCAGCGTGGAGCCGGCCTGTGCGATGTAGTCGGCGGCGCTGGCGCCGGCCGTGGCCAGCAGCAGGGCGGGCAGGAGTAACAGGCGCATGGTCAGGCTCCGGGTTCGTTGTCGCGCACGGCGGGAGCCGGCGGCTTCATCAGGGGCAGCATCCGCACCAGCGTGCGGTCGCGGTCGTAGTAGTGATGTTTGAACGCGGCCAGTGCGTGCACCGTGACGATGGCGGCCAGCACCAGGAACAGGGTTTCATGCGCGCCCAGCGCGAACGCCTTCACGCCGGCGTCGTAGCCGCTGAGCTTGGGCAGCGCGAAAAGGCCGAACCACCTGAGCGGGAAACCCGACGCCGAGTTGTACAGCCAGCCGCTGAGCGGCATCGCCAGCAGGATCACGTAGAGCGCGCCGTGGCTGATGCCCGAAGCCCGGGCCTGCCAGCGCGGCATGCCCGGCACCGGCGCCGGCACGCCGGCGAACAGGCGCCACAGCAGGCGCATCACGGTCAGCGTCAGCACGGTGAGGCCGATGCTCTTGTGCAGGCCGTAGACCTGGATCTTGGTGGGCGAGTTGGCCAGCTCCTGCATCAGGAACCCAACCACCACCAGGCCCAGGATCATGAGCGCCGTGAGCCAGTGCAGGGTGATGCTGACGGCGCCCCAGCGGTCAGCGTGGTTCTTGATCGGCATCGGCAGGCTCCTGGGGTTGGGAAGGCGTGTCGCTGCGGCCGCGCACGGCCTCGAGCTCGATCATCAGTTCGACCTCGTCGCCCACCATCGTGCGCCAGGCGTCCATGCCGAAGGCGCGGCGGCTGAGCGTGCCGGTGGCGGAAAAACCGGCCGTGCGGCGCAGCGTCAGCGGGTGGCGCTTGAGCGCGTTGAGCTGGACGTCCAGCGCCACCTCGTGGCTCACGCCGCGCAGCGTCAGCTGGCCGAACACGCGCGCCCGGCCCGCTTCGCCGGGTTCGACGCTCGTGGACACGAAGCGGGCGGCGGGCTGCCGGCCGGCGTCCAGGAAGGTGCCGTCGAGCACCTTGGCGCGCCATTTCCCGTCGCCGATTTCCAGGCTTTCCAACGGCACGGTGACGTCCACTGCGGCGGTGGACCAGTCGTCGGGGTCCAGGCGCAGTTCGCCGGTGATGCCCGAGAAAGTGCCGATGGCCTTCGAGAACCCGGCGTGGTCGATGCGGAAAGCCACTCGCGTGTGCAGCGGGTCGAGCTGGAAAGTCTCGACCTGCGCCTGCGCCAGTCCGGCGGCGGCAAGGAGCAGGCAGGCGATCGCGGGACTTAGCAGGCGCGGCATGGTGTTTCTCCTACTCCCTCGATCCGAGGGCCCGGCTAGTCTAGGCCGACCGGGTGAATGGGGGGTGCATGACGGCGAAATCCAATGTTGCAGGGCCTGCCCTGGCCGGTTTGCTGATGCTGCTGTGCGCGGCATGGCCGGTCGCGGCAGGGTCACAGCCCGCCCCTGCGTTGGAGTCGCTTCAGGTGCAGCGTGACGGCCGCCAAGTCACGCTCGACACGTCCGGCCCGATGCTGCGCCTGTTCGCCAGCGACCGCGACGTGCGGGTACGTGCCAGGCCCGTGGTGGCTGCGCCGGGCCACGCGGCGGCCCGCCAGCGGCTTTGGCTGCAGGGCCAGGATCCGCGCTGGCGGGACCTGCCGCCGTCGGGTGAGCAGGTTTATCCCAGCCTGTCGCCCGGCCGGCTGCGGCTGCGGCTGGCGGTGCTCGGCGCCGACGGGCGCTGGTCCGAACGCACGGGCCTGGTGCTGCTGGTCGAACCGCCGTGGTGGCGCAGCGAGGCGGCGCTGGCGTCGGCGGGCCTGCTGCTGCTCGCGGGCGTGGCCTGGGTGGGCTGGGCGCGCCGCGCGCGCCGTCGCCGTCACCAGGCCTGGCAGCTGGCGCAGGCGCGCCAGCAGCTGGCAGAACAGCACAGCGAAGCCAAGAGCCGTTTCCTGGCCACGCTGGGGCACGAGATCCGCACGCCGATGACGGGCGTGCTGGGCATGGCCGAGCTTCTGCAGGACAGTGCGCTCGACCCACAGCAGCGGCACCAGGTCGAAGCCATCCAGCGCGCCGGCCGGCACCTGCTGCGCCTGGTCAACGACGCGCTCGATCTGGCCCGCATCGAAGCCGGCAAGCTGGTGCTCGACGATGCCCCGTTCGAACTGGCGCCGCTGCTCCACGACGTCGCCGGCCTGCTGCAGCCGCTGGCTCAAGCCAAGGGCCTGGGCTTTTCCCTGCAGTGCGAACAGGGGCTGCCGGTGGCCCTGCGCGGCGACGCCACGCGGGTGCGGCAGATCCTGTTCAACCTCGGGCACAACGCCATCAAGTTCTGCGAACACGGCGCCGTGGCGCTGGACGTGGCGGCGCGGCCCGCCGGCGGGCTGTGCCTGACGGTGCGCGACAGCGGCCCCGGGCTCAGCGACCAACAGCAGGCGCGGCTGTTCCGCCGCTTCGAACGGGGCGCGCTGCGCGACGGCCACCACGGCGGCGGCAGCGGCCTGGGCCTGGCCATCTGCAGCGAGCTGGCCGCGGCGATGGGCGGGTCCATCGCCGTAAACAGCCAGGCCGGGCGGGGCGCGGAGTTCGTGGTGGATCTGCCGCTGCCGGCGGCCGACCTGCCGGCGCCCGCGGCGGCCGTGCGCAGCGGCGCGGATGCGGCCGGCGGCGCGATGCAGCTGCTGCTGGTGGAGGATGACGCGGTGGTGGCCGAAGTGGTGTGCGGCCTGCTGGCGCGGCTGGGCCATCGGGTGGTGCATGCGCCGCACGGCCTGGCGGCGCTGGCGGAGCTCGACGTCGGCCGGTTCGACCTGGCGCTGCTGGACCTGGACCTGCCGGGCATCGACGGCCTGTCCCTGGCGCGGCTGATCCGCGGACGCGGCCTGACCCTGCCGATGTTGGCGCTGACCGCACGCGCCGACGCGGACGCCGAGCCGGCGGCGCGTGCGGCGGGAATGGACGGTTTCCTGCGCAAGCCGGTCACCGGCGACATCCTGGCGGAGGCCATTGCGACCGCCGTGGCGTGAACATGGCCGGTGCGGGCCGGCCCGTGGGGTCAGGCGCTGCGGCTGAGGTCGTGCACGGCGTCCACCAGCACGCGCACGCTGTCGGGGTCCATGTCGGGCGACATGCCGTGGCCGAGGTTGAACACGTGGCCCGCGCGCGAGCCGCCGTTGGCTGCGGCGTAGTCGTCCAGCGCGCGACCCGCTTCGGCGCGGATGACGTCGTGCGAGGCGTACAGCGTGGTCGGGTCGAGGTTGCCCTGCAGCGCGACGCGGCCGCCGGTGCGGCGGCGGGCGTCGCCCAGCGACACGGTCCAATCCACGCCCAGGCCTTCGGCGCCGCTCGCGGCGAGCTCCTCGAGGTAGGGCGCATTGCCCTTGCCGAACAGGATCAGCGGCGTGCGCCCGGCGCCGTCGCCGCGGGGCAACTCGGCGGCGATGCGCTGCAGGTAGCGCAGCGAGAATTCGCGGTAGACGTGCGGGGCCAGCACGCCGCCCCAGGTGTCGAACACCTGCAGCGCCTGTGCCCCGGCGGCGCGCTGCGCGGCGAGGTAGGCGATGACCGCGTCGGTGGTTATTTCAAGCAGCCGGTGCAGCGCGGCCGGCTCGTTGAGCGCCATGGCCTTGATGCGGGCGAAATCCTTGCTGCCGCCGCCCTCCACCATGTAGCAGGCCAGGGTCCAGGGGCTGCCAGAGAAGCCAATCAGCGGCACGCTGCCGTCCAGCTCGCGGCGGATCAGGCTCACCGCGTCCATCACGTAGCGAAGCGAGCTGCCCATGTCGGGCACCGCCAGCTTCGCGATGTCGGCGGGCGTGCGCACCGGCCGCTCGAACTTCGGGCCCTCGCCGTCGGCGAAGTACAGGCCCAGGCCCATCGCATCGGGCACGGTGAGGATGTCGGAGAACAGGATGGCGGCGTCGAGTTCGAAGCGGCGCAGCGGCTGCAGCGTCACCTCGCAGGCCAACTCCGGGTTGGTCGCCAGGCCCATGAAGCTGCCGGCCTTGGCGCGGGTGGCGCGGTACTCGGGCAGGTAGCGGCCGGCCTGGCGCATCAGCCACACGGGCGTGCAGTCCACGGGTTCGCGGCGCAGCGCGCGCAGGAAGCGGTCGTTCTTGAGGGTCACGGGGGTCATTCCATCAGCGGGGTGCGTCGGCACCCTGGGCGAACATCACCAGGAAGCCCTTGCGGACCTGGGCGTCGCGCGCGTTTTCGAAGGCCAGCAGGGCCGCGTCGCGGTCAAGGTAAAGCTCGCGCTTGAGCGACGCCTTCCCGCCGATCTGGCCGGTTTCGCGCAGCAGCGTCCAGCTGCCCAGCAGGTCCTGCTGCAGCATCAGCTGGACATACTTGGGGGCTTCGCCCGCGGCGGGCTTTTGCTGCATCAGAAGGCGCATATGCCCGATAGTCTAGCCTGCCCACCCGTGAACCCTGAAGGCCCTCCTGCAGGCGGTCAGGCGTCCAGGACGGCCAGGATGTCCTGTTCGGGCACGCCTTCGGCTACGTCAGCGTGGCCCAGGCCGGTCCACAGGATCAGGCGGACGGCGCCCGAGACCGCCTTCTTGTCCAGGCGCATGCGCGCCAGCAACGCCTCGCCCGACAGCCCGGGCGGCAGTTCCACCGGCAGCTCCAGGCGGCCCAGCAGCGCCGCCAGCCGCGCGGTGTCGGACCACGGCGCCCGGCCCAGGTCGGCCGACAGCCGGGCCGCCAGCACCATGCCCACGGCCACGGCTTCGCCGTGCAGCAGCCCGCCGTAGCCCTGTTCGGTCTCGATGGCATGGCCGAAGGTGTGGCCGAAGTTGAGCAGCATGCGTTCCCCCTGCTCGGTTTCGTCGCGGACGACGATGCCGGCCTTGTGCGCGCAGCTGGTGGCGATGGCGTGGGCCAGGGCGTCGGCATCGCGGGCCAGCAGCGCTTGCGCGTTCTGCTCCAGCCAGCCGAAGAACGCCGGGTCGCCGATGGCGCCGTACTTCACCACTTCGGCCAGGCCGGCCCGCAGCTCGCGCGCCGGCAGGGTGTCGAGCGTGGCCACGTCGGCCAACACCGCGGCGGGCTGGTGGAACGCGCCGACCAGGTTCTTGCCCTGGGGCAGGTCGACGGCGGTCTTGCCGCCGACCGACGAATCCACCATCGCCAGCAGGGTGGTGGGCAGCTGCACGAAGCGCACGCCGCGCATCCAGCACGCCGCCGCGAATCCGGCGATGTCGCCGACCACGCCGCCCCCCAGCGCCACCACGGTGGCGTCGCGGCTGGCGCCCAGGGCGGCCAGCGCCGACATCACGTCGCCCAAGCGCGCGAGGGTCTTTTCCTGCTCGCCGGCGGGCAGCACCAAGCTGCCGGTGGTCTTGCCGGCCAGCGCCGACTGCACGCGCGCCAGGTAATGCGGCGCGACATTGGCGTCGGTCACCACCAGTGCGTGGCGGCCGGTGACCAGCGCGGCGATCGCGGCGGCGTCGTCGAGCAGGCCGCGGCCGATGCGGATGGGGTAGCGGCGCTCGCCCAGGTCCACCTGCAGTTCGCGCACGGTCACGGCGTGGCGGCCGCGCGCTGCCAGCGCTGCTTGAGCAGGGCGCCCAGCCGTTCGGCGGCCACGGCCACGGCCAGGCCGTCGGCGTCGAACGCCAGGTCGGCGATGTCGCGGTAGATCGGGCCGCGCTCGATGGCCATGGCTTCGAGCTTGGCGCGCTTGTCGCCCACGTCCAGCAGCGGCCGGGAGCGGTCACGGGCAAGCCGCTCGATCTGCTGGTCCACGCTCACCTGCAGGTGCACGACGAAGCCGCGGGCCTTGAGCCGGTCCCGGTTCACTTCGGCCAGCACGGCGCCGCCGCCGGTGGCTACCAGCTGGCCCTCGCCGCGCATGAGTTCGGCGACGAGCGCGGTTTCGCGGGCGCGGAAACCGGCCTCGCCTTCGCATTCGAAGATCAGCGGTACGGCGGCGCCGGTGACTTCCTCCAGCCGGTGGTCGCAGTCGACGAAGGACAGCCGCAGGCGCGCCGCCAGGCGTTTGCCGATCGAGGTCTTGCCGGCGCCCATCGGGCCGACCAGTACGAGGTTCGGGGCGGGATTCATGGGCGACGATGCTAGCATCCCGGCATGACTGCATTGTCTTCGCGCCGCGCGGCGCAGCCCTCGCCGGGCGTTGGCTGGCCATGAGCAAGGACCTGGTGGTCGTGGCCGGCGCGGGCGACGTCGGCAGCCGGCTGGCGGCGCTGCGGATCGCGCGCGGCGACGACGTCATCGCGCTGCGCCGCCGCGACGTGCCGGCGGGCGAGGGCGTACGGGCGCATCGCGCCAACCTCGCCACCGGCGAAGGCCTGTCCACTCTGCCGCGCCAAGCGGTGTCGATCGTCTTTTGCGCCGCGCCCGACCAGCGCGACGAGGCCGCCTACCGTGGGCTCTACCACGACGGCCTGCGCCGCCTGCTCGATGCCTGCCAGGCGCCGCGCGTGGTCTTCGTGTCGTCCACCGCGGTGTACGCGCAGGACGGCGGTGAATGGGTGGACGAAGGCACGCCGGCGCGGCCCGCGGCCTTCAACGGCCGTGTGCTGCTGGACGCCGAGCGGGTGCTGGCGCCGCTGCCGGGCGGCACGGTGCTGCGGCTCTCGGGCCTGTATGGCCCGGGCCGGGACTCCCTGCTGCGGAAGGCGCGCGATGGCGATCCCGGCGAGCCGCGCTGGACCAACCGCATCCATGTCCAGGACGCGGCTGCCGCGCTGTCGCACCTGCTCGACCTGCGCCACCCGCAGCCGGTGTACCTGGGCAGCGACGATGGGCCGGCGCTGGAGACGGAGGTGCTGGCCTGGGTGCGCGCGTCGGAAGGCCTGCCGGTGGTCGCGCCGGGCGACGGACCCGAGCGCGGCCGGCGCGTGCGCAATGCGCGCCTGAGGGCGAGCGGCTGGGCCCCGGGCCATCCCGGCTACCGGTCGGGCTACGCCAGCCTGCTGGCCACCCCAGGCGTATAGTCGTTTGGCCCGCTCCGGGCGCAACCCGAGGAAAAGCACATGGCCACCGTCACCAAAGTGATCGAAGTCTCGTCGTCCTCCAAGAAGAGCGTCGAGGACGCCGTGCAGAGCGGCCTGAAAAAGGTCTCCAAGAGCGTCAAGAACATCAAGGGCGCCTGGGTCAACGACATCAAGGTGGTCTGCGACGACGACGGCAGCATCACCGAGTGGCGTGTGAACATGCGCGTGAGCTTCGTGGTGACCTGATCCCCGCGCCAGGCGCGGCCACCCAGCCGCGCCGGCAGTGCGCGGCGGGTCGCTTCGGGGCGACAATGGGGCAACCGAGGACCCGCCCATGACCGACCTGTACGCGCAAGCGCTCGACACCTTCGCCGTCCTGCTCAAGGAAGCCACCGACGGCGGCGACTCCGAGCCCACGGCCATGACCCTGGCCACGGCCGACGCCCGCGGCAGGCCGGCGGCGCGCACCGTGCTGCTCAAGGCCTTCGACGCCCGCGGCTTCGTCTTCTACACCAACTTCGAAAGCCGCAAGGGCCACCAGCTGGCCGAGAATCCGCAGGCCGCACTGCTGTTCCTGTGGAAGACCCTGCGCGAACAGGTGCAGGTGAAGATCGAGGGAGGCGTGGAGCCGGTGACGCCGGCCGAGGCCGACGCGTATTTCGCCTCGCGGCCGCGCCCGAGCCAGATCGGCGCCTGGGCCTCGATCCAGTCCCAGACCCTGGATGCGCGCGAAACCTTCGAAGCGCGCATCACCGAGTTCGAGCACAAGTTCGAGGGCGCGGACGTGCCGCGCCCCGCGCACTGGTCGGGCCTGCGCGTGGTGCCCGAACGCATCGAGT
>Ga0105045_10000779_pt1 | contig 24526 bp, 23 predicted proteins | sample MAT02_FD_78089 | JGI IMG/M metagenome (GOLD analysis project Ga0105045, IMG submission 78089) | Freshwater microbial communities from Lake Fryxell liftoff mats and glacier meltwater in Antarctica - MAT-02 (megahit assembly) | ecosystem: Environmental > Aquatic > Freshwater > Ice > Liftoff... | reverse complement strand
GCGCACCACAGCGGATCACCCTGTCGGACGGCGCGACGATTGACCTGAAAATGCCCGCCGGGGTTGAAGGCGGCACCCAGATGCGGCTTGGCGGCAAGGGTCAGGCGGGGCCTGGCGGCACGGGCGATGCCATCGTCACCATCGATATCAAAGACCACCCGCATTTTATCCGCGACGGCGCAAACATCCGGCTCGACCTGCCAATCAGTCTGAAAGAAGCGGTGCTGGGTGCAAAAGTGAAAGTGCCGACTGTTGATGGGCCGGTGATGCTGTCTGTCCCCCCCGGCGCGACATCAGGCCGGGTCATGCGGCTGAAGGGCAAGGGTTGGAGCATCAAGGGCGACGGGCGCGGTGATCAATATGTGCGTTTGATGATTGATTTGCCCGCTGACGACACCGCGCTTCAGGCCTTTGCCCAGGGGTGGGACGATCCACACGATCCGCGCGCCGGATTTTATGACTGACCCTGGCAAGGCCGCCCGGTTAAAGGGCCGGGTGCGTGCCATGCCCGGTTTCAGTGGCGGACTGCTGCAGCCGCTGTGGCGCGCCGTTGTCGCCACATTCAATGAAGGCTTTATTCACGCGGGCAACCTTGCCTATCTGTCACTGATCACGTTGTTTCCTTTTTTCATTGCGGCCACCTTTATCGCTGGGGCAATCGGACAGGGCGAAGCGGGGCGGGCGGCTGTGGCGGCGGTGCTGGCCACCATGCCCACCAGCGTCAGCAATGTTATCCGCGAACCTGTTTATGATGTGCTTGATTCGCGGGGTGCCGGCGGGCTTTTGTGGATCGGCGCGCTGGTCGGATTGTGGACCGTTGCCGGCCTGATCGAAACGATCCGCGATATCCTGCGGCGTGCCTACAACACCGAATTTGCGCGTAGTTTCTGGCAATACCGGCTTGGCTCGATCGGTCTGATCGTCGCGGCGGTTGTGCTCATGATGATCTCATTTTCGGCGGAAGTCGCCTTTGTCGGGCTTAGCCAGTTTATCGATCGCCTGGCACCGCGCTTTGGGGGCCTGATCGGCGATTTCGGATTGTCGCGCTACGTTCCGCTGCTGGGCTTGTTTCTGGCGATTTATATATTGTTTCTGGCGCTCACCCCGTCAAAATTCCGGGGGCGACGCTATCCCAAATGGCCGGGCGCGCTGCTGACCGCCTTGTGGTGGGTGATCACGCTGTGGGCGCTGCCCTTGGCGCTGGCATATTTCTTCAGCTATGACCTGACTTATGGCAGTCTGGCAGGGGTGATGGTCGCGCTGCTGTTTTTCTATGTCGTTGGTCTGGGATTGGTTATGGGGGCACAGTTCAACGCCGCGCTCGCCGAAACGGTCGATGCCCGCGAAGCCGAAGTGGAATCATGATGAGTGGATTGATGCAGGGCAAGCGCGGGCTGATCATGGGGCTGGCGAACGATAAATCGCTGGCCTGGGGGATTGCCAAGGCGCTGCATGGCGCGGGTGCAGAGCTTGCCATCAGCTATCAGGGCGAAGTGATGGAAAAGCGTGTCCGACCATTGGCGCAGCAGCTGGGCTGCGATTTTCTGATTGATTGCGATGTGTCGACCGAGGCCGAACTCGACAAGGCGTTTGCCACACTGGCCGCGCGCTGGCCGACCATCGATTTCGTCGTCCACGCCATCGGTTATACTAACAAGGACGCGCTGCGCGGCAAATATGCCGACGTCACGCTTGACGATTTTCTGATGACCATGAACATCAGCGTGTACAGCTTCACCGCCGTCGCCGCGCGCGCCGCCGCGATGATGACGCCATATGATGCGGCCTCTGGCCGGGGCGGAGGCAGCATGCTGACGCTTAGCTATTATGGCGCGGAAAAGGTCATTCCGCATTACAACGTCATGGGCGTGGCCAAGGCAGCGCTGGAGGCTAGCGTCAAATATCTTGCCAACGACTATGGCCCGGGCGGCATCCGCGTGAACGCGATTTCCGCCGGTCCGATCAAGACGCTGGCGGCCAGCGGTATTGGCGATTTTCGCCTGATCCTGAAATGGAACGAACATAACGCCCCGCTGCGCCGCAATATCACCATCGACGACGTCGGTGGATCGGCCCTTTATCTGCTCAGCGATCTGGCCAGCGGTGTGACGGGGGAGACGCATCATGTCGATGCAGGCTATCACACCGTCGGCATGAAGCAGGAAGATGCGCCGGATATCGCGCTGGTATGATGGCGGGCTGGGCCATCGATCATGTGCAAACTGCCATCCCTGTTGGCGGAGAAACCGTTGCGCGCGCATATTATGGCGGTGTGCTTGGATTGAGTGAAATCGCCAAACCAGCCGCCATGGCAGCACGCGGGGGGTGCTGGTTCGCTGTAGGTGATCGCCAGTTGCACCTGGGCGTCGAGGCCGATTTTCGGGCAGCAAAGAAGGCGCATGTCGCGTTGGCAACGGATCATCTTCCAGCCTTGCGCGGCGCGATAGGCACTGCGGGCTACGCATGCTTTGCCGACGACCCTGTCGATGGACGCGCGCGTTTTTTTACGCACGATCCGTTCGGCAACCGCATTGAGTTTATTGAGGGCCAGCAATGAGCATCAACAGTTTCGGCCACCTCTTTCGCTTTACCACTTGGGGCGAGAGTCACGGGCCGGCTATCGGCGCGGTGGTCGATGGCTGCCCGCCTGGGCTGGCGCTGACCGAGGCGGACATTCAGCCCTTCCTCGACAAGCGTCGTCCGGGCACCAGCAAATATACGACCCAGCGGCAGGAACCCGATCAGGTGCGGATCCTGTCGGGCGTGTTCGAGGGCAAGACCACTGGCACGCCGATTTCGCTGATGATCGACAATGTCGATCAGCGATCAAAGGATTATAGCGAGGTCGCGCAGGCCTATCGTCCCGGCCATGCCGATTATGCCTATGACGCCAAATACGGCTTTCGCGACTATCGCGGCGGCGGGCGGTCGAGCGCGCGCGAAACCGCGTCGCGCGTTGCGGCGGGCGCGGTGGCGCGGCTGGTGATCCCGGACGTGCTGATCCACGCCTGGGTTGCCGAAATCGGCGGCGATGCGATTGACCGTGATAATTTCGACCTTGAGGAAATTTATCGCAATCCCTTTTTCTGTCCCGATGCGGCGGCGGCGCAGCGGTGGGAAAAACTGGTCGATGACGCGCGCAAAGCCGGCAGCAGCCTGGGTGCGGTCATCGAATGCGCCGCAACCGGCGTTCCCGCAGGCTGGGGCGCACCGCTCTATGCCAAGCTGGACGCCGAACTGGCGCACGCAATGATGGGGATCAATGCGGTCAAGGGCGTGGAGATCGGTGCGGGCTTTGACGCGGCACGCTTGAGCGGCGCGGAAAATGCCGATCGCATGCGCCCCGCCAGCGATGGCAGCAACCGGCCGGAGTTTCTGACGAACAACAGCGGCGGGATCGCGGGCGGCATCTCCACAGGCCAGCCCGTCGTCGTCCGCGTCGCCTTCAAACCGACCAGCAGCATCCTGACCCCGGTCGAAACTATAACGCGTCCGAACCGCGATGGGGTGTCCGAGGCTACCGACATCATAACCAAGGGCCGCCATGATCCGTGCGTCGGCATCCGGGGGACGCCGGTGGTCGAGGCAATGATGGCGCTGGTTCTGGCCGACCAGAAACTTCTGCACCGCGCGCAATGTGGGTGACCGATGACGGCGATTGTCGATCATCGCGCGCGATGCTAGGCCGAGGCCAGGCCATTGAGAAGATTGTGGTCAAGGGGGAGCAGAGATGGGTTGGTGGTTCGGCATAGCCTTGTGGAAGCGCGTCGTGGGGGCGCTATTTGCCGGGATCGCACTGGGGCTGATTTGGGGTCCGGAATCCGAAACTATCAAGTGGATTGGCGATCTGTTCGTCAAATCCATCAAGATGCTGGTCGTTCCTCTCATTTTCTTTTCGTTGGTGTCCGGCGTAGCTGCGCTCGGCGATATTCGTAAACTTGGGCGCGTTGGCGGGCGCGCCATGCTCCTGTTCGTCGTTACGGCACAGATTGCGGTCTGGCTAGGAATGGGGTTGGGGGTTTTGTTTCAGCCGGGCACCGGCATCGATATCAGCAACATCCAGAAAGGGACAATACCCGAGGTTGTCGACAATAGTTTTTCAGCAATGATCTTGTCGATGATTCCTGAAAGTCCGGTAAAGGCCATGGCCGACGTCGATGTATTGCCGCTCATTATCTTTGCCCTGCTGATCGGCGTGGGTATTTTGATGGCTAAGGATGAAGCGAAACCGGTCGCTATAATATTCGACGCTGGCACTGCGGTGATGACCAAGGTAACGATGCTGGTCATGGAGCTGACGCCATTTGGCGTTTTTGCGCTGATGGCGTGGGTCGCCGGAACATTGGGTTTAGAGGCGTTAAAGGCGCTCGCGCAGCTTGTCGTGCTCAACTATATTGGCTGCCTCATTATCATTGGCGTTGTTTATAGTTTGTTGATCAAACTTGTTGCGCGCCAATCGGTTGTCGGCTTCTTTCGCGGGTCGATCGACGCGATGGTTGTAGCGTTTTCGACAGCATCTTCAAACGCAGCGCTGCCAGTCACTTTACGCTGTGCTCAGCGCAATCTTGGCGTGTCAAAGAGCGTTTCAAGCTTTGTAATATCGCTTGGTGCCACCATCAACATGAATGGAACGGCCATGTTCTTGGGTCTGGTCACGATGTTTGGTGCGCAATTCTATGGCATCACACTCGATATGACCGATTATGTCATGATCGCGATTACCGGCACTCTTGCCTCCATTGGCGCGGCAGGCATTCCTGGATCAGGGCTCATCATGATGACGCTGGTTTTGACGATGGTGGGCGTGCCGCTTGAAACTATCGCGCTGGTAGCGGGCGTCAACCATGTGATGGACATGATGCGCACTTGCACCAACGTGACTGGCGATGCTGCCGTAGCGGTTACGGTCGCCGCCTTGACCGGTGATCTGAACAGCAAGGAACTATCCAGCGCCGATGATATCTGACGCTGGAGCGCGGCGACGAAACGTGGTTCAAGCAGATGTCGTCAAACTTTAGCTGACGTCCCTTCGCTTCAATCCTCGCGGATTGGTCCATCGGCGTTGCATGCGCGATTTACCGGTGGAGGCGGCGGCGGGACGAATGGACAAGGCCCGTTTGATCGGGTTCAATCTTCCTTGATCTGCCCATCGCCCATCTCACGCATCGTGGGTGCGGCGCGGGACGGCGGCGGAGAATAGCTTGGCTCCGGTGCAGCGCGCGGCTGTGGCGGCGCGGCGCGCGCTTCAGGGGCTGCCCGGGGTGCAGGTGCCGGGGCGATAATAGCAGAATTATCGTCTGAAACCCGTGCGGGCAGGTTATAGCGCGGGACACGCGGCGTGCCCGTCACTGGCGCCCCACCATCGGCGGCCGGCGGGGCCCAGCCACCACCCCGGCGCGGCCGGTCACCCCGACCTTCGCCTCTGGGCCGGTCACGTGGCCGGTCTATGCCATCATGGCCGGTCCAGCCGTCGCTGCCGGCACCGCCACCGATTGGCGGCGGCGGCGGAACAGCGTTGCCGCGATCCCCGCGACCAAAGCCGCGTCCCGGGCGCGGCCCTTCATGGTGGCCATCGCGTCCCTGAAAATGATCGCCATGATGCCCCCGGCGGCCATGATGCTGCCACCACGCGCGGCGGCCACCCCAATAGGACAGATAGTCGTGGTTCATGCTGTGGCGGCGGCCATAGCGGTCGAACAGGAACAGGCCATGGCCGGGATAATAGAGCTGTTGGTGCCAGCCCCCGCCAAAGCCAATCTGGATAAATCCGGACTGGTAGTCGGCGGCGTCATAACAATCATAGCCATAACCGTCGTCATAAGCATAGGGATCATTGGTCCAATAACCGTCGCCATAACGCGATGAGCAATCCGCACTGGCATAGGATGCCCCATTGATGTCGCCATAATAACATCCGCCCAGCGACAGACTGGTAAGTGCAGCAATGCAAAGGTTGCGCACAGCAGGTGACAGTTTCATCACGGTTCATCCCTTTGGCCGGCGAGTCGTGCGGGCGGTTTCATCCTGTCTCAGCAGTTGCACGGCCTGGCTTGAATTGAAAATGAATGGCCAATCGCGCGACATATCCGCACTTACTTGCAATCATGTCAGTAACGCCTTAGCCATTGCGCAACGGATGCGCGCTAACCCGCGTGACAGGGAGACGAGCCGACCATGAATGCCCCCACCAAAGCCAAGAGTTTCAATCCGCTGCGCGCCGAGTGGGAAACGCATTGGATGCCCATGCCGCCGCCCGCATCACTCGATGATATTCCCGGCGACGATGGCAGTCCGATTGTCGGCAACACGCTCAAGATGCTGAAAGACCCGCTAGGCTTCGCCCAGCGCATGGTGGCTACCCATGGCAAGGTTTACCGGAACAAGGCGTTTGGTGGCCGCGCGGTGCAGCTGGTGGGGCCAGAGGCGAACGAGCTATTGCTGTTCGACCGCGACAAGATTTTTTCGTCGGAACAGGGTTGGGGCCCGGTTCTCAACCTGCTGTTCCCGCGCGGGCTGATGCTGATGGATTTCGAAAAGCATCGTGCGGATCGCCGTGTGCTGTCGGTCGCATTCAAACCCGAACCGATGCGGCTTTATGCTGACGCCCTCAACGACGGCATCGGCAAGCGCGTGACCGAATGGTCGGGTCAGCGCCTGCTCTTTTACCCCGCGATTAAACAACTGACGCTCGATCTGGCCGCAACCAGCTTCCTCGGCATCCCTTGGGGGCCAGAGGCGAACAAGATCAACAAGGCGTTCGTGGATATGGTCCAGGCCTCGGTCGGCGTGATCCGTAAACCGCTGCCCTTTACCGCCATGGGGCGCGGTGTCGCGGGCCGCAAATTCCTCATCGAATATTTCACCCCGATGGTGGAGGTGCGCCGCGCGTCGGATAGCGAAGATATCTTCACCCAGATTTGCAAAGCGACTGATGAGGATGGCCAATACCTCCCGGTCGCTGCCATCGTCGATCACATGAATTTCCTGATGATGGCGGCGCACGACACCATTACCAGTTCGGTCACCTCGATGGTCTGGCTGCTTGCCGCCAACCCTGAATGGCAGGACAAGCTGCGCGAAGAAATGTTGCGCGTATCGCCAGCAGGGCAGGGCGTCGGCCATAATGCATTGGGCGAACTGGTGCTGACCGAAATGGCGTTCAAGGAATCGCTGCGCTTGATCCCTCCGGTGCCGAGTATTCCGCGCCGCGCGTTGAAGGATTTCGAATTCGGCGGTTACCGTATTCCGGCGGGCACGCCCGTCGGCATCAACGTCAATTATACGCACCAAATGGAAGAATATTGGCCCGAACCGGCCAAGTTCGACCCGCTGCGCTTCACGCCGGAGGCATCACGCGGGCGTCACAAATATGCCTGGGTTCCCTTTGGCGGCGGCGCACACATGTGCCTCGGGCTGCATTTTGCATACATGCAGGCCAAGATTTTCCTGCACCATGTGCTGACGACGCACCGCATCACAATCGAACCCGGCTATGTTCCCGAATGGCAGGCGTGGCCCATCCCAAAGCCGAAGGACGGCCTGCCGGTGACGTTCGAGAAATTGGGGTGATGGAGACCACCGTTCGGCTGGCGTGGGCAACGCTGGCTCTGATCCATGTCATGCCCGCACTGGCATTGTTCCGTCCGTCATTGATCACCAGCCTTTACGGAGTGGCGGCTGGCGATCCAGCCTTCCTGCTGCTCCATCACCGCGCCGCCTTGTTTCTGGGCGTGTTCCTGCTCTGCATCTGGTCAATCTTTGACCATGGCGCGCGACCAGTGGCGGCGGCGGTAGCGGCGATCAGCATGATAAGCTTTCTGTTGCTCTATTGGCAGGCGGGCAGCCCAGCGGCGCTACACACCATCGCGGTTGTCGACCTCATCGGGCTCGCCCCGCTCGCGTTAGTCACGTGGGCCGCGTTAAAAAGCTGAGGCTTGCACTGGCCAATTTGCCAAGTGCGATAAGCGTTAGGCTGCCGGTCTGCATGGTTGCGCAGGGCCCCAAATCGCTTTGAGAACGAATCGGGACTCAGGCGGATTCGTCGAGGTTTCTGGTGTAAATCTCCGCCCGGCCAGCCGATTCGGGATGAAAAAGACGCCGCAATATCGTACCAAAGCGGAACAGTTGTGCAGGGCCGGTGCTTCAGGGTGGCTAGCCAAACACAAATTTATCACGGAAATATATAAGCTTGGTTTGCGGGAAAGCGGATAGCAGGCCTGGCTGTTGCGACCGCCGATGGCCGGAATCATGTTTACCGAAAAGTAAATTTGTGCAATGTTGACCTCTCAACAATTAGGAGAAAATCCATGTTTGCTCGTTTACTCTCCGCTGCAGCGTTGATTGCTGTTGCCAGTCCGGCTCTTGCCGTGACCGTTATCTCGAACTCTACAGGCGCGCCCGATCCAGGTGTGCCCGCGGGTTTGACCACGGTGGCCGACTTTACCAGTCCGCTGGCGCCAGGTGTTACAAACACAACTACCGGTAACGTCTTCACCGGAACGGGTTCGGTCGGCGGCCAATATGCCTCACCAGCCGGGAACCTCGGCGATTATCAGGCGGTGCTGGGCGGCGCTACGAGCACATTTACCTTTGCCAACGCGCTTAGCAAATTCAGCGTCTATTGGGGCTCGGTTGATGATTACAATAAGCTTGAATTCATGCGGGCGAACGGCACGGTCATGGGTACGTTCTCCGGCCTCAACTTTCCGCCGTCCGGTGGTAATCAGCCTTCAAACCTAACCAATCGGCGCATCACCTTTGGCTTTACTGGCGCCGAAGCTGTGAAGCAGGTCCGCTTCAGCTCGGGGCAAAATGCCTTTGAATATGACACGCTGGCTGCTGCTGGCATTCCTGAACCCTCGACATGGGCCATGATGATCTTGGGCTTTGGCCTGATCGGCGGCGCGGTTCGGCGTCGCCGTCCGAAAGTGACCCTCGCCTTCGCCTAGGATTTCGCAGAATATCTTTAAAGGGCCCGGGCCAGAAGCCCGGGCCCTTTATCCTTCCGGTCGCACGTTCAGACCGTAAAGCTCTCGCCGCAGCCGCATGCGCCCTTGGCGTTGGGGTTGGCGAACACAAATCCGGCGGCGAAATCATCCTCGACCCACTCCATCGAGCTGCCGATCAGATACAGCACCGACGCGCCATCGATAAAGAATGTCCCGCCGGGCGTCTCTATCCGCTCGTCAAACGGTGCCGCCTCGCTGACATAATCGACCGAATAGGCCAGCCCCGAACAGCCGCGCCGCGGGGTCGACAGTTTGACGCCAATCGCCCCATCGGGCGCGGCGGCCATCAGCGCGGTAATGCGCGCCTCGGCTGACGGGGTCAGCAGCACGGCAGCGGGCCGGGCTACTCTCGCTTTTAGGGGTGTTTTGGCCTCGGTCATCATAACATCCCCAGTTCAAGCCGCGCTTCGTCGGTCATATTCCCCGGCGACCAAGGCGGATCCCAGACCAGGTTGACCTCAACATCACCCACCCCCGGCACGGCACCGACGCGCAGCTCAACCTCGGCGGGCATCGATTCGGCGACCGGGCAGTTCGGCGTTGTCAGTGTCATGTTGACCACCACATGCCCCTCACCAATCTCGACCCCGTAAATCAGCCCCAGATCATAAATATTTACCGGGATCTCAGGGTCGAAAATCTCTTTCAGCGACGTAATCACCGCCTCATACAAATCGCCGCCCACGCCGTGCGGATCTGCAGGCTTGGGCTGTTCAGCCAGAAAGCCGGCGAGATAGTCGCGCTTGCGTTCCAGCTTGTCGGCCGCGCTCTCGACGGACACATCGTCCACCCGCGCGCGGGGCGCGGCGCTAACGCTCTCGACCTCTTCAACTGCGAACTTGCTCATCCGAAAATCCTTGTCACGCGGTGCAATCCGTCAACCAGCGCCGCCACATCACTCTCATCGCTATACAGCCCAAAGCTGGCGCGCGCCGTCGCGGGCACGCCCAGATAGTCCATCAGCGGCTGGGCACAATGATGCCCGGCGCGGATCGCAACCCCGCTTTCGTCCAAAATAGTGGCAATGTCGTGCGGATGCACCCCTGCCATGGCGAAACTGACGATGCCGACGCTGTCATCGGGGCCATAAAGGGTGATGCTGTTGAACTTGCGCAGCGCATCGCGCGTCGCGGCAACCAGCGCGCCTTCATGCGCGTGGATCGCCGCCACCCCAATCGCATCGACATAATCGACCGCTGCGTGCAGCGCCACCGCCTCGACAATCGCAGGCGTCCCCGCCTCAAACCGCATCGGCGCGGGGGCATAGGTCGTGCGTTCAAATGTCACCCGGTCGATCATCGACCCCCCGCCCTGCCACGGTGGCAGATCGGCCAGCTTGCGGCTCCACAGCACGCCAATGCCGGTCGGGCCGTACAGCTTGTGTCCCGAAAACACATAATGGTCGCATCCCAGCGCGGCCATGTCGACGGGCAGGCGCGGTATTGCCTGGCACCCGTCGATCAGCAGTTCTGCGCCAACGCCGTGCGCCAGTTCCGCCGCGCGCGTGACATCCAGCACGCTGCCCAGCACATTCGATACATGCGCCAGTGCCACCATCTTGTGCGCGGGCGTCAGCATCGCTGCGGCGGCATCCAGGTCGATCCGCCCGTCAGCGGTCAGTGGACAGACGTCAACCTGCCATCCGGCAAGCTGCCACGGCACGATATTGCTGTGATGTTCCAGCGTGGACAGAAGCACGCGCCCCTTGTCCCGGTGCGTCTGTGCGATCAGGTTAATGCCCTCGGTTGCGCCGCGCACGAACACAATCTCGTCCTCACGCCCGCCGATAAACTGGGCCACGCGGCGCCGTGCCGCTTCATAAGCCTGCGTCATATTGGCCGACCGCGCATAGACACCCCGGTGCACCGAGGCATAGTCGACACCCATCGCGCGCGTGGCGGCATCAATCACGACCTGGGGTTTCTGCGCCGTCACCGCGCTGTCCAGATAATGCCAGCCGTCGGTCAGGCCGGGGAAATCGTCACGCAAAGCCCGGGGGGCCAAAGCTCCGCCTTCGCTTTCCCAACGCGCCATCGCGCGGGCTGTGGTGGCGACCATATTCACACCAATTCCCCTAATTTTTTCAGCGCCGCTTCGATCAGCGCGTCCTCATCGGCTGCGCCCTCGAACACCCCCGTGACAAAGGCCTGCAACATCAGCGTCTTTGCAGCGGCGGGCGCAATGCCGCGCGCCGCCAAATAAAATAGCCCCATCGGATCAAGCTCGCCAATCGCACAGCCATGGGCACATTTCACATCGTCGGCGTAAATCTCCAGCTCGGGTTTGGCATTGGCGGTCGCGCTGCGGTTCAGCAGCATTGCCTTGATGTCCTGTTCGCTGTCGGTTTGCTGTGCATCACGCGCCACCGCGACCTTGCCCAGATAGCTGACCGTGGCGGTGCCGCCTGCAACTGATCGCACCAGTTGGCGGCTCGTCGCGCCGGGTTCGGCATGGGTGACGGTGGTAATGATCTCCAGCGTCTGATCGCCGCCGCCAATCTGCGCGCAGCCCAACGTGAAATCTGCGCCCTCGTGCAACGTCACGTTCAGCTCGACACGCCCGTAATCCCCGCCGCTGTTCAGCACGTGTATCGCCGCTGCGGCGTTCTTGCCGATGCTCAGCGCCAGTTGCACGACGCCGCCGGCATCCTGCACGATGGTGCGTGCGAACGTCGCTCCAGCGGGGACAATGACATTCTCCGCTGCCGGCAAAGGCCAGATGCGGGCCAGCGCATCGATATTGGAATAGCGCCAGGCCTCATCTTTCCGGGAAGGAAGGGCTGTCACGCCGCAATCTCCGCATAGCCTTCGGCTTCGAGTTCGAGAGCCAGCTCCGGTCCGCCGGTCTTTACAATCCGGCCATCGGCCAGCACATGGACGAAATCGGGCCGCACATAGTCAAGCAGCCGCTGATAATGCGTGATCAGCAGCACCGCCTTGTCCGGCTTGCGCATGATCCGGTTGATTCCGTCGCCCACCACACGCAGCGCGTCGATGTCGAGGCCGCTGTCGGTTTCATCGAGCACCGCGAGCACGGGGGCGATGATCCCCATCTGCACCATCTCGTTGCGCTTTTTTTCGCCGCCTGAAAACCCGACATTCACCGGGCGTTTGAGCATTTCCATATCCATGTTGAGCGCAGCGGCCTGCGCGCGCGCAATTTTGAGGAACTCCGCGCCAGAAAGCGGCGTTTCCCCGCGATGCTTGCGCTGCGCGTTGAGCGCCTCCCGCAGGAACTGCACGTTCGACACACCAGGAATTTCAACCGGATATTGAAAGCCGAGGAACAGCCCAGCCGCGGCGCGTTCATGGGGGTCGAGGGCGAGGAGGTCCTGGCCTTGGAACGTCACGCTGCCCCCTGTCACCTCATAGCCAGGCCGCCCGCCCAGCACATAGGACAGCGTCGATTTCCCCGCGCCATTCGGCCCCATGATCGCGTGGATTTCGCCAGCGTTCAGCGAAAGGGTAAGGCCCTTTAGGATGGGCTTGTCGCCGACAGTGGCGTGGAGGTTAGTTATTCGGAGCATGGTCATTCCTGTATTCCCTGTCCCATCGGGAGAGGGTTGCGCAGACTTGCGCACTTGTTCGCTAGGCGCAGCTGGGTGAGGGGGTGCGCGGCCGCAATGGCAAAACCCCTCATCCAGCTCCGCCTGGCCGCTGAAGCGGCCAAGCTCAATATCCTGCTTCCGCCGGAATAAGAGGCCTGATGGGCGACGGCGGGGTGGAGGTTACGGATTTGGCGCATTTTGTGCACTCATCTGTTCGAGTATCTGCCGTTCTGCTGCAGAGACGACGCCGTTTGCCGCGTTGTTGATCGTTTCACGGCTGGCGAAGGGAATTTGCTCGCCGATTCCGTCGGCGATGAGGGTTACCGCTGCTGCGCGCGCGCCCGCCAGTGACCCCAGGTCGGCGAGACTGTCGGGGAGACGCCCGAATTCAGCCTGGTAAGCGGATACCGCGCTGCGAAGATCACCCTCATAGGAGGTCACGACCGCGCGCGCCTCGGGTGGCAAATGCGCGGCGACACGCTCGACGGTAAGCAACTTACCCGCCTTCTCCGCCGCTCCGCTGTCGAAACCAAGGTCCCCGCATCCAGCCAGTAAGGCGGCACCGAACATGACCAACAGAAAAGAACCGCGGTTACGGGTAGCCTTGTCGCCAACATTGGCGTGGAGGTCATTGATCTGGAGCATGGTCATTCCTTTAACCCCTCTCCCATCGGGAGAGGGTTGCGAAAGCTTGGCAGCGTGCTGCCTAACTGCGGCTGGGTGAGGGGGTGCGCGGCCGAAAGGGCAAAACCCTTAATCCAGCTCCGCCTAGCCGCCGAAGCGGCAAGTCTCCGTATCCTTCTCCCGCCGGGGGAAGGCGTGGCGGGGGCGGCATGGGGGTTATTGATTTGGAGCATTAATGTCACTTCCAAAGCCCCCCTGAAGGGGAGGTGAGTTGGCCCGCTTTGCTTGATCGCGCAGTGTCAGGGTCATCCAACCGACCCCTCAAGGCTTATCCCCAGCAACTTCTGTGCCTCGACCGCAAATTCCATCGGCAGTTGCTGGAGCACTTCCTTGGCAAAGCCATTCACGATCAGCGCCACCGCTTCTTCGGCATCCAATCCGCGTTGCTGGGCGTAAAACATCTGGTCGTCGGAAATTTTGCTCGTCGTTGCCTCATGCTCGATCTGCGCGCTGGGGTTGCGCACTTCGATATAGGGCACCGTATGCGCCCCGCTGAGACTGCCGAGGAGCAGCGAATCGCACTGGGTAAAGTTGCGCACGCCCTCGGCATTCGGGGCGACGCGGACGATGCCGCGATAGGTGTTGTTGCTGTGCCCCGCGCTGATGCCTTTGCTCACAATGGTGGAGCGTGTGCGCTTGCCATTGTGGATCATCTTGGTGCCGGTGTCGGCCTGCTGGTAATTGTTGGTCACGGCGACCGAGTAAAATTCGCCGACGCTGTCATCGCCGTTGAGCACGCATGACGGGTATTTCCACGTCACCGCGCTGCCGGTTTCAACCTGCGTCCAGCTCACCTTGCTGCGCGCGCCTTGGCACAGCGCGCGTTTGGTGACGAAATTATAGATGCCGCCCTTGCCCTCGGCGTCGCCGGGATACCAGTTCTGCACGGTCGAATATTTAATCTCGGCATCGTCCATCGCGACGAGTTCGACGACTGCGGCGTGGAGCTGATTTTCATCGCGCATCGGCGCAGTGCAACCTTCGAGGTAGCTGACGTAGCTGCCCTTTTCGGCGATAATCAAGGTGCGTTCAAACTGGCCGGTATTCTCCGCATTGATGCGGAAATAGGTCGACAGCTCCATCGGGCAGCGCACGCCTTCGGGGATGTAAACGAACGTCCCGTCGGAAAACACCGCGCAGTTGAGCGTGGCGAAATAATTGTCGCGCATCGGCACGACCTTGCCCAGCCATTGGCGGACGAGGTCGGGATATTCCTTGATTGCCTCCGAAATGCTGCGAAAAATCACGCCCGCGCGTTCGAGCTCTGCCCGAAACGTCGTTGCAACGCTGACACTGTCGAACACCGCATCGACCGCGACCCGCCGCGCAGGCAAACCGCCTGCTTCGCCGCCCTCGACACCCGCAAGCAGTTTCTGTTCGGCGATCGGGATGCCGAGCTTTTCATAAACGCGCAGGATTTCGGGATCGACCTCGTCAAGGCTGCCCAGCTTGGGCTTGACCTTGGGCGCTGCGTAATAATAGGCGTCCTGATAATCGATCGGCGGTACGTTGAGCTTGGCCCAGTCGGGCGGCGTCATCGTCTGCCACATCCGGAACGCTTTCAGCCGCCAGTCGAGCATCCATTCGGGCTCGTCCTTTTTCGCGGAGATGAAGCGCACGGTATCCTCGGTCAGGCCTTTTTCCGCGAACTCGGTTTCGATGTCGCTGGCCCAGCCATGCTCATAGTCCGCAACCTTGGCTGCGGCCTCATGCGCGGCGGCATCTTTAATTTGTACATCGGCCATTTTAAAACCCCGCCTGTGCCGAGCTTGCCAAAGCAATGCTCTTTTCTTTTTCCAACACGGAAGGGGAAAATGACCTTTCGACAGGCTTGGCGTGGGCGGGGTAGGGGGCCGATGTCAAACTTGCCAAACTCACCCCAGCCAGCGCCCCGCGGACCGCGCCATTCACCATGCCCCAGTGCGGTAGCACGCGGCAACTGCCCTCCAGCGCACAGTCATGGCGCGTGTCATCGACACACATCGTCATTGCAATCGGCCCCTCAATTGCTTCAATGATATCGGCCAGCGAAATCGCCGCTGCGGGGCGGGCCAGCCTTATGCCGCCGCCGGTGCCGCGCGTCGATGCCATCAACCCCGCGCGGGTCAGCATGCTGACCAATTTTTGCGCGGTGGGCAGCGGCACGCCGGTTTCCATGGACAAGGTGCTGGCATTGACACGGGTGCCGCCGCAATGGCGCGCGGCGGCGCTCATAAGCACAACGGCATAATCGGCAAGGTGCGACAGGCGCATAATATTCCTCGGACGGAGCGATTCGTCGATCAATGCGACCGATTTCATCCGATTAGATAAGCGCTGACCCGTACAAGCGCAAGTCGCGCGGGTTTATGTGTCGCTGACCAGTGGGCTGACCTGACCTATCAGCTTGTGCCGTCCCACCGTCGTCGCGCGCGTATAGTCTGTCGGATGGGATAGTTTGCCCGGCGTTGCACCTGCGAATTGTTTGACCTCGCGGATCAGATGCGACTGGTCGTAAAAAGCCTCGGCCAACGCAGCTTCGTCCATTTTATCGCCGCGCGCCAGCGCCGACGCGGTACGCAAGGCGCGATATTTTCGCGCCAGCATTTTCGGCGATACGCCATAAAATCTTTTGGTCATCCGCTCCACCGACCGCGCTGACATGCCACTGGCGGCAACCAGATCATCGACCTGCGGCGACGTAGTGGCCATCAGCCATTTGTCGACCGTCCGCGTGAACCACATCGGCGCTGGTTCGCCGCGCCGCAGGATCTCACGCGCCAGCGCCTGCATCGCGGCAATGCGCGCTATGTCGGTTTCCGCAGCAGCGATGATGGCGGCGGTCTGATGAATCCAGTCGCCAAACAGGTCGGCGGCGTGGATCGCACGGTCGGCGTAGAGCGCAGCGTCGGGGCCCATCAGCATGGCCCAGCCCGCCGGCATCAATCCCATTCCGATCAGATAGACCGGCCCATGTGATACCGCGCGCACCGGCGCACTGGTTGGACCAATGATAACCGCACCGCGCGCAGTAATGATCTGGCCGTCAAGCAGATGATATTCGCCGTGGACATCGTTTAAGTGAATTCGAATTTGCGGCCGGTCTGCGCGCTCCATCTCATCGAAATGCTCGACCTCAAAGCGTGCGATATAGATGGACGAGATAACCTCTGCCAAATCGGGGGCGGGTGGGAAATAGAGGATGGGACCGATATCGTCTTCGCTCATCGCTGAATCCAATACGGCGCAACATAGCGCAGATATGAACTAATCGATTGCAGGAAAAAGGAAAACGAAAAAGGCACCCGGCAGGATGTTCACCCGCCGGGCGCTTAAAGTGGGAAGGTTCCACACCGACCAGCGGTCTGGCCCCCTCCGGGTCGCACAGACGCTTTGTCACTGCAAAGTTGATTCGCCATAGGACAGAAACGACAACAATCGTTTGCACGATAAATTTCTTTTTATTCCTGCGCTTTAATCCACGCCTCTACGCGCCTGTCGAGCACAGCCAAGGGCATTGGACCGCCGGTCAAAACGACATCGTGAAATCCACGCCAGTCGAATTTGCGTCCTAACCGGTCCCTGGCCCGCTGGCGCAGTTCCATGATCTTGATCTTGCCGATAGTATAGGCGGTCGCCTGACCGGGATAGACGATATAGCGTTCGATCGCCTTGACGATGTCGCCCTCTGGATTGGGTGTATTATCCTTCAGATACTGGATTGCCGTCTCGCGCGACCAGCGTTTGTCATGCAGGCCGGTGTCGACGACCAGTCGGCACGCGCGCCACAATTCCATCCCCAATCGCCCGAAATCACTGTACGGATCGGAATAGAAACCCATGTCTTTGCCCAGTTCTTCGGAATACAGCCCCCAACCCTCGGTATAGGCAGTGAATCCGGCAAAGCGGCGAAAGGGCGGGACGTCCTTAAGCTCGGTCTGTACCGCGCGCTGTAAATGATGTCCCGGCACCCCTTCATGATAGGCGAGCGCCTCCAGTTCGGTGATCGGCATATCGCGCAGGTTGAACAGGTTGGCGTAATACACCCCTGGCCGCGACCCGTCGGGCGCGGGGGACTGATAAAATGCCTTGCCTGCCGATTTTTCACGGAACGCCTCCACCGCCTTGATCGTCAACGGCGCTTTGGGCAGCACGCCAAAATATTCGGGGAGCTTGGCCTGCATCGCCGCCATTTTTTGCTCGGCATCGGCCAGATAGGCCTCGCGCGTGGTGTGATAAAATTTGGGGTCGGTGCGGACATGGATGAAAAATTCATTCAGCGTGCCCTTAAAGCCAACCTTGTTCATGATGCCGCGCATTTCGCCATGTATGCGCTTTACCTCTGTCAGGCCCAGATCATGGATCTGATTCGCGGTCATGTCGGTGGTGGTATATTGGCTCAGCAGCGCGCGGTAATAGGCGGCTCCGTCGGGCATCCGCCAAACGCCGTCGTCGGTCGGCGCGAGCGCCTGTTGTCGCTCCATCTCGGTGCGCAGGCGGCGATAGGCCGGACCCGCGCTTGTGGACCATGCCTGCACCGCCGCCATGTTCAGCGCCTGCCGCCGTTCCGCGCCAATCTCCAGTTTCTCAATTTTGGCGCGAAAATCGTCAAGCAGGGCCTGGCCCGACATCTGTTTATCGCGCGCCGCCCGCGCCAGATTGTCGATATCGGAAATGACATAAGCGTAAACCCACTTCGGCGCCTGAATGCCGTTAGCAAAACGACGTGCACTTTCGGCGGAAAGATCGTCGATCTGCGGCCCCAGCCCGCGCAGGCGCGCGATATAGGCCTCGGCCTCGCTTTCGTTCGCAACGCGATGGATATTGATCAGAAAGGCGGGCAGATCGCTGTGCGCGCCGTTCATCTGGTCAAAGATATACCCATGGTTGCGAAACGGAAACAGCGCCCGCGAGCGGGTCGCAATATCGTCGAACAATTCAACCGATAGTCGCTCCTCGACCGACAGCGTGGAAGCGTGGAAACTGGTGCGCAGCGCCGATGCGGTTGCCTGGAGCAGTTTTTCCTGCGCAACCTGTGTCTCGTCGCCGGTTGGATTCCAGCGGCCATAATCGGCATCGCGTACCCCGCGATAGGATTTTGTTTCGGGCAAGAGCGACAATTGCGCCGCATCATAACCGTTGAAGAAAGCGGCCAGACCTGCGCCCTGCGGAACCGGCGCTGCAATCGGCGGTGATGTCGGCGCGGGCGCGCTATCCATGACGGCACAGCCAGCGGCAAGCATCGCTAGCGGGGAAATGGCAAGCAGGCGAATACAGGAACGGTGCGACATATTTCTCTCCATAAACCAATTACGCCAAGGCTTGCCAGAAGCCCCCTGCACGCGCAATGGCCGCGCCATGACAATGCTCGCCACATTTGCCGATACGGTCTTCGCGCTCGCCCGCCCGGTGGTGCATGCCAGCGATGCCGAGGCCGCGCACAGCCTGACCATCACCGCGCTCGAACGCTTGCCCCGCGCGCGCTGCGCGGTGACGTCGCCGGTGTTGGCGACAACCGTCGCAGGGATTGATTTTCCCAACCCCGTCGGCCTTGCCCCAGGCTTTGACAAGGACGCCAAAGTCCCCGCCCAAATGCCGCACTTTGGCTTTGGTTATGTCGAGGTCGGTACGCTGACCCCGTTGGCGCAGTCCGGCAACCCGCGCCCCCGCCTGTTCCGCCTGACGGAGGACCGCGCCGTCATCAACCGGTTGGGCTTTAATAACGGCGGGCAGGATGCGGCCCTGAAACGGATCGCGCGCGCCCAGAAGGCGGGTCTTGTTGTCCCGCTGGGGATCAACATCGGCGCGAACAAGGACAGTAGCGATCGCATCGCCGATTATGCGCGCGGGATGGCGGCCATGGCCCCGTTGGCGGATTACATCACCGTCAATATCAGCTCGCCCAATACGCCGGGCCTGCGTGCGTTGCAGGACAAAGGCGCACTAGCGGCACTGGTCGCAGCCGTGCGCGCAGCGACAACAGTCCCGCGCCCAATTTTCCTGAAAGTCGCGCCTGATCTTGAACCTGCGGACATCGACGATATCGTCGCTGTCGCGATGGACCAATGCCTGGACGCGCTGATCGTGAGCAACACCACCATCACGCGACCGCCGCTGACCAGTGCTGCGGCAAGCGAAACCGGCGGCTTGTCTGGCGCGCCGCTGCGCGGCCTTGCGCAACAGCGCCTCCGTGATTTCCGTAAGGCGAGTGGCGGGGCCATCCCGCTGATCGGCGTCGGCGGCATCGCCAGCGCCGATGACGCCTGGGCCCGCATCCGCGCCGGGGCATCGCTCGTGCAAATCTATTCGGCGCTTGTGTATGAAGGGCCGGGGCTCGCAGGCCGCATCGCGCGCGGGTTAGAGGTGCTGGCCAAGCGCGACGGCTTTGTCCGGGTGGCCGATGCCGTTGGTGCCGATGGCTGATGCACTTGCACGGCACGCTGCGGCGGGCCAAGGTCGCGCTATGCTGAACCGATTCCTGCTAACGCTCGCGCCGTTCCTGCTCATCTGGCCGCAACTTGTCGTCGCGCAAGGGGTGACCAGCACGGCCGACCCGCGCGCAACGCTGGCGGGCAAGGAAATTCTGGCCAAGGGCGGATCGGCCACCGATGCCGCCATGGCGATGATGCTGGTGCTGACGCTGGTTGAACCGCAATCCAGCGGTATCGGCGGCGGCGGATTTTTGATCCATCACAGCGCCGACGACGGCAACATCGCAACTATCGATGGACGCGAAAAGGCCCCGGCGGCGGCCACGCCCGATCGTTTTCTGGGCACCGACGGCAAATCGCGCGGGTTTATGGAGGTCGTGCCGGGCGGCCTGTCGGTTGGCGTGCCGGGCAATATCCGCCTGATGGAAATGGCGCACAAACGCTGGGGCAAGCTTGCCTGGAGCGATTTGTTCACCCCTGCCATCCGTTTGGCCGATGATGGTTTTCTGGTCACGCCGATCCTGCACAACTGGCTGACTCGGTTCGTACCCCTGTGGAAGGATTTCCCGCAGGCGCGCGCGCTTTATTATGTCGGAGACACACCTGCCCCCGTCGGGGCGCGCATTAAAAATCCGGCTTTTGCAGCGTTGCTGCGCGATATTGCCAAGCGCGGACCGGATGCCTTTTACACCGGTGCCAACGCCCGTGCGATCAGTGCGGCCGTTGCCGCCGCGCCGCGCAACCCCGCCGCCCTCACCGCCAAAGACCTTGCGGCCTATCAAGCCGCGCCGCGCGATGCGGTGTGCACCACCTACCGTATTTACAAGGTCTGCGGCATGGGTCCGCCCTCGTCAGGCGCGACCACCGTGTTCGGCATGCTCGGCATGCTCGAAGGCTTTGACATGAAGGCGATGGGGCCGGATAGCCCGATGAGCTGGCACGTGCTCGCCGAAGCGATGCAACTGGCCTATGCCGACCGCGAAACATATCTTGGCGATGCTGATTTTGTTGTGGTTCCGGTGTCGGGCCTGCTCGACAAAAACTATCTTGCGGCCCGCGCACGGGCCATTTCGCCTTACGGCGCTGCGGGCAGCTATGCTGCCGGAACGCCGCCAGGTGCTCCGCCGCGCACTCGATCGGGCCCCGTGGTAGAACAGGGCACGACCCATTTCGTCGCAGTGGACCGCGCGGGCAATGTCGCCAACATGACCTCGACCATCGAAAGCGTATTTGGCAGTCACCTCATCGCCAATGGCTATTTCCTCAACAATGAACTCACCGATTTTGACCATAGTCCGATCAGCCCCCGCGACGGCGCCCCCGCTGCCAATCGCGTCGCGCCGGGCAAGCGGCCCTTGTCCTCGATGTCGCCAACCATCGTTTATGGTCCTGACGGGAAAGTTGTCCTCGCGCTCGGCTCGGCCGGGGGCAGGCGCATCATCATGCATGTGACCAAGACGCTGATCGGCGTGCTCGACTGGGGCCTGTCGGCTCAGGATGCGATTAATTTGCCCAACCTGTATTTCGGGCGTGCCGGGGTGCTGATCGAGGATAGTGATGCGGGCAAAGCGCTGGTTGAGCGCATGAAGCCCTTTGGCTATACTGTGACGCCCAGCGATCTTGGCTCGAAACTTAATGCGGTTGAACGCGTTGGGGATGCGTGGCGCGGTGCCGCCGATCCCCGCGGTCCGGGCAGCTCGGCTGTCGACGATGCCCCGCCACAAGGATAAACACAATCATTCCTCCCCGGGAAAGTGGAAACCGATGAAACTGACCAACCCCCATCTCGACTCGTTTCCCAGCCTGGTTGCGATGTTCTTTGACCGCGCGCAGCAGGGCGGAGAAACGCCGTTCCTGTGGCGCAAGGCCGACCGCGCCTGGCAACCGCTCAGCTGGCGCCAGGTCGCCAATCAAGTGGCGGCACTTGCGCACAACCTGCGCGAATTGGGGCTAGAGGATGGCGACCGCGTTGTGCTGGTCAGTGAAAACCGCCCCGAATGGTGCATCGCCGATCTGGCGATAATGGCGGCGGGCTGTGTCACTGTGCCGACCTACATCACCAACACCGAACGCGATCATCAGCATATACTGGACAACAGCGGCGCGCGCGCGGTGATCGTCTCGACCGCCAAACTGGGCCGCGCGCTGATGCCCGCTGTCACCCGATCAGACGTCAACATCGTGATCAGCATGGAAAACCTGCGGGTCGGTCAGCAGGGCGAGATCATGCTGCGCGATTGGGCCACACTGGTCACCGGCGGCGAAGCCCATCTGGCCGCGGCAAAGGCACGCGGAGCCGCGATGCAGCGCAGCGATCTGGCGTGCCTCATCTACACCAGCGGCACCGGCGGCGCACCGCGCGGGGTGATGCAGCATCACGGCGCGATCCTGCACAATGCCGCTGGTGCGGGCGAAATTCTGGTCAATGATTTTGGCATCGGCGATGAAGAGGTGTTCCTCTCGTTCCTGCCGCTCAGTCACGCCTATGAACATTCGGGCGGGCAATTCCTGCCGATCATGGTTGGCGCGCAGATTTACTACAGCGAGGGACTCGAAAAGCTGGTCTCTAATATCGAAGAAGTGCGCCCCACTGTTATGGTCGTCGTTCCGCGCCTGTTCGAGGTGATCCGCGCGCGCATGATCAAATCGGTCGAAAAACAGGGTAAGCTCGCGAATTTCATGCTGACGCAGGCAATACGCGTCGGGGCCAAGGATTATAGCGGCAGCAAGAGCCTGCTTGATCGTCCGCTCGACATGTTGCTCAACAAGCTGTTCCGGCCCAAGATTCAAACCAAATTTGGTGGACGGTTAAAGGCGCTGGTATCAGGCGGTGCGCCGCTCAACCCCGAAATCGGTGTCTTTTTCCACTCGATCGGCCTGACGTTGCTTCAGGGTTATGGCCAGACCGAGTCCGGCCCGATCATCAGCTGCAATCGCCCATCTGCAGGTGTCAAGATGGACACAGTGGGCCCGCCGTTGATGAACACCGAAGTCCGCATTGCCGATGACGGCGAAATACTCGCGCGCGGTGAGATGGTCATGCACGGTTATTGGCGTAACCAGGCGGAAAGCGCCCGCGTCCTGGTTACGGACCCAGCCGAGCCCAACAGTGGCCCTTGGCTCCACACCGGCGATATCGGTCATATCGACGAGGCCGGTCGGATCGTCATCACCGACCGCAAAAAAGATCTGATCGTCAATGACAAGGGCGACAATGTCTCACCCCAGCGGGTAGAGGGTATGCTGACGCTCCAGCCCGAAATCCTGCAAGCGATGGTTTATGGCGACAAACGCCCGCATTTGGTGGGTGTCATCATGCCCGACCCCGAATGGATGGCCGAATGGGCCGAGGCGGAAGGCCTGCCAACCGACTATAAACTGCTGCGCGAACATGGAAAATTCCGCGCTGCCGTTCGCGCCGCCATCGACCGGGTGAATGAACAGGTGTCAGTAATCGAAAAAGTGCGCAAGTTCGACTTCGCTGACGAGCCCTTCACGATCGAGAATGAACAGATGACCCCGTCGATGAAAATCCGCCGCCACGTCCTGCGCGATATTTATGGCGCACGGATTGCCGGGCTTTATGGGGCGGGGTGATCGCCCAAATCCTTGTCACCTGGGAACAAGTCCGGGATGACGAACGGGGACCACAGAAAATGCAGGGAGGGCTTGCGACCCGGATGACAGCCCGCTGGCAAACCGGACCCCTGCCTGCCGCTGAGTTGCCTCAGCGCCCATCCCCGACTGGTTTGCGGTAGGGGACAAATTCACCGAATACGCAAGTCGGCCCGCGGATGCCGCTGCTGCGGTCCACCAGATGAAAGAAATCGCCCCGGCACGTGCCGGTGCCATACGAACGGGTTACCATGATATCATTGTCACGGGCCAGCCCGGGGCAGCTGCCCCTCAATGTGTTGCGATAGACCAATTTGCTCGACGCGCGATACAGCAGGATATCGTCGGACACGCGGATCGTTTGATAATTGCGGCTGTTGCTGTTCAAACAATTGACCGGCTCACCCGCCTCTTTTCCGCCTAACTGCTTGTCGAGCAGCGCGGCCTGCTTTGGCGTCAACGCCTCGGCACGCGGCTCCGCCGATCCCGCTGGCGCACAGGCGCTGAGCACGGCAGCCGAAATTGCTGCAAGCGCGATTGTGGAATACAAGCTCTTCTTCATGACCGGTCTCCTCCGTAGCAACGCCTACGGTGTGACATTCACTCTGAACGCGCAGTGAAGCGCGGTGGTTCCCGCATTACGCCGCGTCCTTCAGCGCGCGGATCTCGCCCAACCGTTCAGCGGAAGGCGCGCGCAGAAAGGGATTGGTCGCGCGCTCGGCGCCAATGCTGGTCGGCACCGTGGCCTCGCCCGCCGCCCGCGCGGCTTCTACCTCGGCCAGACGCACGGCCAGCGCCAGATTGTCCGGCTCTACCGTCACCGCGAAGCGCGCATTTGATAGCGTATATTCGTGGGCACAATAAACGCGCGTCGCATCCGGCAAGGTGCCCAGCGCCTGCATATTGGCGAACATCTGTTCCGCTGTCCCTTCGAACAGCCGACCGCAGCCCATGGCGAATATCGTGTCGCCCACGAAAATCGCTGCATCATCGGTGAAGTAATAGGCGATGTGGCCCGCCGTATGCGCGGGCACGTCCCACACGCTGGCGGCAATCCCGCCCAACATCACCGTATCGCCGCCGCACACCAGCCGGTCGAGCGTCGGGATGCGCGCGGCCTCGGCTGCCGGGCCGGTAATCAGGCAGCCCGTGGCTTGCTTGATCGCGGCATTGCCGCCGGTGTGATCGGGATGCCAGTGGGTGTTCCAGATGTCAGTGATCGTCCACCCGCGCGCCGACGCCACGGCCAGTACCGGTTCTGC
>Ga0105045_10000778_pt1 | contig 24530 bp, 24 predicted proteins | sample MAT02_FD_78089 | JGI IMG/M metagenome (GOLD analysis project Ga0105045, IMG submission 78089) | Freshwater microbial communities from Lake Fryxell liftoff mats and glacier meltwater in Antarctica - MAT-02 (megahit assembly) | ecosystem: Environmental > Aquatic > Freshwater > Ice > Liftoff... | reverse complement strand
CTTCTCTCATTTCCTTGATAAATAAATGGAAATCATCAAATCATTACTCGATTTTCTGCTCCACCTCGATACGTATCTCGATCTGTGGGCCAACGAATACGGGGTGCTGCTCTACGCTATCCTGTTCCTGATTGTCTTTACCGAAACGGGCCTGATTGTGATGCCGCTCCTCCCCGGCGATTCGCTGCTGTTTGCGGCTGGCGCGCTGGCCGCCCGCGACACCAACGACCTCAGCGTCTGGGTCATTATTCCGCTCCTGATTATAGCAGCCCTAATGGGTGACAACGTCAACTATTTTGTCGGGAAGTTTCTCGGAACAAAGATCAAATCGCGCGAACGGATTCTGTTTTTCAAGCGCGAATACATTACGGAAACCGAGAAATTCTACGCTAAACACGGCGGGCGCACAGTGATTTTGGCCCGGTTTATTCCCATTGTGCGCACCATTGCACCGTTCGTGGCGGGTGCGGGCAGTATGAACTACGGTACCTATATCCGGTTCTGCATTATCGGTGCGGTGCTGTGGGTCGTTGGCATTACGATGCTGGGTTATCTTCTCGGCAATATCGAAGTCGTACAGAAGAATTTCGAGCTGGTCGTCTTTGGCATTGTAGGCCTGTCCATTGTTCCCATCATCTTCGGCGTGGTTCGCAAACGGATGGAAGCGAAAGTGTAAACGCCATATGAACCGCTACGGATTAATCGGCTTCCCGCTCACGCATTCGTTCTCGCAACGGTATTTTACCGATAAGTTTTCGCGCGAAGGCATTACCGATTGTCAGTATGAGTTGTATGAGTTACCCGATGTCAGCGGGCTGTCTGCCGTGCTGCAAACGCCGGGTTTGCGCGGGCTGAACGTAACTATTCCGCATAAACAGGCGGTGCTGCCTTTTCTGGACCGTCTCGATACGTCGGCGCAGAAGGTGGGTGCGGTAAACGTGATTAAACTCGAAGCAGACGGCTCGCGCACCGGCTACAACTCCGATTATTACGGCTTCCGGCAGTCGCTCCAAAACTGGTTTAATGAATTGGGAATTACCCATTTCAACGGACAGGCTCTCGTGCTGGGTACGGGCGGAGCATCCAAAGCCGTAGTTGCCGCTCTTACCGATCTGGGTATTCCGTACCGGCTCGTATCGCGCCAACCATCATCCGCTACGCTTGCTTATGCTGACCTGCCGGAGGTTATCGACCAATACCAGCTCATTATCAACTGTTCGCCAGTGGGCACGTTTCCACACCAGAACGAAGCCCCGGCCCTCCCCTACGCCCAGCTTACCAGTCAGCATTTACTGTATGATCTGGTCTATAATCCCGTCCAAACCCGCTTCATGGAACTTGGTCAGGAGCGCGGTGCCGCTGTAATGAACGGCTACCAAATGCTGGTGCTACAGGCCGAAAAAGCGTGGGAGATTTGGGACAAAAAGGGGTAAGGTGTAAAGGATGACTATTCCACTGCCTACCTCTTACCTCCTTTTTTACCCTTTACCCTTCTTTTTACAGACAAATCTCTCCCAGCCGGTCTTCGTCTGTTACGAAGACGTTAAAATCAACTTTGCCGCGAATACCCTGCACCCACCCCGCCTGACTGTGCTGCCAGAGATACAACAGAGCAGGGTCGTACTGTTGCAGGTCTTTGGTCGAGTAGTCGGCTATCCAGAGCGGATAATCGGTGAGGTTTCCTTTGATGTACCGGCGGTATAAGTTGCCGTTGGTGTAGATGATAGGCCGGACTTTGTAATGGTCTTCAATTGTTTCGAGCCACTGCCGCAACCCGGCCACAATAACCGTTTCGGACTGGCCGTTGGTCACTTCAAAATCAACAACGGGTGCGAAATCGCCGGGCTGGAGTGTCACGTTTCGGATGAAATTATTGGCCTGCTTAAGCGGGTCGCGGGTGGGGTGGTAAAAATGGTAAGCACCCCGGCGCAGGTTCGATTTTTTGGCATCGCGCCAGTTTCTATCGAATTGGGCATCGCTCATGGTCGCGCCTTCGGTGGCTTTGATAAACACAAACTGAAGCCGCACTCCGCCGGCTTCCATCAACTGTACGCGCTCCCAGTTTATACGGCTATTGTGCTTCGATACGTCGATGCCATGCATTTCGTAGCGCATAGGAAGCCGGATACCAAACGCCTGCACAAATCGCCAGTCCATTTTCTCCTGCCGCCCGGCTCGACTCAACCAAAATAAGGCGATTAGTGCAAACAGCCCGGCAATCAGATAAACACCATACCGCCGAAGCACCAGCTCGGCCAGAACCCGAAATTTCATCTGTTACAGTAAAATACTCCCCGAAAGTACGCCTTTCCGGCAAGATACGTCCATAAAAAAAGCCTCCTGACAGTTTCAGAAGGCTTTCTCAATGAGCTGGGTCACCTAATCGCTTCCTTCCAGTTTCACCAGTTTGTTGTATAAACCGAGTAAAAGAAAGGGCGCGGCCCACTGCCCAACAAACAGGCTGCGGTCGCGCTCGCCCTGTGCCTGCAAGTATAAGGAGATGCCCATTGAACCGAAGGCGGCCCACAGGAATAAGTCTGAAGGAAGCTTGGCAGTTTGCTGTTCAATGGCCTTAGCCACCGGTCCTTCTTTGTGTTCGGGATTGTCGTTTTTATGCTTTGCCATGACGTTGAACGGATTGGTTTGCCTAATAGAAACCCAACCGTTTGCCAGGATGATTGTTTAGAGAGGGAGGAGGGGTAGAAAAGGGACGAGAGGGAGAAAAGGAAGCTACCGCGCGTAAGCCCCCTTTCATCCTTCTCGTCCCTTTTCTCCCCTCCTTCCTTTTACTTATTCGGCTGCGGTGTAATACGGAGGTACGGCTTCACGAACGTTACGCCCTTCGGGAATTTGGCTTCCAGTTGATCGTTCGGTACGGCGGGCGTCACAATCACATCGTCGCCGTCCTGCCAGTCGGCGGGCGTAGCAACCTGGTAATCGGCGGTGAGTTGCAGCGAGTCGATCACGCGGATCAGTTCGTTGAAATTCCGTCCTGTCGATGCCGGATAGGTCAGCGTCAGTTTAATTTTCTTGTCTGGTCCAATCACGAACACCGAGCGCACCGTAGATTTTTCGCTGGCATTGGGGTGAATCATATCGTACAGCGTGGCTACGTTCCGGTCGGCGTCGGCAATAATCGGGAAGTTTACTTCGGTACCGGTTACGTCTTTAATATCGGGCGTCCAGCGGTTGTGCGAGTCCAGATCATCGACCGACACGGCAATAACCTTTACGTTACGCTTGTCAAACTCACCTTTGAGCAGGGCAGTACGGCCCAGTTCGGTGGTGCAGACGGGGGTAAAATCGGCGGGGTGCGAAAACAGCATTCCCCACGATGTACCAAGCCATTCGTGAAAATTGATTGGTCCCTGGGTGGTATCGGCTGAGAAATCGGGGGCAATGTCTCCTAAGCGAAGTGACATAATTGCAGTTGTTTAATGAGCGAACTCTATCTCGTTGACTGTACTGATCCAAAACATCAAAACCGGCTTTCGGGCCGGTTCTTCAACCTAACGGGAGAAGCGAAACTGAAGTTCACAGGAGTTTTTCTTCAACGGCCATTCTCACTAATTCGGCAACATTGCGTACCTGCAATCGGCGCATCATATTGGCACGGTGGTTGTCAACGGTACGGACACTGAGCTGTAGTTCGCCAGCAATTTCGCGGCTACTCATCCCGTCAATCAGATACCTCAATATCTCTTTTTCCTTGTTCGAAAGTTTGGATGTCCGGTCAGTACGGCTGGCCTTGGGACCTTTCTTCAACTGGTGCATATAGCCACTCAGAATGATCGACGCTACGGGCGAGCTGTAGTATTTCTCGCCGGAAGCAATAGCCCGGATAGCCTTGATCATCTCGTCTGACGAAGAGTCTTTGAGGATATAGCCATACGCTCCGGCTTCTACGGAGCGCAGTATATAGTCTTCATTGTTATGCATGGAAAGCATCAGCACCCGCACAGATTTATATTGCTTGCTGATGAGCTGAGTGGTCTGAATACCCGACATGCCCGGCAGCGAGATGTCCATCAGGATTACCTCGGGCAAACTTTCTTTACTCTCCACCATTAGACTTTTCAGTTTTCCGAGGGCTTCTTCGCCATCGTTAGCCTCATCGATAATCTGGAACCCATCAGCTTGTTCGAGTAGAAGCCGTATTCCGTCGCGAACGATCGAATGATCGTCCACCAGCATAAGCCGGGTTGATGTCATGATTGCGTAGTAGCTTTTTCTGAAATGGTGATCTGTACGGTTGTGCCTTCTCCCGGAACTGAATGTAGCCGAAACTTACCATTCAGCAGTTTTACCCGTTGCCGCATATTATGAATACCCTGCGAGGGCGTCCGTTGTTTCGTTCGGGTGGAAGTTATCACGTCTGCTTCGGCATTCATACTATGATATTCATCGAGGGGCCCACGCTTTTTATCCAGCCGGAACCCACAGCCATCGTCGGTAACACTCAGGTCAAGTACGTTGTTTTGCCTGATGAGTTCGATATGAATGTGCGACGGATTGGCATGTCGAATAGCGTTGTTAACTGCCTCCTGCGTAACGCGGTACAGCATGATTTCGGTATTCCGGTTTAGCCGATTCTGACTGGTCTTCATGTTTGTAGAAAAAGTCATCTCAACGGACTCGGTCCGGTCCGTATCGGCTATCATCTTCAACGCGGGTACAATGCCAAAATCACTCAACACACTTGGCATCAGATTATTGGAGATTGTGCGGGTCTCCTGAATAGTCTGTGTCACCAGCGTTTTAAGGGTACGCAGGTTTTTAGCATACGCAGGGCTATCGGGCTGCGTGCGGTTCAGAATCGTTTCCAGCCCCTCCAGCTGTAGTTTAATGGCCGTCAGCATTTGCCCAAGCCCATCGTGCAGATCGCGCGAAAGTCGTTTGCGTTCCTCTTCCTGGCCGGCCAGCAGGGCCGACGTCCGAATCTGCTGCTCATCAATTTGCTGCTGGTATTGCTGCCGGGTCGCTTCGGCAAGTTTCTGGCGCGTCTCTGTCAGCGACTTGTTTACGTTGAGCAATTTACGGTTGGCTGCCGATGTCTGGTTACGGGCTTCTACCAACTGGGCGAAGGTTTGTTTAAGCCGCCGGGCTGCCGGACGCAGAATCAGCCAACCGATGCCCAGAAATACCAGCATCGTAAAGCCGTACAAAGACAACTCAATATCCTGGAGTACATTGATTTTCGCCCGCAGTTCGGCGGTGTATTCCCGGACAATCCCGTCAATTTTTTCCAGAAACGGCTTTTCATTAGCCAGCAACAGGACAACAGCCTCCTGTATGTCGGGCCTCATAACATCGGCTGGTGTTCGTATGGTCATCAACTGCTGGACACTGCGTTGATAGGCTCTGAATTCCGGGAGAATACCGACATACATTCGCTGAATGGTATCAGAATTGGGAATATAAACGGCATAGTCAGTAACGCGGCCCGCGCGACCTTCCAGATGATACCGTTCAAACTTACTGAACACCTGCCGTAAATCTTTTATGTTTCGACTAAAATCCGGGAAGTTCTTGCCGTCGGTTAGTTGCAGAGTTTGTTTCACAATCTGCTGACTCTGATGTCGTTGTAGTGCCGTGTAGCGAATAAGCCAGAGTTCGTCCTGCAACGGCCGCATCCGCCATTGCGTAAGGCCCTGCGCCACCGTCAGCAGTAATGCCACTAAAATGAGTATGGTGGTATAAAGTCGTGTGAAACGAGCGGGAATTGAAGCGGTATTTTCGGAGTTATTAATATGTTCGAGCGACACGACAGCCTGTTTATGAGTTGATCGGATTAGTAAAAATAGGGTTTTTCGTAATTTTACCAGCAATAGTACTCCCTGATAACTATCTGACCTATGCGCCGTATTCTGATTACTCTCTGCATTCTTTCATTTGCAGCTACGGCCTTTCGGCCTGCATTGCCCGTGTCGGTAACGCCAATTTCGGTTGCCGAGCCGGTTAAACTCTCCTGGGAAACCCTGCGCGACGTAACATTTAAAAAGAAGTGGTATGCTGAAGAATCGATCTATATGCTGTATCCTACGTTTGGGCCAGGCATTCAGAAACTCAACGGCAAAACTGTTGAACTAACGGGCTACGTACTGCCTGTTGATCTGGAAGAGAATACCTATGTGCTGTCGGCGTTTCCGTTCAGCGCGTGTTTTTTCTGTGGCGGAGCCGGGCCAGAGTCAGTGGCCGCCCTCAAATTCAAGAAGAACAGCAGAAAATTCAAAACCGACGAACGCCGTACTTTTCGCGGCACCCTTAAACTCAACGCCGACAATATCTACGAGATGAACTACATCCTGACCGATGCTGAAATGGTAGATTAGTTGAATTGCTTCACTTCTGAACCCCACCTGCTTAATTGATCCAAGAACGTCCAAGTACTCATGTGTATTTGGCGAAGAAATTGATCAGCTTTTTAACGCGGTCGGTGTAGGGAGGGTAGATAAACTTCATGGTACCAAAGTCGCGCTGCATTACGCCCCGCTGATTCGAGAACTCCACGAAGCTGAAAAATCCGTTCGATTTGCCCAGTCCGCTGTTGTTGACGCCCCCAAACGGCAGTTCGACGTTCCCAAACTGGAGCAGCGTATCGTTCACGACGGTGTCGCCCGCCGTGCTGCGGTCCAGAATGTACTGCGTGTTTTTGCGGTTACGGCTGTGGATATACAGGGCCAGCGGCTTCTCACGGCTATTCACGATACGCAGAGCCTCGTCCAGTGTATTGTAGGTCAGCACGGGCAGCACCGGGCCAAAAATCTCGTCCTGCATCACCCGCATGTCGTCCGTTACGTTTTCCAGCACGGTGGGTTCGATGAAGTTATCGGCTTCGTTCATGCGCCCGCCCAGCGTTACGTTCGCGCCCTTACTGACGGCATCTTCCACGAGCGAACGTATCCGCTCAAAATGCTTCCGATTCACGATACGAGCGTAACTGTCCGACGCTTCTACGGCTTGTCCGTCGGCACCGTACATACCCGTCAGGGTACTGCGCATAGCGTCCATAAACGGCTGTTTGATAGATTCGTGGACGAGCAGGTAATCCGGCGCGATGCAGGTCTGGCCATTGTTGAGGCACTTGCCCCACGTCAATTGCTCAGCTGCCTGTTTCACATTGGCCGACTCATCGACAATGGCGGGTGATTTGCCACCGAGTTCAAGTGTGACCGATGCCAGATGTTTGGCCGCTGCGGCCATCACCACGCGCCCTATGGCGGGGGAGCCGGTAAAGAAAATGTGGTTGAAAGGTAATTCGAGCAGGGCCTGCGACACGCTGGCGTCGCCCTCAAAGATGGCAACCTCCTCAGGCGGGAACAGCTCGCCAACCATCCGGGTCAGGAGCGAGGCTGTGTGGGGCGTCATCTCCGACGGTTTCAGGATGCAGACATTTCCAGCCCCAATAGCGGACACCAGTGGCTTGACAATCAGCGAGAAGGGATAATTCCAGGGTGCAATAATCAAGACGTTACCCTTCGGTTCGTGGCGAATGTGACTCTTGGTACCAATCAGGCTCAGGGGGGTTGGTACCCGCTGCGGGCGCATCCACCGCTTCAGGTTTTTGACGGTATGCTTAATCTCGCCGTTCACCGTCATTACCTCGGCCAGCCTCACCTCGGCACTCGGCTTCCGGAAGTCGTCGTACATCGCCTTCTCCAGTTCGGACTGATGGGCAAACATCCACTGCTGAATGCATTTAATGCGTTCGCTGCGTTCGGCGGCTGTGGTCAGGGCCATCTGCGGGGCAAACCGGCGTTGCCGATCAAAAGCCGCCCGCAGATCGTCGCGGAGGTCAGTTTGGGGAAGTGTTGCGTTCATTGCTGTTGTATTAAGAGTACTCTTGAGTGATTTATTCCTGACTGCGTACTATTTGCCGATCCACTACCGTGCCTGTTTCTGGACTTCCGGGTTTGGAACAAACTCGCCCTGTTCCATTTGTTCGAGTGACCGCTGCATACGGCCTACCAAGGCCGGATGTTGCGGTCCAGCAGTAAATTCCGCTGTTCGAGATATAGTTCAGTCGCTTCGTACAGGCTAACGAGCGATTGCTCATCGGCAATTGTGTCGATGAGTCAGTGAAAATTCTGTTTGATTTCTTCAGTAGCCAACTGGTTTTTCGTGATATAACCAAATTTAATCAAAGTTTCTGACAAAGAGCAAACTTCGTTCAATCCACAAACCTGTCTTTAGTAAATCGACTTGAAAACCCGCTATATTAGCAAAATCGTTAGCAGACCCGAACCAATGTCACTCGTCAGCGAAAATATCCGGTACCTGCGCAAACTGAATGGCCTGACGCAGGAACAGTTTTCCCGAAAAATAAATATCAAACGCTCGCTACTGGGGGCGTATGAAGAAGGCCGCGCCAACCCAAATCAGCAGAATATTCAGGCAATGGCCAAAGCCTTCAATACCACCGTTGAACTGCTTACCCGGCAGGACCTGCGCAAACTCCGCCAAACGCCCAGCCTGACCATACCACTTGGCCAGGACAGCCGCAATGAGCAACCCCGCCCCCGTACCGAACCCATCCGCTCCGACGGTAAAATTAACGCCACTGCCGACGACCCCTTCGCGCATCCCGACTTTCCCGATATTTTCAGCGATGCCGTCCCTAAAACACCCGAACCCAGGCCGCTGTCGGAAGTACTCAATAAGTACTACCGCCCCAGCGAGGGTCACGAACCAGCCCGTCCGGCACCAGCCCCACCTGTCATTACTCCCCCCGTGCGGCCCGGTGTACCCGCGCCTGTACAGGCGTCACCGTACCAGACAGCATCTGCCCCCGCCGAGCAGCTCTTTAACCGGGGCGTTTCCATGCAGGCTAATCCGGCGCAGGTGCTGACGTTCAACAATGTGTATGACGGTCCGGGGGGCAACAGTCGGCCCAGTGTACCAACCCAGCCGGTGGCTCCCATGATTGGCGTGGTCATGCAGCGGCAGTTTAGTGAGTACGCCCAGCGGTATCAGCAGCTCGATTTTGTGCGTCAACTGCCCGCCATGCACCTGCCTACGCTGCCCGAGGGTCACTACCGCGCCTTTGAAGCGGGCGACGATTTTATGTTTCCCGGTGCGCTGCTCGTGGGGCAGTTTATCCGCAACTGGTTCGACATTGTGGATGGCAAACTCTACGCCCTGCTAATACGCCACGACGGAGTTGGGTGTCGGCGCGTTTACAATCAAGTGAAAGCCAAAGGTACCCTGCTCCTCACCGCCGACCGCGCCGACATGCCCAACCGCGAGGTAGCTCTCAACGACGTACTGGAAGTCTGGGAGATCCGGGCGTTCGTGAGTCAGCAACTGCCCCCGCCCCGCCCCGACACCACCCGCCTGCGCCAGCTGGCCGACGAACTTCGCTTTGAGATTGATCGTCATTTGTAGTCATTGATTGACAGCGAATGACGATCAGTGACTACAAATGACGATCAATGACCTACTATTTGATAGCCGGCGAACGCTCCGGCGATTTACACGGGGCCAACCTCATCCGGGGTATCCGGGCGCATGACGCCGATGCCCATTGCCGGGCCTACGGGGGCGAGCAGATGGAAGCCGCTGGAGCCACTATTGTACGGCACTACCGCGAAATGGCTTTCATGGGCTTTGTGGAAGTGGCCAAAAACCTCGGCACCATTCGCCGGATCATGCGCGAATGCCAGGCCGATTTGCTGGCCCACCGCCCCGATGTGCTGATTCTGATTGACTATGCGGGGTTCAACCTGCGCATGGCCCGTTTCGCCAAAAAGCACGGTATTCGGGTGTTTTATTACATCTCGCCAAAGGTGTGGGCCTGGAATCCGGGCCGGGCACGGAATATAAAAACTTCCGTTGATACGCTGTTCACGATATTCCCGTTCGAAACCGAGTTTTTTGCGGAGTATGATTACACCGTCGAGTATGTGGGCAACCCGCTCCTGGATGCCCTCGCCGGGTTTCAACCCAACCCAAACTTCCGGGCGCAACTGATTTCTAACGACCGGCCTGTTGTAGCCCTGTTACCGGGCAGCCGGCAGCAGGAGATTACCCGTATGCTGCCCGTCATGCTGGAAACAACGCGGCAGTTTCCGGCGTATCAGTTTGTAGTAAGTGCCGTTAGTAACCTGCCCGGTGCGCTGTATGATAATTACATGGTAGATTACCCGGAGGTCCGGCGCGTTACCGATGTGGCTTACGACTTACTGCATGTCTCAGCGGCTGCGCTTGTCACCTCCGGCACCGCCACGCTCGAAACTGCCCTGCTCAACGTACCGCAAGTGGTGCTTTACAAAACAACGCGGATGTTCTATGAAATAGGCAGGCGGATTATGACCGTACCGTTTATTTCGCTCGTCAACCTGATTGCGAACCGCGAACTGGTGCGTGAACTTATCCATGACTGCACACCTGCCCGAACGGCTGATGAACTACGGCTGGTTTTGCCCGGCGGACCACGCCGGAGCGAGGTATTGGCGGGTTACGCCGACGTGCAGCAAAAGATGGGCGAACCGGGCGCGTCGGAGCGGGCAGGTCGGCGAATGGTTGAACTACTGCGGACCGCTAAAATGTGAGTAAAAGCCCAATGGACAGAGCCTGACTATATTGTCCTGGTCCTGTAAACCAGTCCCAGCAATTCAGTCAGGCAGGGTGGGGCAAAGAAATTGGAAGTTTGCGGAGCCACCTCCTTACCCCACGGCTGGGTAACGTAGTTGTAGCGGGGGCAAACTACATTGTCAGGTTCAGCGATCTAAACCACTGCCAGCCTGGGCTAATTCGGAAACCCGCTTTAAGGTCGATAAAAAGCCTGTCAGTGCTTTTACGCAGACTTTGCTATGCATTTTTTGCTTGATACGAATCGTATCCAGTTGTCGGCTAATCGTGTCGATTTGAGCAGTAGCCAGACCTACCTGAGCCATGAATGGGTGAACAGAGTGGAAAGCGCACCGATCTGTTAATCAGGGTATGAATACAGCATTTACTGCGGCTGTGCAATGACACCGGTTTCCTCCCAGTTTTTGAGCCAGTCTTTTTTAACCCCGTGAACCTGCGAGAAAAAGGCGTAGATAAACTCCATATCACGGACATAGTCGCCGGTAACGTACATTGGTTCGCTCAACAGCACCAGTTTACGGGGCCAGTCGAAACCCGTCAGAATAAGGGGAACGCCCGATTTCAGAGCTATATAGTAGAAACCCGTTTTCAGCCTGGCTACATTGGTGCGGGTACCTTCGGGCGCGATGCTGATGTGCAATCGGTCGCTCTGGTTGAAGACATCGACCGTGGCATCGACCAGATTGCGCGATTTATCACGGTAAACGGGTTTGCCACCCAACGCCCGAAATAGCCAGCCGTTGTACCACGTAAAGAGCGAACTCTTGGCCAAAAACTGAATCCAGATGTGAATGGTAGGGCGAATACCCAGACCAATCGGAAAGTCCCAGTTGGTCGTGTGCGGAGCCACCACCCAGATGCCTTTCGGCACAGTAGGTACGGGACCGGCAATACGCCAGCCCCATAACTTAAACAGCCAGCGTGTTAATGCAGACAGCATGGTAGTGAAGAATGAAGGATGAAGAGTGATGAACGAAGGATGAAGTGTGTTTCATTCTTCGTTCATCACTCTTCATCCTTCGCTAAAGAATTAGTATTTCCGGTCTTTGCGCTCCAGCCATTTGCCCGTCATAAAGGCAGAACCAAGCAGAACAGCGTAAAACAGAAGCGTTAATGGGGTCGATAAATCCATGATAGTAGTCGATTGAATTCAAATGCAAAATTAACGGGTAAACGGTCGTAAACCTAAAGTGTTACAGTACACCCTTTGTACTGGGCAGGTTGTCTAATTCGCGGATATTGCGCCGGACGGCCATCTTGATGGCTTTGGCGAATGCTTTGAAAATTGCTTCGATTTTATGGTGTTCGTTATCACCTTCTACCTTGATGTTTAGATTGCACAAGGCCGTATCGGCAAAGGATTTGAAGAAGTGGAAGAACATCTCGGTGGGCATATCGCCAATTTTCTCACGCCGAAATTCGGCGTCCCACACTAACCAGGGTCGTCCCGAAAAATCAACGGCTACCTGCGCCAGGGCTTCGTCCATCGGCAGCAGAAACCCGTAGCGGGAAATACCCCGCTTGTCGCCCAGGGCCTGCCGGAAAGCCTCACCAAGGGCCAGGCCGGTATCCTCGATGGTGTGGTGTTCGTCGATGTGCAGATCGCCTTTTACGTGGATACTGAGGTCGGCCCCGGAGTGTTTGGCCACCTGATCGAGCATGTGGTCAAAAAAGCCCAGTCCGGTGTGCATATCGGCCTGACCGGTACCGTCGAGGTTTAACTCCACCCGAATCTGGGTTTCCCGGGTATTACGTTCCACTACAGCAGCGCGGGCGGGCAAACGCAGGAACTCGTAAATGGCGTCCCAATTGCCGGTCGTCAGCGCAATGGCGTCGCGCATGGCATCGGTCACGCCTGAAACGTCGGCAGTTTGCACCGGCGATGCCTCTCCGTTATCTGGTAAAAACAGAATCGCCTTTGCGCCGAGGTTCACGGCCAGTTGCACGTCGGTGAGCCGGTCGCCGATAACATAGCTGGTTGTAAGGTCGTACGCTCCTGAGAAGTATTCCGTTAGCATTCCAGTACCGGGTTTGCGGGTGAGCGCATTGTCGGCGGGAAAATGGCGGTCGATGTGAACGGCGGCAAAGCTGATATTTTCACCGGCGAAAGTGTCCATCATCTTGTTATGGGCGGGCCAGAAGGTATCTTCGGGAAAGGAATCCGTACCGAGACCGTCCTGATTGGTCACCATCACCAGGGCGTAGTCCGTTTCTTCGGCAATCCGGCGCAGGGCCGAAATGGATTTGGGAATATAATCGAGCTTGGCCAGCGAATCGACCTGCTGATCGGATTTCGGCTCGCGGATGAGCGTCCCATCGCGGTCGATGAACAGAATTTTTTGCATGAGAATAGGGCTGCGAAAGCCGCAAAGATAGTTCCGTGGCTGGTTGAATCTAAAAAAAGGCTATTTTTGCAGACGAGTTCGTTTCTATATTTTATAGCGTGTTTTAATAGCATAGTGATCGTAGAGATAGCCAGTCATACTTCATAAACATTACGAACTCCTCAACCTGCATTTTCATACAATTCATAACGTTTCTAACTATCAGTTTACATGCCAGCACAATCCGGCCTGACCCGCATCGGGGTTTTTTATGACGGCAATTACTTTTTACACGTAAGCAATTATTACAACTACTCACACGAACGGCGCAGCCGCATCAGCATCTCAGGTCTGCACTCGTTCATTCGGCGGCAGGTAGCCAAAGAAGAGGGCGTGAACGAGCGGCTCTCCCAGATTGTGGATGCCCACTATTTTCGGGGTCGGCTCAATGCACATGAAGCCAATCAGCGCGGTAACCAGCTTTTCTACGACCGCCTGTTCGACGACATTCTGATGTCTGAAGGCGTTGTAACGCACTACCTGCCCGTGAAAACGTATCAGGGCTACCGGCAGGAGAAAGGTATTGACGTGTGGCTCGCGCTCGAAGCGTTTGAGCTGGCGCAATACAAGAAATTCGACGTAGTGGTACTGATTACGTCTGACGGCGATTACGTGCCGCTGATTCGGAAACTCAACACACTCGGTTCGCGGATTATGGTGCTGAGCTGGGATTTTGAGTTCCTGAACGAACAGGGCGAAAAACAGGTGACACGCACCTCGCAGGATTTGCTGGAGGAGGTGTCCTATCCCGTGGCCATGCACTCGCTCATTGATGACCGCAGTAACCGCAACGACCTTGTTATCCAGAATCTGTTTGTGAAGCAGCAGCCCCGCCCCGTTTTTGTACCCGCTACTAACGTTAGCACAGGAAACGGCAACGGTAACTACGGAAATAGCAATTCGTACAATGATAAGTACGACAGCTATGGCGACGAGCAGGACGATGAACCTAACTACAACGTGGCCGAAGTTGATGACGACCCGAACGGGCGCAAAATCAGTACGATCCGCAGCCTGAAAACCGGCTACGGCTTTGTCAACTATCCGCCCAACAACCTGTTTTTTCACTATACCAGTCTGCTCGACACCGATTTCAACGAGATGCAGGTGGACGACGAGATAGAGTTCACGGTGGGTCAAAACGCCGAGGGCAAAGACATAGCCATCGACGTGCGGCTGTTGCGCCCGTAATGTTCAACGTTCTGTTACACAAATAACCAGAGTAAGTGCCGCACCGGGTTGGTGAGGCACTTGCTCTGGTTATTTGTGTAGTACGCTATGGTGTTCCTCAAAATTTTGGGGAGCACTGTACGCCAACTACTCAGCTAATAGCCTTGATTATCAACTCGTCCACTGCAAAGACGGCGCCAAAAAACGGACCTAAACGAGTTCGCTTTTTGTTGATAACGTATGCTGTTTCATACCGAATTTACGCCCGAACCACTCCCCTGCCGCATCGGTCAGGAAAGCCGTATTGTAACGCTTGGCTCGTGCTTTGCCGAGGTAATGGGCCAACGTTTGGCTGACCACAAACTCGACGTACTCACCAATCCGTTTGGAACAATATTCAACCCCGTATCGCTGGCTAAACTACTGACGATGGCCCTCAGTGGCACCGCGCCGGACGAGAACCGATACGTTGAACGCGATGGCGTCTGGTTTCACTACGATTTCCACTCGTCGCTCTACGCCCATAGCCACGCTGATCTGCGCACCCTGCTCACTCAAACGCTGGCTCAAACCGCTGGTGCCATTCGTCAGGCTGATTTCTTGCTACTTACGCTCGGTACAGCAATGGTATATCGACACATCGAAACGGGCAAGGTTGTAGCCAACTGCCACAAGATGCCGGGCATATTGTTTGAAAAATATCTGTACAACTACAACTACCTGCTCGATGATATGAAGCGGTTGCTGAAAACGCTGCACAAAGCCAATCCGAAACTAAACATCGTGCTGACCGTCAGTCCCGTGCGCCATACCCGCGACACGTTACCCATGAATTCGGTCAGCAAAGCCATACTGCGGGCCGTAGCGCATGAACTGACCGTCTGGAACAGGCAGGTTCACTATTTTCCGGCCTTTGAACTCATGACCGACGATCTGCGCGATTACCGCTTTTACGAAGTCGATATGATTCACCCTAATGCACAGGCGCACGATTATATCTTCGGAAAGTTTGCCCAAAGCGCGTTTAACAGCGACCTTTGCCGTTTCATAACGGAGTGGTCGCAGATCAGCAAATCGCTGGCGCACCGGCCACTGTATGGCAACAGCACCGCCCATCAGCAATTCCTGGCCAAACTCCTGACGCAGTTGGAAAGCCTGCCGGTCCGCATCGACGTATCGGCGGAACTGGCTGATGTCAGGGGTCGTTTAAATCAGTGTAGAACGAAGAGTCGGCACGCCGAACCAGAAGGACAAATAGCGTCGTCTTTACCTTGATTGCTGCGGCAAACGTTCTTAACTTTTTGCTCATCACTCTTCACTAACTTATGTCTGATTATCGCCTGAATAAAGAAGCCGTACTCCGCGCCCTCTCTACCGTTGAAGAACCTGACCTCAAACGCGACCTGGTATCGCTGAATATGGTCAAAGATATTACGCTGGGTATTGGGTCGGTGCGGTTTACGGTGGTGCTGACCACGCCCGCCTGCCCGCTCAAAGAGGTGATTCGCAAACGCTGCGAAGACGCTATTCACCAGCATATAGGCCCCGATATTACTGTTATCATTGACATGACATCGGACGTAACCTCTACGCGGGCCAACGCACCGACGCTGCCGGGGGTGAAAAATATCATCGCGGTATCGTCCGGTAAAGGGGGCGTGGGTAAATCGACTGTAACGGCAAATCTGGCCATCGCGTTGCACAAATCGGGTGCGAAAGTGGGTATCATCGACGCCGATATTTACGGCCCGTCGATGCCGACGATGTTTGGCGCGGAAGACATGCAGCCGCGCATCTTCCAGACCGCCGACGGGCAGACGCGCATGGAGCCGGTGCAGCAGTTTGGCATCAAATTTCTGTCAATGGGTCTGCTTGTTGCGCCGGGTCAGGCCGTAATCTGGCGCGGAACAATGGCCGGGCGGGCGCTGCAGCAGTTCTTCTCCGACGCCGACTGGGGTGAGCTGGATTACCTGCTCATCGATATGCCACCCGGCACGGGCGACATCCACCTGACGCTGGTGCAGACTGTTCCTGTTACCGGAGCCATCATCGTAACCACGCCCCAGAAAGTAGCCCTGGCCGATGCCACGAAGGGATTGTCGATGTTCCGGCAGCCGCAGATCAACGTACCAGTACTGGGCGTTATCGAAAATATGTCGTACTTCACCCCCGCCGAACTACCCGATCACAAATACTTTATCTTTGGTCAGGGCGGTGGGAAACTGCTGGCCGATCAGTTCGATGTACCGCTGCTGGGGCAGATTCCGCTGGTGCAGAGTATCCGCGAAGCGGGTGATGAAGGTCGGCCCGCCATCAGCGTAGGTGAGCCGGTGGCATCGGAAGCGTTCCAGTCAGTGGCCGAGGCTCTGGCCCAACAGGTGGCCATCCGCAACGCTACGGTTGACCAGACGAAGCGCGTGGAGGTTGCATAATGCCCCGAAAACGTGTAATTTTACCCTAAATCAATGAAATAATGGAAACGGCAGTCACCAACGATCAGTTGATCGAAAAAATAGAACGCTCCTTAGACAGTATGCGCCCGTATCTGGCCGCAGACGGTGGCAATGTGCGGGTTCTGGACATCAGCGATGACAAAGTAGTACGGCTCGAACTGCTGGGGTCGTGCGGTAGCTGCCCCATGTCGGCCATGACCTTTAAGGGCGGGCTGCAAGAAGCGGTGATGCGTGCCGTTCCCGAAATCAGCCGCGTCGAAGCCGTTAATATCACCCCGGCATTTTAACTCAACAACGGTGTGAATACGCTACCCGATGTCATTCAGATTAGCGATAAAGTGATGGGTGGCACACCCGTATTTCGTGGAACGCGGGTGCCGGTTCAGTCATTGTTTGATCATCTGGAAGGAGATATTTCACTGGAGGAGTTTTTAGACGATTTCCCCTCTGTGTCGGAAGAACAGGCAATTACTTTACTAAACGCGGCTTTCTCGTCGGTTCTTACGAATACAAGTGCCGGGGATTTAATCAATATTGACTCTGAACTGATGAGTGGTACGCCCGTTTTTCGCGGCACTCGTGTACCTACTCAGCATTTACTTGACCACCTTTCTGGTAATGAAACGATTACCGATTTATTGACTGGCTATCCGTCTGTTACTAAAGAACAGGCGGTTGCGTTTTTGAAACTCACAGCAGAAACTGTACTGGCGAAACAGGTACTTCAGGTCGCATGAAAATTCTGCTCGATGAGAATGTTCACAAAAAGATGTGATTCAGGTTCCCCGGCCACGAGGTTGCGACGATGGGCGACATGGGCTGGCTGGGAAAGCATAATGGCGAACTGATGAAATTACTCGTTGAAAACAAATTTGACTTGCTTATCACCCTGGATAAAGGACTGGAACACCAGCAGAATTTCGCGGCTTATCCGGTTCCAATTATCCTATTAAGCGTCAAGAATAGCCGATATGAGTTTCTGCTGCCGTTAGTCAATCAAATCCGTGAATTGATCTCGGCTAATTTGCCAGCCGGTATTACAAAGGTCATTCCTCATTGAACAAGGCAGATACCGGCGATAAGGAACGCTCTTAATCAGGGCGTTTTTTGTTTCTTTGCAGTTCAGATTATCCCCCTACGTAGTGAAAATAGGCATATTTTTTGGCGGTCCGGCGCGGGAGCGCGAGGTGTCGTTTGCGGGTGGCCGCACGGCGCTGGCTAATTTAGACAAAGGCTTGTTTGAGCCGGTGCTGGTCTTCGTGGACGGACGCGGACGCTTCCGGCTTGTACAGCCCGACTTCCTGCAACATGATTCGCTGCTCGACGCCCTGCCGGACGATGGATCAGGCTTTTCGGTCTATGACGAATCATTACCCATCGACGCGCTCGACGCAACCCTGCCGCAACTTCGGCCCGATCAGTTTCGGGAACATTTCGACCTGGCGTTTCTGGCCATGCACGGCCCCAATTGCGAAGACGGAGCCATTCAGGGGCTTCTGGAATGGTACAACATGCCTTATACCGGGCCGGGGCTGGTGGGTTCGGCGGTGGGGATCAACAAAATCCTGCAAAACGATCTGATCGCGTTGGCCATCGGTCAGGAAAAGAAAACAGCCACCATCAGCCGCGATGCTTACGAACGTGCCGACAAAGCGCAGTTTTTTCGCGCGCTGACCGAACACCTTGGTCGGCCCATCGTGGTAAAAGCCCCGCATCAGGGGTCGAGCATTGGCGTAGTTATTGTGCGCGAAGCCGATCTGACCATTTTTTGCCGGGCCGTGGAGCAGTGCTTTTTCACGACAACCATACAACCCGACGGCTGGAGCAAACTGAGCGAATGGGCTACCCTAACCGCCAACGAAAAACACGAACTCACTCAGGCAATGGTCAGTCTGGACTCCGGCATCAGCTTTCCGGTCGTAATTGAGCAAACGGGCGAAGTCATCACGCATCCGGCGCAGTTTGTGGAAATGCTTGACAAACAATCGGGCAAACCTATATCGCTGGCGTCCGTAAATGCCGAAGATGAAGTACTATTCGAGGAGTTTATCAGCGGGCAGGAGTTTTCGTGCGGGGTCATTCAGGACGACGATCAGGTAGCTATTGCACTGCCACCAACGGAGATTTACAATGCGCAGGCGTTCGATTTCCAAACGAAGTACAAAACCAACGTCGCCAAAAAGCGGATTCCGGTGGATACCAGTCTGGAGAATAATCGCAGCATTCAGCTGGCCGTGGCCGAAGCCTTTACCAAACTCGGCATCAACGTATATGCCCGCATAGACGGGTTTCTGACGCCCAGTGGTGAGGTGCTGCTACACGACCCCAACACCATTCCCGGCATGTCGCCGTCGTCGTTGATTTTCAAGCAGATGGCCGAAATCGGGATGAATCTAGCCAACTCGCTAACCTACCTTATCCGGCAATCGCTGCGCGAACGTATCCGTACGGGCAAAAACACGTACCATCTCAAAACCATGCTGGCTGACCTTGACGCACAGCTGGCCAGCCGCAAAGCCAATCCGTTGCCAGAGCGGGTCGTGTCATTCGGTGAGAGCGACGAATCTTTTGCCGCTGCCAAACAGCAGTATCACCAACTAGCCGCGTCGGGTGCGGTTCGGCCCGCGTTACAATACATCAAAAGCAAAGCCGAAACCCACGAAGTCCCGGTGTATTGCCTGTTTAAAGATACCATTGAAGAACTGGAAGCCGCCCTGAACGAACCCCGCCACCCGCTAATTCTGGAAACCAACGAACGGGCTGCCCATATTACGGAGCGTTACCTCCCGTAGAGACGCATAGTTGCGTCTCACCCGCGTCAGCAAGTTACCCGATATTCGGCAACGGCCAGTTTACGGACCTCAACAAGCGTTTCAACTGGCCGACGCATTATTGATTTCAAAAATGGTATATCAGGCGGGTTGCTTAGAATTGCCGGATTCGGCGGGGGCGTATTCGAGCAGGTCGCCGGGCTGGCAGTCGAGGGCGCGGCAGATGGCGTCGAGCGTATCGAAGCGAACAGCGCGGGCTTTGCCGGTTTTCAGAACGGACAGGTTGGCGAGCGTGATGCCGACGCGCTCCGACAGTTCGGTAAGCGACATCTTGCGCCGGGCCATCATCACGTCAACGTTTACGATTATAGGCATGGTGGGGTACGTTAGATGGTGAGTTCGCTTTCCTGTTTGAGTTGCTGACCAGACCGAAACACCTCGGCAAGACCCAGTATCAGAAGACCGGCCAGACCCCAGTCCGATAGGCCAAAACTGAGGTTTTCTCCTCCGTATGGAATGTCGTTGCGGCTCATTAAGTCCAGTACGTCGTTGCGGATGAACAACCAGATAAAGGGTTTTATAAACTCAAGTGCAATCAGTAACCCACCAAGCAACCGAATCCTGACGACGTTGGCCTGACTGAATACCTCGGGCGTACCGAGCGTATCTACAATCTGCATTAACTGCCGGGCGATGAATACGAGCAAAACCATGCCTAAAAAAGTGGACAGGGCTATAGAGACGTATAAACCGATATGCTCCTGAATAGCAGCCGGACTTAACTCGGTGAACGTCAGTCGTAGGTTATTACCGCCACTGACTCTCCCGGCCCAGCCCGGCTCATCGAACGTTCCGGTATTAGGCGATGTGAGTGGCGTCTCCACTGAGATCAGGAACTTGTTTTGAGGTTTGACCAATCCCAGTGTAAATGCGATGCCAGTGCCAACCAGGGCAAGAATTGACCCATAGTAAGCAACACGGATAATGACTTTCAGGAATTTTGTGTACGACATGTTCATGAGCCTGTTAATTTAGTTTGGAACAAATAACGGTAAATATTTATTGACAATCAATAAATATTTACCGCAAAAAGAAAGTCCACATTGTTTTGATCCGTAATCTGCGCATTCGATTTGGCAGGTGGCGGGGTAATCGTAATTTTGGCGGAGCGATTACGTATATGGACCCGAAACCCCGCCCCAACCATCAGCTATACCTTCAGGTATTGCGCAATATGACGCCGGAGCAGCGACTGCTGAAAGCGTTTGAGCTGTCAGACTTTAGCAAGCAGCTTTTCAAAGCCGGTCTGCGCGAACGGTTTCCCGACAAAACAGAAGAAGAACTGCACAGTTTATTTTTGAAACGACTCGAACTTTGCCACAATCGGAACTATTGAACCCATTGACTACTGTCCAAATCAAAAATTTCGTTGCCCGGAACGTGTGGTTTGATGAGACGCGGGTTTATGTCGAGTTGAACGACGGACGAGTTATTGGCAGCCCACTATCCTGGTTTCCACGTTTGCAAAAAGCTACGCCCGAACAGCGTAACCGCTTTGAACTGACAGCCGGTGGCTACGGCATTCATTGGGAAGAGTTAGATGAGCACCTGACTGCCAATGGCTTCTTAACCTATTCCCACGCATAATTTTACCCCCAACAAAACCCTTTTCATCCATGACAACCCAATCTCTCGACGCCACTACGCAGCAGAATGTTGACCACTGGCTCAGCGGCCCCTACGACGCCAATACCAAAGCCACCATCCAGAAACTGATTGACGAAGGCAACACCACCGAACTGACCGATTCGTTTTACCGCGACCTTGAGTTTGGTACCGGCGGTCTGCGCGGGGTACTCGGCGTGGGCAGCAACCGCATGAACCGCTACACCGTTGGGGCCGCTACGCAGGGACTCTCCAACTACATTCTGGCGGCTTTCCCGGAGCAGGATATCAGCGTAGCCATTGCGCACGACAGCCGCCGGATGAGTCCCGAATTTGCGCGGCTCGTGGCCGATATCTTCTCAGCCAATGGCATAAAGGTGTATCTGTTCAGCGATTTGCGGCCCACGCCCGAACTCTCGTTTGCTATCCGGCAACTCGGTTGTCAGAGCGGCATCGTGGTCACGGCATCGCACAACCCGCCCGAATACAACGGTTATAAAGTCTATTGGGACGACGGAGCGCAGGTAGTAGCCCCGCACGACAAAGCCATCATTGCCGAAGTGGACAAAATCACGTCGGTCGATCAGATTAAGTTCGAGGGTGTTCCGGAGCGAATTCAGTTGATTGACGAGGAAATCGACGCGCCCTACATCGAACGCGTCAAAGAAAATGCCGTGAATCCCGACGTCATTGCACGGCAGGCTGATCTGAACATTGTCTATACCCCCATTCACGGCACCGGCATTACGCTCGTTCCGCGCGCGCTGGACGCGCTTGGCTTCAATAACGTACACGTCGTACCGGAACAGGCCGAGCCAGACGGAAACTTCCCGACCGTAAAATCGCCGAATCCCGAAGAACGCGCGGCCATGCAGCTCGCGCTGGATCTGGCCCTGAAAATCGACGCCGACCTCATCATTGCCACCGACCCCGATGCTGACCGCGTGGGCGCGGGGGCGCGGAATCACCACGGCGAATTTGAGCTGTTGAACGGTAATCAGATGGCCAGCCTGATTATTTATTACCTGCTCAACGCCTGGAAAGACGCGGGTAAACTGACGGGTAAGGAGTTCGTGGCCAAAACCATTGTTACCACCGACCTCATCGACCGCATCTGCGACCGCTACGGCGTTAATTGCTATAACACGCTGACGGGGTTTAAATACATTGCCGAAGTGATTCGCGAACTGGAGGGCAAGGAGCAGTTTATTGCCGGGGGCGAAGAAAGCTACGGCTACCTCATCGGCGATTTCGTGCGCGATAAAGACGCCGTGGCCAGTTGCGCCATGATTGCCGAACTAACCGCCTACGCAAAAGATAAAGGCCAAAGCCTGTTCGATCTGCTGATGGCGATGTACGTTGGGAATGGCTTTTTCTACGAATCGCTGGTATCGATCACTAAAAAAGGCAAGAGCGGGGCCGAGGCCATTCAGCAAATGATGGCCGATTTCCGGGCTAATCCACCCAAAGAAATTGCCGGATCGCCGGTGGTGCGTATCGACGATTACAAGTCGCTGGAACGCACCGACGCTAAAACGGGTCAGAAGACCCAAATCAAAGCGGGTAGTATGGGCATCGAGTCCTCGAACGTATTGCAGTTCTTCACCCAAGACGGCACCAAGGTATCGGCCCGCCCGTCGGGTACGGAGCCGAAGATCAAGTTTTACGTCTCGGTCAACGAACCACTGACCAGCAAAGAAGCCTTTGACGACACCTATGCGCAATTGAAAGCCAAAGCCCAGCGTGCGATTGAAGACCTGAACCTGGAATAACAACTCAATAATTACTCATTACCCGCGAAAGCCCGGCCATTCTGATACGCCGGGCTTTCGCGTTTGTATGTTATCCCAAAATAAAATTAAAGAAAGATTAATTAGAATAGGCGGGGCCTATGCTTTACCTGACAGTAAGCCGTATTTTTACTTAGTCCATTTTTTACTACTAATCTGTCAAATCCATGAAAAACATGCTACAACGTATGTACCGCACCGCGCCAATGCTCCTGCTGAGCTGGCTGCTGTGCGTAGGGGCGTTTGCCCAGGACCGGCGCGTGACCGGTGCTATTAAAGATGAAACGGGCTCTGGTTTGCCGGGGGTTAGTGTGGTGTTGAAAGGCACCACACAGGGTACCACTACCGATGCCGGCGGTAAGTACGCCATTGCGGTACCGGGTGCCAACTCTACGCTGGTGTTCTCCTACGTGGGCTACCTGCCGCAGGAAATTAAAGTAGGCAACCAGAATACAGTTAATATTAGCCTGACCACCGACAACAAGAACCTGAACGAGATCGTGGTAATCGGCTACGGTACGGCCAGAAAGTCGGACTTGACCGGTTCAGTAGTATCAATAAAGGAAGCCGAACTCCAACAGCGCCCTGCCCCATCGCTCAACCAAATGATGCAGGGTCGGATGCCCGGTGTTCAGGTCAACAATAACTCGGGACGCCCCGGTGGCCGAACCACGGTCAGGATTCGCGGCTTTAGCTCTATCAACTCCTCCAACAACCCACTCTACGTAGTTGATGGCGTGTTTCTACCACAGAACACGGGCGATCAGTTCACTAACGCCATTGACTTCATCAACCCCAACGATATTGTGTCGGTCGAGGTGCTGAAAGATGCCTCCTCAACGGCCATCTACGGGGCGCGGGGTGCCAACGGTGTTATTCTGGTCACGACCCGCAAGGGTAAGGCGGGCGAAAGCCGCATCACCTACGATTCGCAGTTCAGTGTCAACACCATTGGCCCCAATAAGCCACAGGTTTTGAACGCACAGCAGTATTTGGACATGGAAGAGCTGGCCTACGCAAATATCCAGAAATACGATCCAGCCGGCTGGGCGTCAGGACGGTATGCGAATAATGACCCCATTGTACGTCGGCGAGCCTACAATACGCAGTTTCCGGGCGTGTTTCGGGAAGAAGGCGGCAGGTTTCTGCCCAACTTCGATACGGACTGGTTTCGGGAGTCAGCACAGAATAAACTCTCGCAGAACCATCAGCTGGGCATCAGCGGTGGCAACGAGCGGACTCAGTATTCGCTTTCGATGGGCTACCGGGACGATCAGGGTTTGATTAAGACGTCGTACATGAAGCGGTTTTCGGGCCGGTTTACGATTGACGATCAGGTAAAATCATGGCTGAAGCTGAGCGGTACGCTGAGCTACAACAACCAGAAGGATCGGCTGGTTGATATCAACGATGCCGTGGCGCGGCAAATCGTGGAAGACTTCCCGTTCCTGCCCGTACGCTACGCCAACGGCAACTTTGCCAACAACCGCGACTATCCGCTGGCCGAGGGTTCATTCAGCTCGGTACACCGCCTGATGGGTCGTCAGTACATTCAGAATACGCAGACCACGCTGGGTAGCTTGGCCGCTACGCTGACTCTGGCCCCCGGCCTGCAGTTCAAGAGTATCCTGGGCGTAAACATCCAAACACAGGGCGTGAACCAGTCGCAAACCCGGACGCTGAACATCGGCGGAAACGGCAACGCAT
>Ga0105045_10000777_pt1 | contig 24532 bp, 16 predicted proteins | sample MAT02_FD_78089 | JGI IMG/M metagenome (GOLD analysis project Ga0105045, IMG submission 78089) | Freshwater microbial communities from Lake Fryxell liftoff mats and glacier meltwater in Antarctica - MAT-02 (megahit assembly) | ecosystem: Environmental > Aquatic > Freshwater > Ice > Liftoff... | reverse complement strand
TACTCTTACCTTCGCTACTCTTACCTTCGCTGCAACGTACCAGCGTCCGCAATTGGATAGGACGGTAGATAGTCGTTTGTTTCATCTTCGATACGGTCAGCATCTTCGCGGACTTGATACTGAAATAGCTCTTTCGTAATTGTAATCGGAGTTTCAATCACGACATGAGTTACAGAGGAAACCGGAACTAGTTTTCCAGGAATTCCATCAAGACTCGGTTCTCGACGATAGTATTCAACGTTGTAAGGGAACAACGGAAGCTTTCCGTCTCGATCGAGCGTCAAACGTACATCGGTCGGCAATTCAGCAGGCGGCTCAGCCTGGATGTAGTAACTATCTGCGATCGTGTAAGATGCAATACTCGGCGCTTCTGTTCTTAGCGTACCGACTAGTTGCCATACATTGTTCCCGTTCTCATCCTTTCCAGCCCAGACTTTAAACCATCGATATCGATAATATAGACAACGGAGCATCTCAGCATGCCCACCGATTGCTAAGTAAAGGGCCGCTTGCGGGTAACCAGTCGGATTGCGAGCCATACCACCAAGCTCAGATCGAATACGGTCCAAGGAAACCCGGCGAGGCGGCTCTTCGTCGTCCGTGCTGGTCCATACCAAACGTCCATCACTTACCTGAATCATGTTTGTCTGCAGTTCACCCGCGGCTAACTGCATCGTTAGTTTCATCTGCCCACTTCCAAGCCCTCCTGTCCAGTACTCACCTTCTCCCACTAATTGAAAATCTCCGTTCACGGAAGTCTGCTTCACTCGACAATGCATCGATGGGCCCCACACCGCTTGTTGTACGGCGCGCAAAACTAACTGATTGGGATCCAGACTGGTCGCAGTCAAACCAGACGATTCGGTTACGTTTTTGTCGGCGGTTGGTTGCTCTCCCGAACGGGGCTCGCCGGTGAGCCCGGTTTCAGCCTCTAGACCAGCAGACCCAACAACCGCATCAAAACCTTGGAGAACTGTCGCATCGGGATCATCCGAGTAACACGGTAAAACGAGAGAGACGGCAGAATAAAAAAACAATAAAATTATCTTAGTTTTTTGGAAAAAGAATATCTTTGCCCGTCGGATGTTGTATTCAGTGAATGATTTCGACTCAGATCCACGAAAACCAGGTCGAATACGAAGCCTAGGCGATCTGCAAAATATAGATCTTGTAATCGGTTTTTGAGTCATATGGCGGTTATGGCGGTTTTTTCAAAGATTCTGGTAGGCGCAAGCCGAACTAAGGCATTGGACGGGATTGTAATTTTGGAGCCAAAGCGGCGTCCAGGCAGAAATGACCCGATAAACCTCGTGGGAACCCAAAAAGGGGAATCCGTATGAAAAGAAGATATTTCTTAGGAGTCATGGCCGCTCTGGGCACGGTCATCCAAATCAACGCAACCACCTCGGCTGGAGAGTTTGCCAAAAGGCATAACATGCCGCCGGCTTCACGCATGGCAGAACCCGGCCCGATGGTCGGCGGACCCGGTCCTGGCGTGTTAATGCCAGAGACCATTCCAGTTCCAGGCGGTGGCGGAATGCCGATGTCTGCTCCGAAGGTTCAAGTGCTGTTCAACCAGCCTGAATCGATGCAGATCCTGTATGACGTCATCGGTGACAATACCTTTACTAGTGATCCACTCGTGGTTCCAGGTCGACTCGCCTTTCCACAGGGTGGCATCTACCGGTTGAAGCTAACGAACATGCTGGGTCCTAATCTTACTGGCGTTGAACTTTACCCAACCCTTGAAATTGCGATGTCAACGCCTCGAACTGCGGCCTACCTCGCACATAATGCTGTACCTATCCAGTTCAGTGATGAAGACTTTGATCAAGCTCTAGCGAGCAACTTCGTGACCAAGGTTCTCTACTTGCCAGACCCTGAATTCCAAGGTGACGCGCTTGCTGGCGTTGATACGCTGGTAAGCACACGCCTAGAACCAGGACTGGATCCAATCATTGAAGCGGACCGACGAGGCTCGATCCTCGCAATTCTTCGCTTGGGTAACAAAGACATCGAGATGGAAGGTCCTTCCATTCCTTTTGGCGATATGATGATGGGTTACGGCGGAATGAACGGTGGAGGCCAGTGCGGTCCAGATGGACAGCCAATGAACCCCTACATGAACCCACCCAATATGGTTGCAGGTGTCTCTGCTCCTCAGTACGGCATGACCTACTCGGGTACACCCATTGGATTGCCAGGACCTCCTCACATTCCATTGGGTGGACCGGCGGGACTTCAGAAGCACGTGATGAAGAATCACACGCATATGAATATTCCTGATCCGACTGAAAAGATGAAAATCCACGTACGAAGCCAACCAGGCCAATCCTACCCAACGTCACCAAACCGCGTATTCATTCGCGAACAAAATATTCACCCAGGATTCCCTGGCGGACGTCCACCGTACGAACATGCAAGCCGATCCGTTGGCCCCAATCAGTACAGCGGTGCCGGCATGGATCCAAACGATCCCAATTGCCAGCAACCAACTATGATTCGGTAGCAAAAGAAGATCCGCATACTCAAGCCGTCGCGTACTTCAGACTACACCGCGGCTTTCTTAAACACCGATGGCGATAGGGTACACGTGGTAAGGTTTCATCCTTACTCCGTACCGCTTACTCCTTCGTTCCTTACCCCTACTGGAATGGCTATGACAATTCGAACGTCGTTCCTAACCCGATTACTAATTTTCGTCATCGCGTTGAGCACCGCAGAAACAAACGTGTTGCATGCACAAGGGACAGCCCCCGCCTCGCTTCCATCTGGAATCCCACTGCTTAACGACAACATGCCTCCAGGAATGATTGGTGCAATTCAACTTCAACGCCAACCAAACTTACGCGGATTCTTTCAAGCCGTAGAATTTCGAGGACTTCCCGATATGCAGTTCGCTTTAGTCAGCGACGGCCTGTTCACGGAGAATACAACTGGTCCAGCACGCGCAGCCTTCTTGGTTGGACCTGTCTATCGATTTCGAATAGCGAATATTCCCAGTGAGCCCGGTGCGGAACTCTTTCCTACGCTTGAAGTCATCGATCGAACCTACCCGCCATCAGAACGCGAGCATCGCTTTCCAATTATTGTCGACATCGACCAAGCCGACATTGACGCCGCCCTTCGCGGCGACCTCGTGACGCGTGTAATCTATCTCGAAGATTCCACGAACGCCGAACCAGTATCTTATGCTGGCGGCCCGCAACGGGTCTTCGATATCAACATCGGCGAAGATAGCCTTCGCACCGCCGACTATTACGGACGTCCCCTTGCGATCCTTCGTATCGGCTCTCGAGTACCCGATGTCACCGAGGGCCCCGAAGCAGAACATTTCGTATTCGGATCACCTCCGTGGCTCCCCATCAAGAACCTCCCCCAGGGAAAGACTCTCAGCGATGCTTCAAATAGCCGGTAAGGTTTTAAAATGGGACATGCTTGATGGCAGATCGAACGCGGCAATACTTCTGCTCTTCATGGGCAGTTTACCGGTTGCCGGTGGTTGCTCGCGATCACTCGTTCATCATGACGGGTCTCAAGCTCTGATGCAATCACACCGACGCGCGAGCGCTTTGGCGACCCCGGTTCAAAAATCGTTGCAACAGACACTAATAAATGATCCGTTTGAAGCAGCCCAGGCTCCGCCACAACTGGGGCGAGGGACGCAATCATTTGACGTAAAAACGGTATCCTATGAAGCGTATGCGATGAACAGCGGCGCAGAAGTTTCTGCAAATACAACGCAGCAAACTCAAACGCAGAACATTCCAAGAATTCCTTCCCATATGTTGCCAGCATCTAACATGCGACCAGTCTCAATGATCGGTATTCCGAGCGGACAAAATGCAAATGCTCCGCATGGACAGGACGGTTGTAAGTGCTGTTATCCGCAAGAAAGTTACTCGCCGGTCTATCCACAGTTTTCGACCCGAGGTGACTTATCGAGTTATGGCCCCGCCATCACGGGCTGTGGAACGACTGGTTCCGCTGAATCCCCCCCACCCTACCCTGCTAGATATGTTGACCCTCAAGAATACATCTATGATGGCGGTGATCGGGATCCAGAGGCAAGATTGCGTTCCGATTTGACAGTCGTTGGACTCGACTCAGAAGACACTGTCATCCGCTATGAAACCACTTCTGGCAGCGTTGAACTTCAGACGGGTTGCCGTGTTCCCATTTATTCGCCTCGGTTTTCCGCCGTTCGGAAGATTGTCGCCCTGAATCTCAGCGAACACTCCGTTGCAACTCAAGCAACACTACTTGAACAGAAACCAACCCCCATTCAAGACCTATTGCCATCGAATAGCCTTGTTAGAAACGACAAACCTGTTCGTGAAGCGAACGTCAAAGTCATCGAATCCTTCCGTGACCGCAATCGCGGTATCCCGGTCGCGAAAATCATCCCTGCAAACGATATCAGCGATGCACTCAAACCAACAATCGACCTCACCATTGTTGGTACTGACTTGTCACGTCAACGCGATATCGTTCAGACTCAAAGCAAAAGCCTCAAAGTCCTCATCGAGACCCAAGTCGAGCAACTGGTCGTCCTGTTCGACAACGTCGCAGCCAACGTCGTCGAGTCGCTCGACGGGCCGCAAGAACTGTACAACTATGAACTTGGAAATAGCCGCGTACGGCTTTGCAAGGCTGCATCCCATCAAGTGGCCGAACCGGGAGACATTGTTGATTTCACCATCCGTTTCGATAACACGGGCGATCAAAAGATCACCAACATCATGATCCAAGATTCGTTGGCTCCTCGTTTCGAATACATCGTTGATAGCCAAAAGAGCAGCATCGAATCGAAGTTCTCTATGGAGCCCAACGACGCGGGCAGCAGCACCCTCACTTGGAACATCACCGAAACCGTCGCCCCAGGAACCGGCGGCTTCATCCGCTTCCAGTGCAAAGTTCGGTAATCAATTGACGAGAACGCCCTCTCTATTCATGGGATTTTGAAATCAAAGTCAATCGCCGCTTGTCGCCCGTGGCTAGCGCCATCGGCTCAGTGAAACGGTTTTGAAGGCGTCAATTCCTATCGCTGATTGTCTTCACATTTATCAATTGGATCCGTCCAAGTGGGTTATGGAGATAGCTTCCAACAGGGGCATCGTCGGTTTCGATCAGTCTTGCTTTGAATCGCGGTCCAAACTCGTTGATGATCAAGTGTCCCTCGCCAATCGCCTTCTTGCTGTTGCATACGTAGCGAATCATTTCGATCATCGAATCGTTATCCTCTGTGAAGTCTGATCGGCTCATTACAACATCAGGCTTTCCAAGGACGTTCATGCCCATGGTATGCACGTCGGCCTTGCGGCGAACAATACCGACAAATGCGAAGCTAACCGCGTCAAGATCACCAACGGCTGCCATCTGTTTCCAAAGAGATGCGCCGTGAGCCAACATGCTGTTATCGATAAAGACTCCTGCACCACCAGTTTGGATGATTGCAGCTCCCGCTTGGAGCATTGTCCTGGCGGCCTCCAAAGAACCACCCGGACCGATCAGGCCTAGGTTGACTGTGTAGCGTTTGACCGTAGACAGTTCGTCGGCTGTTGCGGGCTTTCGACAGGCCGCTTCAAAGACTTTCGGAAACTCGTTATCAGGTTTCATCGGGAACATCTCAATGACTTGTCCATCTGGCATTACCAAGCCGTCGTCGCAAAGTGAGAACCCCTTGGGAATGCGATTCGCAATCTCGTCGAATCCGGCCCACGCACCCGGAATTCGAAGAGTTGTTTCGACAATCGACTTTTTCTTACTCACTTTTTCTTACTCATTGATGTTCCACCGCGGTACACAAGGAAACACGTCACTCGATTTAAATGCCGAATGACGTGTTTTTCCAGGCTTTTCGAAAGGTTATAGAAACCTAGTCGAGGTTATGCTGATTCTTTTCGTTTCGGTGCCGATTTGCGGTGATGCAGAGTGCCGTCAGCTCCCTCGGCGTCGATGGTGTACGCCGTACCTTCTTCTTGATCAGGTAGCTCAAACATAATGTCCAGCATCGCTTCTTCTACGATGCCGCGAAGACCTCGAGCCCCCACACTCTTGACCGTAGCTTTGTGCGCGATGGATTTCAGGGCGGCTTCGGTAAAGTGTAATTCGCAATTTTCCATTCCGAACAGTGCTTGGTATTGCTTGAGCAATGCGTTTTTAGGTTCGCTAAGGACACGGATCAAGCCAGCTTCATCGAGGGGAGCTAACGAAGTAACCACAGGCAAGCGTCCAATCAGTTCGGGGATGAGACCGAACTCGAGAATGTCATCAGAATTGACTTGGGTAAGAACTGAAGCGGTGTCAGCTTCTTCCTTATGGCTTCCCAATTGACCGAACCCAAGGGTCTTTTTGCCGAGACGCTTCCGAATAATCTCCTCGACTCCGACGAATGTCCCGCCGCAGATAAACAGAATGTTCGTCGTATCCATCTGGATGAACTGCTGTTCTGGATGCTTACGACCGCCTTGAGGGGGAACGTTCGCGACGGTCCCTTCGAGCATTTTCAATAAGGCTTGCTGAACACCTTCACCGGAAACGTCGCGTGTGATTGAAACGTTTTGACTGGTCTTACCAATCTTGTCGATTTCGTCGATGTACAAGATTCCTCGTTGAGCCGACTCGAGATCGAAATCAGCCGCGTGAAGCAGCTTGAGCAGCAAATTCTCAACGTCTTCGCCAACGTAGCCGGCTTCCGTGAGAGTCGTCGCGTCGCCGATTGCGAACGGAACGTTTAACATCTTTGCAAGTGTACGAGCCAAAAGTGTCTTTCCACTACCAGTCGGGCCGCATAGTAAAATGTTCGATTTTTCAATTTCTACGTCCGAGCCTTGCCAGTCCGCAGTGAGGCGTTTGTAGTGATTGTGGACAGCAACAGCGAGGGTTCGCTTGGTACCGGTCTGGCCGATCACATACTCGTCCAAGTGTGTAACAATATCGCGTGGTGTCGGTATATCGTTAAATAACTTCTTGGATGGACCGCGTCGTTTGGTCTCTTGATCCAAAATCGACTGACACAGTTCAATACACTCTCCGCAAATGTAGACATCACCAGGCCCTTCGACCAATGGTCCCACATCGCGATAGCTCTTGCGACAGAACGAACAGAAAGCATTCTTTTTGGTGCTTCCTGGTCCTCCACTGCGGCGGCTTGAAACAACATCCTTACCTTGAGGCATAACGACTCCTAAAAACTATTCCCATCGACTCGAGTATCACACCCTTGCAGCTGGATTGCAGTGGTGACACTCGAGTAGAAAAATGGTTAAACGCTGACTGGAAGCTCGATGGGTCCGAAAGTCACACTATTCGTATTACCGAATGTTTGTGTCCTTCTGAACCGGGCCTTCCATGTCCGCGGTTTCGAGCCGATAAAATACCTACGCATAGGTTGCCGATCTATAAGGTCATCATGACCCGCTGCCGAAACTAAACGATCTCTCGAAGTCGCCTGCAAGCATTGCCGTGAGACATCACGACAAACCCTGCTGTTCCTTCTTCAACAACAGTTGTATGTTTCGGAATTCCTTCTCGTTTATGTCACCCTCCTGTCGCATTTCCTCGAAATTCTTCAACAGCTCTTGCTCCATCCTCTGGTCTTCCTTGGAGGAATCGCGCAACCTTACCACGACTAAATATGCGCCGATGGAAACGATCATCAAACCCAGCAAGCTCAACGCAGCCTGCACAGAAGTGTTTGACAAAATCTCCTGGACCACCTTAGTCACCTTCGTCACTCCCACAGCTATCTCGTTGCACGGTCATCCCTAACTGAGAACCATGTTTTCTCGCGACGCCCTATGTTATGCGAAACAGTGGTCCAAAGTCTAGCTTTTTTGGATCAAAGATTCTCTATCCGCTTCAGCTTGACAGGTTCGAGTCACATTGCGCAATATTTCGCAAAATTTTGGGCAAACGCTCCTGGCGGTACCCAAATGTCTTGTCCGAACTACGAAGAAACGAATGCGTTAGTCGTCTAACGAAAACCCTAGAAGTTCACTTTTGTTAGCTTCGGCAGCTTTGCCTGCAAACCTTCTATGGCTTTCTTGGTCACAGCGGTATTGTTAAGGGTAATTTCAGTCAAACTTACAAGCGAATCTAGCTTCGCTAATCCTTCATCGGTAATCCCTGTCTTTCCAAGATGCAGGAACTCCAGTCCGGTCATCTTCGCAAGATGCTCGACCGAGCCGTCGCCGATTCCTGCGATGTCATCTAGGTTCAACCGTTTGATAGATGAACCGACGAGAACCGAAATTCCATCATCGGTGACACGCGTATGCCAAAGGTTTAGGTCGACGAGCCTGGGTAACTTGGCAATTGCGGGAAGCGCTTTGTCGTTGATCCGCGTTTCGCTCAAATCCAGAGAAACCAAGTTAAGGTAGTTTCCAATGTGATCAATAATGCCTTGGCTATTCACTTTGGTATCCCGAAGATTAAGCTTCGCTAGCTGCTTACTTTCGACCATTACTGCGAGAACTCCGTTCCCGATTTGATTCCGGAACACTGATAGCTCTTTGAGTTTTGAGAACCCGCCAAGCGACTTAAAGCCGGTATCTGTGATTCCACAGTCCTGAAAATCGATCGCAGCCATATCGGTCATGGCTGCTAAATGAGCCATCCCAGCGTCGGTAATTCGATTCCCCCAAAGCGATATGTTTCTCATTTTGGTAAGGTTGTTCAGCGATTCCAGGCCAGCGTCGCTTACTTGAAGGCAATCCGAAAAATTGAGTAGCTCCAGTTGCATAGTCTCCTTCAGATAACCAAGTCCCACGTCGGTAACCCTGGTTCGAGGAGAACGAATTCGCTTAATAGTTTTGCTCTGTGAGAGGCTTTTAAAGGATTCGTCGGAAATCTCACATCGATCCAGGTTGATATCCTCCAATCGCGGGAGTTTGGCCAGTATTGCAATTCCAGCATCGGTTATTCCAGTCTGGGCAAGGTTCAGAACTCGCAAACCAGGATGCCCCGCGAGCGGAGCAATCACTTCGTCGGTCGCCTCTGGGCCGAAAAGTTCGAGCGTTTCGATCGTCGGAAGCTTTGCTATAGCAGCGACGCTTCTGGACCAGCCTTTCCCGCATTGGCTGTAGTCGACACCACGAATGGAGTCGTCTTTTCCTCGCTGAAGACTAATCAGCGGAACGGCTATCAGTTCCTGGACTGCTTGAGGATCGCTATCGGAAGTCGCCTTCGCAACAACAGATGGCTTTTCAACTGTGGACGGCGCGATAACAGGCGTTGGCGACGGCTCGACCGATGGGCAGCCTGTGAAAAAAACAAGACTGGCTGCCAGAGCAAATTCTGGTCGAAGGGCGATAAATGATCTTGGATCGTAATTCATGACTAGCCAACGCGAGGTGTTTTGGGAGAGCTACGACTCTGCGAAGCCTGGTAATCAATACCCCAATAGCATAACCGAAAACGGGACAAACGACACCTCTCGCTCTACGCCCCTAACGTTGGAGTTCGGTTGTTACTGATTTCACGCGATCGGCAGACTGCGAGATACCTGTTGTAGTTTGGGATCATTATCCCGAGCGAATCAACTGACGGGACATGGGTCCCAGCCTACTGTAGTTTTCATTCTGCCGGTCGCCTTACGAGCCCCTAGCTACTCATAGCACCCATTAATTCTTTTGCAAGAGATTTAATATCAGCCAGTGACTTTGCACGGCCCCCGTTGTCAGCAAATTCCAGGTGCCGCACGATAGCCGACCCTACAATCAAACCATCCGCGACAGGGCTAAGCAGCTTCACATGTTCGGGACGGCTAACACCAAAACCTATACAGATTGGAAGAGTCGTTCGCTCGCGTAGCCAACGGACGCGGTCGACTAGCTCTGGCGGCAATTCGGTTCGGGCACCCGTAATCCCCGTAACCGATACGAAGTACAGGAAACCGCTCGATAGCTCGGCGATTTTCAGCGCTCGCTCGGGAGGCGTCGTCGGTGTTACTAACTGAATCAGGCTAAAGTCTTTCTCTTTGCAGATCGCTGATAGTTGAGAACTCTCCTCGACTAACAAGTCTGGGACGATCGCACCAGCGAATCCTGCAGCGATGGCTTGGTCCACATACGAACCCAGTCCGACTCGATGGATCACGGCGTAGCTGACCATTGTGACCAAAGGCATCTTGAGGGTGGCAGAAACCGGTGCGATGGCTGCGAAGATCTCTTTGAGTTTGATCTTCTTGTTGAGAGCACGTGTATAGGAGGCCTGGATAACAGGTCCGTCGGCGATCGGATCGCTATATGGAATCCCGACTTCTGCCATACTGCATCCCGCCTCGTCTAACATCTTCAAGAGTTCGACAGTCATCGCAAGGTCCGGGTCCCCTGCGGTAATAAACGGTAAAAAAGCCTTCTTGCCTTCGCTTCGGAGTCGAACGAAGAGATCGTCAATTGCGGACATAAAAAATTTCTAACTAGAAGCGATTATCATCTCGAAAGCTGTTGGAAGCTCAAGTACAGCATATAAAGAAACTACCAAGCTTGGCCGCGCAGCCGAGCAATCTCGCCGGCGTCCTTATCACCGCGTCCACTCAAACAGATCACCAGATGTTGGTCGGGTGTCATCGTTTTGGCGATCTCGGCTGCCTTGGCAACCGCATGACACGTTTCCAAAGCAGTAAGAATGCCCTCCGACTTAGCAAGAAAATCGAAAGCGGCGAGGGCTTCGTCATCTCGACACGCAGTATATTGCACCCGATCGGTATCCTTCCAATAGCTATGTTCTGGTCCGACCCCGGGATAATCCAAGCCAGCCGACATGCTATGAACATCCGAAGTCTGGCCGTCTTCGTCTTGCATGACGTAGCTGTAGCTACCGTGCAGAACGCCAGGTGAGCCATAAGAAAGTGGCGAAGCATGATCGCCAGGATTGCTACCGCGACCGCCTGCTTCGACGCCAATCAGCTCGACCGAAGTATCCTCGACAAATGGGTAAAACATTCCGGCCGCGTTGCTGCCGCCGCCAACACAAGCGACGATCTTATCTGGCAATCGTCCGATCGTCTCCAAGCACTGCTGACGACACTCCTTGCCAATCACACTTTGAAAATCACGAACCATCATCGGAAACGGATGAGGCCCGATCACCGACCCAATAATGTAGTGGGTGTTTTCGACGCTGCTCATCCAGTCTCGCATCGCTTCATTGACCGCATCCCGAAGGGTTCGTGAGCCCGACTCCACAGGCCTCACTTCGGCTCCCATCAAACGCATGCTGAACACGTTAGGCTTCTGCCGACGTACGTCCTCAGCTCCCATGTAAACCACACAAGGAAGGCCAAAGTGAGCACAAGCAGTCGCGCTTGCAACCCCATGCTGGCCAGCGCCTGTTTCAGCGATGACTCGCGTCTTTCCCATACGCAAAGTGAGTAACCCTTGGCCAAGAGTATTATTGATTTTATGCGCACCGGTGTGATTTAGATCCTCTCGCTTGAGCCAAATCTGCCCGCCGCCAAGATGCTTGCTGAATCGCGCCGCATGGTAAAGCGGGCTTGGTCGACCGACAAAGCGATGCAGAAGTTCGTCAAGTTCGGCATGAAAATCGGGGTCGGCCTGAGCTTTTGTATATTCGATAGTCAACTCTTCCAACGCACGTGTCAACGTTTCTGGCACATATCGGCCCCCGAAATCGCCAAAGCGCCCCGCCCGATCAGGGACCGACTTGCTTGCCGAGACCCCATCCGCCTGAGGGCGCGATTTAGAAGTGTTCCCTTCGAGAGACGCTGAAACAATACTCATAAAATCTAATCCGAAGCGTAAAAACGCAATAAAGTTGGCCGCCAATGTGGTTCTGCCGCCCCGATTGTCGATCGAAGTGGCAGGAAGGTCAAGATAACCGTAACAAGTCCACCATTATTCACGGCAGACTCAGCTAATCACGGCTTACTCAGTTCAGTCCTCGCTTTCCCCGTCGTCGCTCATTTTGACGATTCGTGGGTCGAACCGGGCAATCGGTTCTACCAAATCTCGTTGAGCCAACATCACCTCGTGAATGTCCTTGTAGACAAAAGGAACTTCATCAGATCCGGCTGACAAAATGTGCACTCCCCTCTCCTTCAGTTCCTTCTGAATCGGTCGAAAACGATACTGATCACGGGCTTTAGTACGGCTCATGCGACGCCCTGCCCCATGCGAGGCCGACGCAAACGAGGACTCGTTTCCCTTACCTCTGACAACATAAGCGGGTGTTGCCATCGATCCAGGAATAACTCCTAGCACCCCCCGCCCTGCCGGTGTCGCTCCCTTACGATGAACGATGACCTCTTGGTTGTTGTGAATCTCCTTCCAAGCAAAATTGTGATGGTTTTCAACCCCTGCAATAATTCTGGCCTTCGCAAGCTTCGACACCAATCGATGAATTACGTCGTGATTGGCCGCTGCATAGTCTCCCATCAAGTTCATCGCAGCCCAATACTCTTGGCCAGCTTCACTATCCATTTCCAACCATGCTAATCGACCAAAGTCTTGAAATTTCTTGGGAAGACGACTTTGAGCAATTGAGCTATAAGTACTGCAAACTGTCGCTCCGATACCTCTACTACCCGAGTGGCTCATCAGTGCAACATACTGACCCGTATCCAAGCCAAGATCCTCGCTCGGTGCTTCCAACGTCAAGACTCCGAACTCGACAAAATGATTTCCAGAACCACTTGTACCAAGCTGCGATCGCGCTTTATCCTTGCATTCACGAGTCACACGCGTAACGGTCCAATCCAGGTCCATGACCGCATGATCTTGAGGCGTTTCATGACGCGATCCAATTCCAAAACGTGTCCCATTCTCGAGAGCATTCTTTAATAAATCAAATTGTTTCTCAAACTGAGATATAGGCGTATCCATGACCGAGAGCTTCATACGGCACGCAATATCTACGCCGACCGCGTAAGGAACAACGACTCCCTGCAGTACCAAAACACCCCCAATCGGAAGCCCATAGCCCACATGCGCATCGGGCATCAACGCCGCTCCGACCGCCATCGGAAGCTGACAGGCCGTCTTCATCTGGGCATGCGAAGCGTCATCGATGTCTTCACCCCACGTTTCGTAAAGAACCGGTTCCGTACGGACCGGCCAACGGGTTGTCGGTTCTTGCGTTCGGGAGAGCAAGGCCTGAGCAAAAATCGACAGCGAGCTGCATTCCAGATAATCGTTCGGGCTATTGAGGCACTGCTCGATCAAATGCCCAGCAGCATTTCCACGAATTCCATTTTTTGCTAGCAACTGAATGGCACAAATAGCTTCCGTCGTACAGTCATCCGGAACACCCATCTCCAAAAGTTTTCTAACTCGCATCCGAAGAATCCTTCGAAAAAGGTAGCCCAAGGAATCAATTCTCCCGCCATCACATGTTTGCCCAAGGCACAGTTCACCGGTTATAGACATTGAATTCTGATTTAGGTTCATAGACCGTTGCGAAATCTATCCCGGTTTTGAATCTAATTCAACGATGTAATGCAACCTGGAACATGTTATGTTGAGACGACAACGTTTAATGTACCAAAACGCGAAATCCGAAAATGGCTTTGTTATGCTGAATCGACGATCAATGCTACGAAACGTAGGCGGACTTTGCTTGGCAAGCGCGACTGGGACGGCGTTTGCAAATGCCGTCCGTCGCGAACCGCGTTGGGACGCGTCGATTCGCTCGGGCCTGGACTTTTTGGCACGCACACAATCCTCGCGAGGGCAATGGAACACCCCGCCCTACCCCACCGCGATTGCTGCGCTGGCAGGTACCGCCCTGCTCTGCTCTGGTTCCACTGCAACCCAAGGGCCTTACGCAAAGAACATCAGTCGAACCACCGATTTCTTATTGAGCAAGTCTCGTGACAATGGTCTCATTGGCGAACCTGTCGCAGATGCCAGATATACTTATGGTCATGGTTTCTCAATGCTCTTTCTCTCCCAAGTACTAGGAGAAGAAGGATTCATGGACCGACGCCAAGATCTCGTTAAGGCACTTAGCAAATCGGTTTCTTTCTGTGGACAAGCTCAAACCGCCTCCGGCGGCTGGGGATATGTCAGTGCAAAAGAAGGAAATGATTACGATGAAGGAAGTACCACCATCACGCAGGTTCAAGGCCTACGCGGTTGCCGCAATGCGGGTATTCCAGTTCCCAGCGAAATCATCGAATCTGCCAAACGCTATATGTACAGTTGCCAAAATGAAGACGGTGGCATCAGTTATTCGAGTAAGCAGATGGGCTCTTCGCGACCCGCCATCACGGCTGCCTCGCTCGCAGCTCTTTACAATGCTGGCGACTATGATTCCACGCACGTCCCAGACATGCTGAACTACTGCAAGAAAACACTTTACGACATCACCAATGAAGAGCAGGCCTTTGGACACTGGCACTACACCTACCTGTACTATTCCCAAGTCGTCTACCGCCAAGGCGACGAACTCTGGCTCCCCTTCCGTAACCGACTCTACGATCGAATCACGAACGAACAACGATCGGATGGAAGTTGGGACGGGCAAATCAACGCGGCTTATGTCACGGCATGCAACCTTATAATGCTACAGTTGGATTTAGGCTACCTGCCTATTTTCCAAAGATAAATCATGATAATTCGCGAGACTACGCGATGTACTCGCACGTGAAGTAGACGAGGCACATGTCACCCGGCTTCGCATCAGCTCAAGCTAGCGATGGTATCGCCCGTTTGAAGCCGGACCATTTTTTCGTAAGCGCCACCTTGTGACATCAAAGATTCATGGGTACCACTTTCAATGATCCGGCCTTCTGCCATCACCCAGATCTGGTCGGCACTGGTGATCGTACTTAATCGATGGGCGATCACAAAGGTCGTTCGATTCTGTCGCAGTTGATTTAAACTACTCTGAATTAATTGTTCACTCTCGGAGTCGAGATTGCTGGTTGCTTCATCCAAGATGAGTATCTTCGGGTCGGCTAGCATCGCCCTCGCGATGGCTAAGCGTTGTCGCTGGCCTCCACTTAGCTTGACTCCGCGTTCACCTATCAAACTATCATAACCGGTTGGCAGCTTCTCAATAAACTCGTCTGCAGCCGCAGCGATGGCCGCCGCTCGAATCGCATCCAGTGACGCCCCGCGTCGACTGAAAGCAATATTCTCGGCAATCGTCCCGTCAAACAAAAACACATCTTGCTCCACCATGCCAAGCAACTTCCGATAGCTATGCAGCTTAGCGTCTCGCAAGTCTATTCCGTCCAAAGAAATCGAGCCTTCGTCTGGATCGTAAAACCTCGCGATCAAATTGCACAGCGTCGTCTTCCCTGCCCCGCTTCGTCCGACCAAAGCAATCGTTTCATTCTCATTGACCGACATCGAAACATCGCGCAGAACCCATGTATCACTCCCTGGATACTTAAAGCTAACATTTCGCAGCGTCATGTTGCCGACCACCTGAGAGCGATTTACAACAATTGCGTTAGGGCGATCAGGTAGCTCCGGTGCCACTTCGAAAATGTCAAGAATACGATCCAGTCCAGCTAGCCCGTTTTGAAACTGAACCGCACTTCCGGCGAGAGTCGCAATCGGCCCGAGGAGCATCGTCAAGTAGACCAAGAACATCATCAAGTCGCCGAGGGTGAGCTCGCCTTGAATGATTTGCCAACCTCCGTAAATAAGCAAGCCCGTCGAAGCAAGAGGAATTAGCACCTCCCAAATGATCTCGATCAAACGCGTTCGCCACCAAACCATCAGCTGTTGCCTTGTGAGCAAGTGTTGCCCATCGATGTATCGCTTCGTTTCAGTCCTCTGCCTCGCAAACGTTCTTACAACGCGAATACCGCCAAACGATTCGGTAGTTGTCGCATCGACATCCTGACGTTGCTTGCGAACATCGCGATAGAGCGGACGAATCGAATGGATGTACCATCGGTGCGACCAATAAACCAACGGTAACAAAAGAATCCCGGCGGCTAACAAACGCCAGTCCACAATCACTAGTACAAGAAGACTACCCAACAACTGCACGACTGCTTGCCATGGGTTGTAGAGCATGCTGAATACCAAATCCGATACGCCGCCAGCGTCCTCACGCAGCATGCTAGTCGCACCACCGCTTTTTAATTTGTAGATCCGATGGAGAGGCAAATGCAAAATATGCTGGAATAATCGGCGACGAAGCGTCGTGGTAAATAGGTTGACTGTTTGCGTCATCATCCATCGACCTGAAAGATGAATTGCTGTGCGAATCAACGTCACCACGGCTGTCGCAATCGCAATTCCCCAAAGCAATTGCATTGGCGTCCAGCCTTCTACCCAAGGTTGCAAGAACGCGGGCGGCGGTAATGGTGGAGTTGTCAGAACAGAATCTATCGCCAGCTTAGTTGCCAACGGCGGTAAAAGACTCAACAATGTCGTCAGCGTTAGGATCGCAAGCCCAATCGCTATGCGACCGCGATAACTGGCCAGCATTTTCCAAAACTCGCCAAACAACGTCCCAAAACTTCGATTCGATCGCTCAATCTTCGGTCCACGACCATAACCGTGATAGTCCGCTCCCGTGTCTTTCAATTCTTTGGTGTTGGAGTTTCGACGAGCTCGAGTCTCATCCAGATATTCACGAAATCTAAGATTGCTAGAGGGTTGTATTCGTCGAACAATATCGGGGTTGTGATCGGCAGGCATGGACGACTTCTGAAAGTTCATAGGACAAATTGTTGCTAACTACTTGCGCTTCGATAACTGACCAATGCGGTTCGAAAAACGAACCGACTTAAAAAGTAAGCCACCACGCTAGCGATGAGAGTATAGACAGCTAGCAACCAGTCGCCGGTCGAAGTCGGGGTTATTGGCTGAGCCAGAATGCGAGCTGGAATGTTTACGACGACTAATACCGGAACGACAAATGTAAAAACCGCCCACAAGGGTAACCCCCACCCGGTTTGATAGATCTCCATCGGATATCGTGAAAAATTCGTGATGTAAAACCAGAAGTCATACAAGCTCTGATTGCGTCCAAGCCAAATGCTGGTCGAAGCCAAACATATCATCAAGCTATATAGCAACACAAAGCCGCAACCGATGTATAGTAGATACAGCGGTAACGTGTACCATTCGAGCTGCCACGCATGCGACTCTCGCCAAGGCAACGTAGACAACGCAACCCCAAGCAATAAGACTCCGACAAAAACATTCGCTAGCGCAGCCCAGTTGATTTTGCGAAAAGAGATCAGAAACTGAGTATCAATCGGCTTCAAAATCGCGAAATCTAAACCGCCGTTTCGAATCAGTTCGCTAAACTCCTCCGCGTTTGGCATCACGAACGCTTGCATCAACGAATTGATGATCCAGGTAGTCCCCAGGAACACGAAAAACTCCGCTTGTCCCCAACCCGAATTGGAGCCAATAGAGTTCGCATGCTGGAAAATAACGAGATAAAAGCCGATGTTCATCAGAGCCCAACACATACTCGATACGCAGTCAATTATGAAATTGGTACGAAATGTCATCTCTCGAATAAGACTGTTTCGGGCAAAAATAAGCCAAACGTGTCCATAGGAGATACGGTCTGTTGATTTTTCAAGTTTATTGGGCATAAAGAATACGCGTGGAAATTCCTGTCGGCGTGCAATGTGGGGTCGCTGTCTAGCCTGTGATTTGAATTTCACAGCCAGGAAGCCTTTGCCAAAGACTTACCGTACGACTCGCGCCACGACGCCTCTCCGTTAATTATCGCCCACAATTACTTCTAAGCCCATCCCAAAAGACGCGTGCACGGATCTTACGTTCCAAGTACAATCCGATGAGCAAGAACGAGCCATCGGGCTACATAGGGACTTTCCTGCAATAATTTCCGAACACCAATACGTAGCGGAAGCTAGTGAATCTTGACGATTAGGCCGATGCACTGCTTGCGCTGCGTGTAAGTAATAGAACAAAACAGGGAACTTACTTTCGGGACAATTACTTATCACCGGTTAAAGGGCAATTTTTCATGTTCGAACTACTCCAGCCGCTCGTGGTTGGTCCCGTTCTTCCGGCAACTATTCTTCTCGGCGTTTTGATGATTTGGAGTCTGCTGACGATCACTGTCGGAGTTGGATTCGATCTTCAAACACCACTCCACGGACATTTTGAATCGGTCAGCCACGCGTTTTGGGAAGCGATCGGTTCTGTCGCGATGGTGCCGATGAAGTGGCTGAATCTTCGCAATATGCCATTCATGCTTTGGATCGGAATCTTTGCAATCATTTGGTGGTGTACCTCCGTTGGTCTTTGGATGTTGATCGATGATCGCTTTTTTGTGGAATCACTCGCAACACCCCACTGGCTCGTGACGCTTCTTCTGGTCATTCGCAACCTCGGTATCGCGCTGCCATTAACAAAGCTAGCAACACAGCCGTTGCGAGGATGGTTTCAGACGAACTCCTTCGAATCAAAATCGCTTATTGGTAAAGAGGCAGAAATTTCCTCGTATGATGCGGGTCCTGACAACGGCCAAGTTAAATTTAAAACAGATGGTGCACCTCTTCTGTTAAATGTTCGGACTGATGGTCCTCATCTTGCAAAAGGTACCCGAGTTTGGATCACACACTATGACTCCGTAAAGCGACGTTACATCGTTTCTCCAACTACAACGGCAGCTTCGTTTTCTTCTCCAGAGTAATCCACATGTTTATCCAATCGCTCGCAGTTCCCTCAGATTTGTTGTTGTCATTCGCGGCCAATCTACCTCTCGCTGCAACTTGGGCCCAGATAGGTATCAACGTCGCCATCGGGGCGGCGGCCCTGATGGCGTTCGTAGTCGCGTTCATCACAATCGCGGGTAAATTTTACGTCAAAGTCGGCCCCGACGAAGCGATCGTGATGACCGGGATGGGCGGCATGAAAGTCGTTATCGATGGTGGAGCATTCGTCTGGCCCGTCATCCACCGATATGAAAAAATGGATTTGACCCTAAAGAGTTTCGAGATCTCTCGCGAAGGCTCGGAAGGGTTAATCTGCATGGATAACATTCGAGCAGACATCAAGACGGCCTTCTTCATTCGTGTCGACAAAACGACCGAAGAGATTAAAGAGGTAGCTCAATCGATCGGTTGCAAACGAGCAAGCCAAATCGAAACACTTCGTGAGCTTTTCGATGCCAAGTTTTCAGAGGCGCTAAAAACAGTCGGTAAGCAGTTTCATTTTGTCGAACTCTATGACAAGCGTGACAAGTTCAAGAATGAGATCCTAAAAGTCATCGGAACGGACCTCAACGGCTATCGCTTGGATGATTGTGCAATTGACTACTTGGAGCAAACACGACTTGAACTACTGAACCCCAACAATATTCTTGATGCAGAAGGGATCAAAAAGATCACCGAGTTGACCTCGGCTGAAAAGATCAAAGAAAACTTCTTCACTCGCGAGCGAGAAAAGACCCTCAAGAAGCAAGACGTTGAAGCCCAAGAAGCAATCCTCGAGTTGGAGCGACAACGTATTGAAGCCGTTGAAAAGCAGAAACGCGAAATTTCCGAAATCGAATCTCGCGAACATGCCTCGGCTGCGAAAGTCCAACAGGAAATGCGACTCTCGTCTGAGCGAGCTAAGATTGCCACCGATGAGGAACTAGGAATTGCCACTCAAAACAAGGACCGTCAGATTCTTGTCGCACAGCGGAACAAGGAACGAACCGATGGCGTTGAACAAGAACGGATCTTGCGAGACAGAGCACTCGAAGTTACCGAACGAGAACGCGTTGTGGGGCTAGCTGAAGTCGAGAAGCAAAAGGCACTCGAGACCGAGCGACGCAATATTCAAGAAGTCATTCGCGAACGTGTTATGGTTGAACGAGCTGTCGTTGAAGAACAAGAAAAAATGAAGGACACCGAAGCCTTCGCCGCGGCCGATCGAAAGAAGAAGGTTGAAATCATAGCTGCCGAGATGGTTGCCGAGCAGTCGTTAGTGAAACAGATCAAAGCTGCCGAGGCGGACAAGACATCGGCCCAATCTCACTCCGATCAGATCCGTATCGAAGCCGAGGCTCATCGAGACCAAGCCGAACGTGAATCTGAGGCCACCAAGATGCGAGCCGAAGCCGCTACCGTCGAACACGCAGCACAAGGGTTGGCGGAAGTCAAAGTCCTCCATGCCCGCGCCCTAGCTATTCAGGATCAAGGAATGGCCGAAGCGAAAGTTCTCCGCGAGAAGTATAGTGCGGAAGCCGAAGGGATCACCAACAAGGCGATCGCAATGAAAGAGTTGGATGGAGTCGGGCGCGATCACGAAGAATTCAAACTCCGTTTGGAAAAAGAAAAGGCAATTGACATTGCTCAGATCAATACGCAGCAAGTGATCGCTGAACAACAAGCGTTCGTGATGGGCGAAGCCATGAAGTCAGCCAAGATCGATATTGTAGGTGGCGATGGCCAGTTCTTCGATCAGATTAGATCCGCCGTTCAAGGTGGTAAAGCACTCGACCGATACGTTCTGAACTCGCAAGTGGCGACCGATATCAAGAACACTTTCTTTAGCGGTAACCCTGACCATTTTAAAGAGCAGCTCGGTGTGTTGATTGACCAATTCCACCTGAAAAGTGGCGACATCAAGAACTTAAGCGTTGCCGCGTTGGTGGCCTCATTACTCGGTAAGAGCGACAGCACGTCGGCAATGCGATCGCAGCTAGTTAACCTTTTGGGAATGGCCGGCACACTTGACCTAGCCGATAAGCCGATTGAGAAAATTATTGACAGTCAATCGTAGTGCATTGAAAACATTCTGAGCCGATGGCGCTAGCCACGGATTCAGTCGTGTTTACAAGTCCAATGCTGGAACCCGAGGCTAGCGCCTACGGCTCAGATCCTTTTCAAATTGCAACGCAATGCCTGACCAATCCCTAGCCTCTGGTACTTACGAAGTTCTCCGCAATCGATTGCGAGAGTCGGCGGCGGACCTTCGTAAGCGTTTCGAGCATCTGAATGCGGCTCGTGCAGAAGTCTTCGGAAACATCGAATCGAAACTTCTGTCGACGGCCCATGTAACGACTGGTCATAACTGCATTCCTCGCGACTTAATGACCATCGGCGATCATATTCTTCTCGGCTACAACGTTCAGTTTGGATTGAAAACCGATATTGTCCCGAGCGATGTGCTGTCGCTGTATCGTTTCGATGGCGAGCACACGCATGAAGAGTCACTCAACTTCTTTATTGATGAACGGCTGACACGTGATTTTGTCGAGTTGTATCGATACTATAAGAACGCCAAGTTCTCACGATTTTTTCAGAATGGTCAGACTCGCTATTTAGTCTTCCAAGTTGGTAAAACGTTAACCGATATCAAGGCTTTCAAATTCCTGACGAACGGCCCTTCCCTCACCTACGTTGACAATCGTAGCGAAGCGGAAGTACGTGTTCCATCTCAATATTCTTTCAAGTGGACTCGTGCAACTCGCGAAAGTCACCGCCCCGGAGTGCATTCCCATATCTCGATCGAGGATAAAGTCTTTGTCGAATGCGTTGGCGGTGACTTGACGATCAAAGTGGAAGACAATACCAGCGATGGCTTGGGTATCTATCGCGAGCCGGTTGAGAACGCAGATCAAACGCTGGACGATGCAGAGATCTATTCCGCAGTCCTTGGAAACCTGATTGTTCTCAAGGTACGTCCTTATCTTGAACGCGACTTTCGTTATCTCGTCTTTAGTATCAAGCGATCCGAAGTAAAACGAATCGACTCTATCGGACAAGCCTGCGTTCTATTGCCCGATGATCATGGAATTATTTTCCCTACAGGATTTTACCTACAGACAGGCGACTACAAATTCTTCGACCACGGCCTCGAAAACCTATCGTATAAGAAGACAATTGCGGCTCCCAATGGAGAAGATTTCTTGTACTTATTCTATCACGAGTTGGCTGGTACCTATCTTCAGCTGCGTTACAACCTGATCCGTCAAGAAGTCGAATCACCGATTGTTTGCCACGGACAAGCGACTTTTGAGGATGGCCGAATGCTGATCATGCGAGCCACCGAAACGCCTCAAAAGCACCATGCATTGCAATTATGGCAAAGCCCTTATACCGGCCCCGATTTCAAGCCCAAGATTCAATCGGATTCAATCCTGTTCAAGATTGGTAATCGCGACCTTGTTCGAGGAATGGCCGAATGCCAAGAGATTCTTTCGCTGATCGACAAAGATGAATCGTATAGCGACCTCTATGCCGAGTTGGTAAAGCGAACGACCGATGTTCTCGATGCCTATTTTTGGCTCGACCGTGAAGAGACTGGTGGGCTTGCCGAGCCGATCCAAAAAATTCGAGAGGCTAGTTCTGCGGCGGTCGACGAGTTTGAAAAAGTTGTCCGTGTTCGAAACGAAACTTCATCGGCTCTCGCTCTCACTCAAACCGCAACGTCTGATTTACTAAAAGCAATCGAGCGAGCTCGTTTTGAAAAGGTTGACGACTTTGTTGAAAAACTTGCAGCGATCCGGATCTCTCGAGGCGTTGCTCTCCAACTACGAGAGCGTCGTTACATTGATGAAGACGCCGTTATAGTTATTGAAAAAGAGCTAGCCGAAGCGGCCGATCGAGTAGGTGTTGGTTGCGTAAAGTTTTTGCTCGAACCAACCTCTCTGGCAACCTATCGAACCCGAATCGAGGACGTTTCGAGCTCGGTTCCGAAAATTGATTCGAGTGCCACGGGTAAGAAAACCGACTCGCAGCTATCAGAAATCGCGACGGCTCTCGAGCTGCTCATTGAGACCGTTTCCCAACTGAAGATCGAAGACCTGACGCATCGCACACAAATCATCGATCGCATCGGTGACTGCTTGTCACTACTTAATCAAGTCCGTTCCAGCGTCAAAGCCAAAGTTCGTGATCTCACCACCAATGAGTTTGCCGCCGACTTCCTTTCGCAAACAAAGCTTCTTGATCAAGCTACTTCGAGTTCATTGGAAACAGCCGATACGCCTGAAAAAGTGGATGCAGGTCTTACGCGGCTCTTGATGCAGATGGAGGAGTTGGAGGCCCGTTACGCGGAATCCGAAGCGTTGCTGGAAAGTCTAGGTGAAAAGCGGGCCGCATTGTGTGCTGTCTTCGAAGGGGCAAGACAGCGATTGGTCGAAGCAAGGAATCGGCGAGCGGATGCGCTCGTGACTGCTGGTGATCGAATACTAACCGGCATTATCACGCGATCACAGCGGATGGAAAGCCCCGCCGCGATTGCTTCGTTTTTTGCTAGCGACTTAATGGTGGATAAAGTCCGTCGAATCGCCGATCAGTTACGTGATTTGGGCGATTCGGTCCGAATGGAAGACGTGCTCAGCCGACTTAAAGCCATTTCTGATGATGCGGTTCGATTGCAACGTGACCGACAAGACTTGCTCAGCGACGGCAATAGGCTCATCAAACTCGGGCAGCATCGCTTCTCGGTAAATCAACAGCCGATTGAACTCACCACTGTCGTTCGCAGCAACAAACTGCAAATCCATTTAACCGGTACGCAATTCTTTCAAGCCATCAGCGACCCAGCCCTCGACGCCGCCTCCGACCTTTGGGAGCAAGCGCTCCTAAGCGAATCGACACGCGTTTATCGCAGCGAGTTTCTAGCCTACCAACTGTTGGCATCTTTCGAGTCTAGCTTCCTGCAACTCGATTCATTTCAGCGAATCCAAACGATTCGCGAAGCCATGCAACTTCGGCTGGAGGAAGGCTATGCACGAGGCGTTCACGACGTCGATACTGCATTGATACTCGCCAGTATCGTTGAGATGAAACATAACCTAGGTTTAGTCGGCTTCCCATCGTCGATTCGAATCGCCGCTTGGTTCGTGTGGACTCGTTGCGTCCCAAAGTCGGAACGCAATCCGATGGAAAAATGGATCTCCGTCCAGAAGCAACTGCGACAAGTCGCATCAAACACATCCAAAGCGAATCCCGAACTCGACGCGTCTACGATCGACCGGCTTCATCACTCGCTAAAAAAAGCGATCGACAAGCATTCGATTGCGTTGAATAGTTTTGGAATTTTAAGCACCAACGAAAGCGATGATGCAATCGTAACGATGGCTCATTATCTGTATCGCCAGATTGAAGAGCTATCGACGCCCAATTTAACAAGCGAATCAAAACCGAAGGTGAGTCAAAGTGGACATGCAGAGTTCAAAAAGCTTCTCCAACATTTCCATACCGAACAGTGGTCGAGCTTCAAATCAATGATCGACGCTTACCGCGATTCGCCCATGGAGCTCTGGCGAATCGGTTCGCAAATCGTCCACGGCTATTGGAGCTTAACAACTCCTGAGCCGATGGCGCTAGCCACGGGTGCCACTTCTACTTTTGAGGGTAATGCTGATGAAGACGATCGCCGCGCGGCACCCGAGGCTAGCGTTTACGGCTCAGGGGTTCAAGATGCTGCGGTCGAAACTACTTGGTTGGTTGTCGAGATGCTTCAGGGGCCAACTCTGGAAGCGGGGCTGAAGACAGATCCTCACTTCGTAAAAGCCGAGTCAGTTCGTGAAGTTTCCGGGATCGTTGGTGACCACACTCTGATTAAAAATGGCAAGCTTTCGATTGACTATCACGAATGGATGGAAAGACTTGGGC
>Ga0105045_10000775_pt1 | contig 24540 bp, 25 predicted proteins | sample MAT02_FD_78089 | JGI IMG/M metagenome (GOLD analysis project Ga0105045, IMG submission 78089) | Freshwater microbial communities from Lake Fryxell liftoff mats and glacier meltwater in Antarctica - MAT-02 (megahit assembly) | ecosystem: Environmental > Aquatic > Freshwater > Ice > Liftoff... | reverse complement strand
CTAAAATCCCCTTTTGGCCAAAATTTCCCAAATCACGATGGCAAGGGAGTCGGGATTAGGGGCGGGATTAGCGAATTTGAGGCCTAGCAGGATGCGGCCGGAGCAATGCGGGCGAGCGAGACCTGTGGGCGTGTGCCTACGAATCAGTGGGCTCTTTTTCGCGGCGGAAGACGGCAACGACGTCGTCGATGGGAACGACGAACAGTTGATTGTCGTGTTCTAGATCGACGGGGATCGCATTTTTGGGGTGAAAGAGGATTTTGTCGTATTGTCTCAGCGGGACATCGGCATCGTTTTCGACGGCGGCGCTGATCGTGACGATCCGTCCGGTGATGGTGGGGATTTCCGCAGCGTCTGGCAACGCGATCCCACCTCTGGTTTGCCGCTTTGGCTCGTCTTTTCGAACCAAAACCCGTAAGCCGATCGGCTCGACATATTCGAACGTGGTAGGGGGTTTGATTTGTTTTGCCATACTCGCATGTTATCCACGCCGATCGTGGGCGACCATCCCGGTTTGTGCGCGGCGAAAGGATTAGCAAAATGTGTGGTTGTTCGGCCTTGCGAATTTCGCACCGATCGCCATACTAGCCCGCCTTCCAAAGTCGATCATTCCCTCCACCCACGCCGGAGCTTCCCACGGTGAGTGCGAAGACAGACGTCCTGCACGTCGAATTACGAGATCAAACGGGCACTGCTGCGGCGGTACGTCTGCGTCGCACGGGCAAAGTGCCTGCGGTGTTGTACGGCCACGGCCAACCGAGCCAACATTTGGCGATTGACAAGGCCGAGGTCAAGTTGCTGCTGCGTCACCACGGCAAAGCGGTGACACTTGACGGTGCGTTGAAGGAGACGGCGCTGGTTAGCGACGTTCAATTTGATCCACTGGGTATCCACGTTCTGCACCTGGACCTGATCCGTGTCAATCTTGAAGAAGCGGTGACCGTTATGGTTCCGGTTCACATGACAGGCGACGCGGCGGGATCGCGAAGCGGTGGTGTGTTGCTGGAAAATGTTCACGAAGTAGAAATTGAGTGCTCGGCGGGATCGATCCCCGAGTTCTTGACGCTGGACGTCTCTGATTTGCAGGTTGGTGCGAATAAGCTTGCGAGCGAAATCAAGCTGCCTGAGGGCGTCAAGTTGTTGACTGCACCGGAGACCGTGATCGCTCACATTGAGCGTCCTCGCGGCGAGAAAGAACCGGTTGCTGACTTGGCTGCTCCCGAGGTGGTTGCCAAGGGGGGCGAGAAGAAGGCGGAGTAGTTGCGTTGAAGTTGATTGTTGGTTTGGGAAATCCTGGCAGGAAATACCTCGAAACGCGGCATAATGTCGGCTTCGTTGTGGCCCGGATGTTCACGCAGAAATTTAATGCCCCGGCGGTTCGAGAGAAATTTAACGGCGAGCTGGCTGAGGCGGTCGTCGATGGTGAGAAAATTGCGGTGCTGTGTCCGATGACGTTTATGAACGCCAGCGGGATGAGTGTCCGGCGGGCGGTCGATTTTTACAAGATAGAGCCCGCTGACGACGACGTGTTAGTGATTTGTGATGACTTGAATCTGCCTTGCGGCAGGTTGCGGCTCCGGCGAGGAGGCTCGGCGGGTGGCCAGAAAGGATTGGCGGACGTGATCGTCCAGCTCGGAACCGACCAGGTTCCTCGGCTGCGAATCGGGATCGGGCGACCGCTGGACCACATGGATGTGGTGGACTTTGTGCTCGGAAAATTCGAGCTTGAAGATCGCGAAACCATCCATCAGACGTGTCTGCTGTCTGCCGACGCGGTGTTGGATTGGGTTCGCCACGGAACGTTGAAGTGTATGAATCGTTACAACGCCGAACCGAAACGGTAGGGGTACCCGCTGGCCCTGACCTTACTCGGCGTGTTAGAAAAAGAAAATTAGCGGACCCGTTTTGAACATTTGATCTGTCGTAGGAGCAGTTCCCCGTGCCTCGCATTACTTACGAAACGCTGTTTTTGTTGGACAGCAATCATTACAGCCGCGATCCCGGCGGCGTCAGTACGATGATTTCCGAAACATTCGAGGGGCTTGGCGGAGAAGTCTTGGCCAGCCGTTTGTGGCAAGAGCAAAAGCTTGCTTACCCAATTAACGGCCACCAGAAGGGCACCTACTGGCTTGCCTATACGAACTTGGACAGCAGCAAGTTGGTCGAGTTCAGTCGCATTTGCCAATTGAATGAGACCATCATTCGCCAATTGACGCTCAAGGTCGAACCGAGACTGGTCGAGCCGATGCTCGCCCACGCTCGTGGCGAACTTGTTCGCGTTTCGCAAGGCGAGCAAGTGGAAACGCTTGTCGACGAATTTGACGACAGCACCGTATAGCCCGTGACGGAATAGCCCGCATCTCGGAAATGATCTCATGGCCAGTTACAACCGTGTCGTTTTGCTCGGAAACTTGACCCGCGATATCGAGGTTCGGCGTACGCCGCAGGGGACTCCCGTTGCCGACGTCGGCATGGCGATTAACGAAAAGCGGAAAAATGCTGCTGGCGAGTGGGTCGACGACGTCGTCTACGTGGACATCACGCTGTGGGGGCGAACGGCCGAGGTTGCTGGGCAGTATTGTCAGAAAGGATCGCCGCTTTTTGTGGAGGGCCGTCTGAAGTTTGAAACCTGGGAGCAGGACGGTCAAAAGCGTTCAAAGATCAAAGTCGTCGGTGATCGCATCCAGTTGCTGGGCAACCGCGCCGAAGGAGGTCGAGATGAGGGCGGACGAGGCGACGGTGATGAAGCCGAGCGAAGCTCCGGTGGATTCTCCAGCCGACGGGTCGCGTCGAGTAACACGATCAGCAGCGGCGAAGATTACTACGAATCCAGCGAATCGCCTCACGAACCGGCACCGGCACCGGCAGGAAAACGCGACGCACAACCGACCGGGCGCGGGCCCGCCTACCACGACGAAGACATTCCGTTTTAGATTTTAAAACGAACAACTATACCCATTCCGTTCACCTGTTTGATCATCTTTAGGAGGCTTCGATGCCCTCAAATAAAAATCTCGTACGAACCAAAAAGAATGCTCACAAGCGTCTGCCCCACGGAGAGAACGGCGGCCTGCGTTTGCTTCTGATTCACAACGTCGAACACCTCGGACGACAAGGCGATATCGTCGAAGTTAAACAGGGCTACGCGCTCAACTTTTTGCTGCCTCAAGGGCTGGCCACCGTCGCGACGGACCACCACGCCCGGATGGTCGACAAGCACCGTGAGAAATTGCACCAAATCGAGCTGGATAAGCTCGTTCACCTGCGAACCGCGGCGGACGATTTGGCCAAGCAATCGATCACGATCGAAGCCAACGCGAACGACGATGGCCACCTGTACGGCAGCGTCGGAGCGGCGGAAATCGTCGACGCGCTCAAGGCCGCTGGCGTCACGCTGGCCGCTGATCAGATTCGCCTCGAAGGTCCTCTTCGTGAACTTGGCTTGTACACGGTGAAGGTCCACTTCCACACCGAAGTCCAGGGCGAAGTGAAGGTATGGGTCGTGCCAACGGCCAACTCCGAAGCCGCCGCGAACTAGTCCCGATCACTGCAACGCCCGGCCCGCTTTAATCGTGGGCTGGGTGTCGGCGTTTCTTGATACATCCCGGGGCTGTGGCGGAACTGGCAGACGCGCTGGATTTAGGATCCAGTTCTGAAAAGAGTGCAGGTTCGATTCCTGTCAGCCCTACTCGTTATTCATCGATACAACGTTTACACACGATCCAAACGCACCTGAGACAATTGAACATGGCGAAAGACGCAAGCACTCCGACCAAGATGGTTTACTACTTCGGCAAGACCAAGACCGAAGGCAAAGGCAAGGCAAAGGCTTTGCTGGGCGGCAAAGGCGTTAACCTTGCAGAAATGACCTCGATCGGCCTGCCCGTTCCTCCCGGATTCACGATCACGACCGAATGTTGTGACTCGTACTACAAGCACGATAAGAAGCTGCCCGCCGGTTTGATGGAAGAAGTCAACGCCGCCGTCAAAATGCTTGAAAAGGAACTCGACAAAAAGTTCGGCGATAACGAAAGCCCCCTGCTTTTTAGCGTCCGCTCCGGTGCCGCGGCGTCGATGCCGGGCATGATGAACACGATCCTAAACCTCGGCTTGACCGACAAGTCGACCGAAGGACTCGCCAAGGCGACGAAGAACGAACGGTTTGCCTATGACGCATACCGCCGGCTGATCAACATGTTCGGCGACGTTGTCATGGGCATGGAACACCACATGTTCGAACACGCGTTCGACGCGGTGAAAAAGAAGTACAAGGTCACCGAGGACACCGACGTGCCCGCCGAGGGTCTGAAGCAACTTTGCCAGGACTACAAGGCCGCGTACAAGAAGCACTGCGGTCACGAGTTCCCACAAGACCCGGTCAAGCAATTGCAATTGTCGATCGAAGCGGTCTTCGGTTCGTGGATGACCAATCGTGCGGTTCGTTACCGCGAGATTGAAAACATCCGTGGTCTGCTCGGCACGGCCGTCAACGTCCAGTCGATGGTTTATGGCAACATGGGCGATGATTCAGGCACCGGAGTCGCGTTCACGCGTAACCCAAACACGGGCGAGAACAAGTTTTTTGGCGAGTTCCTGATCAACGCTCAGGGCGAAGACGTCGTCGCCGGTATCCGCACGCCGCAACCGGTTTCGGAGATGCCGAAGTGGAATAAGGACATCCACAAGGAACTGATGGACGTCAAAAAGACGCTCGAAGATCACTACAAGGAAATGCAGGACATTGAGTTCACGATCGAACGTGGCACGCTGTACATGCTGCAAACCCGTACGGGCAAACGAACGGGCATGGGCGCCGTCCGCATCGCCGTCGATATGGTCAAGGAAAATTTGATCACCGAAAAAGAAGCGGTGATGCGAGTTCCCGCGAACGACCTGACGCAGTGCCTATTGCCAAGCTTTAAGCCGACCGCTCGCAACGCCGCGGATGTGTTGGCCAAGGGACTGCCCGCGTCACCAGGTGCCGCGGTGGGTAAGCTGGCGTTTAGCGCCGAAGAAGCCAAGGAGCGATCCGATGCCGGTGAGGCGGTCATCCTCGTTCGTCGCGAAACCAGTCCCGAAGACGTCGACGGCATGCATTGCGCCGCCGGTATTTTGACCAGCACGGGCGGCATGACCAGCCACGCGGCCGTCGTCGCCCGCGGTTGGGGCAAGTGCTGCGTCGCCGGTGCGGGCGAAGTCAAGATTGACGAAAAGGCCAAGAAGGCGGTGATCAAGGGTCGCACCTTCACCGGTAAAGACACCATCAGCATCGACGGCTCGACGGGCGAAGTCATGGCCGGAACCATCGAAACTCAAGAGCCAAAACTGTCGGGCGATTTTACGAAGCTGATGGAGTGGTCGGACAAGTACCGCCGCCTCGATGTTCGCACCAATGCCGACTCACCGGCGGACAGCAAGCGGGCTCGCGAGTTCGGTGCCCAGGGCATCGGTCTGTGCCGCACCGAGCACATGTTCTTTGAGTCTGATCGAATCGGCCACATGCGTGCGATGATCCTTGCGGACAACGAAACCGATCGACGTGCGGCGCTGAAGAATTTGCTGCCATTCCAGCGCAAAGATTTTGAGGGCATCTTCAAGGCGATGGCCGGTTTACCCGTGACGATTCGGCTGTTGGATCCACCGTTGCACGAGTTCCTGCCACACGACCCCGCGGCGCAGAAAGAGTTGGCGGTCGACTTAGGCGTCAAGGCGTCGGACATCAAAGCACGCACCGAAGCATTGCATGAGCACAACCCAATGCTCGGTCACCGCGGGTGCCGATTGAGTGTCACGTATCCGGAAATTCTCGAGATGCAGGTTCGCGCGATCGTCGAAGCGGCCATCGCATGCGAGAAGAAAAAGATCGATGCGAAGCCTGAGATCATGATCCCGTTGATCGGTACGGCAGCGGAACTCAAGCTGCTGCGTGGCAAAGTCCAAGAGGTGATCGACCACGTCGTCGCTGAAAAGAAGTTTACCGGCAAGCTGGACATCCTGATCGGCACGATGATCGAGATCCCGCGTGCGGCGTTGACGGCGGACCAGGTCGCCGAGTACGCCGACTTCTTCTCGTTCGGCACCAACGACTTGACGCAAATGACGTTTGGATACAGCCGCGACGACATCAACGGCTTCCTCAATGATTACCTCAGCAAGGATCTGATCCCCGTTGACCCGTTCCAGTCGTTGGACGTAACCGGTGTCGGTCAATTGGTCGAAATGGGCGTCCAAAAAGGACGTAGCGTGAAGACAAAGTTGAAGATCGGCATTTGCGGCGAGCACGGTGGTGATCCGGCGTCGATCGCGTTCTGCCACAAGGTCGGACTGGACTACGTCAGTTGCAGCCCCTTCCGAGTGCCCATCGCCCGCCTCGCCGCGGCGCAAGCGGCTCTGGCGAGCGAAAAGTAGTCAACGGAGTTTTCATTTTTTCAGTTCATTCGGCAGCGGGGTTTACCGGCACCTCACACTCCCTCCGGGAGAGTCGAGCCTAAGCGAGGGGGGATGATGCGGAGACCTCCCCGGACCGACGTCCGACCCTCCCGCGGCGCGGGCAGGGTGAAATGCCTGCTGAAACAATCATGTGAAAACGGCGGGACCGCGGCGCGGTAGAGTTTATTACCGACTGAACAACCACCTCTCAAGTTCAAGCTCACGTTCATGACTGACATCTACAAAGAATACAACGTCGTCGAAAAATTGATCGACGAAGAGAAGTTTGACGAAGCCGCAGCGGGGCTCGAAGTGATCGTGGCTCAGGACGATTCGTTCGTGCTCGCGCATCTCGCGCTTGCGCGTGTCTACACGAAGTTGGCCAAGCATCACGATGCGATTAAGCACGGCGAAAAGGCTTGCGAACTTGAACCGACCGACCCGTTCAATTTCACGGCGATGAGTGTCACGTATCAACGAGCTTGGGCGGGAACGCAGGAGCAGCAATTCATCACGAAGGCTGAAGACGCGATGGCCCGAGCACAGATGCTGCAGCGATCCTGATGCCCGCCGCACCGACAGAGAAAGCCGTGGCGCCACCAACGCACCCACGAAGAACGAACCCCATCAAGACCACGCTCATGTATCGATTTCTTTCGCTCGCATCAACGTTGCTTGTCGCTTCGGTGGCACAGGCCCATCCTGGGCACGGTTCGGTTTCTGATGGCGGTCATTCGGTTACGCATTATCTCACCAGCCCGATGCACGCGATCGGGATCTTGGCTGCGATGGCGGTCGTGATCGTCGTTTTGGCCATGGTCATCAAACGCCGTGGCACCGTCGATGTCTGAACCGGTGTCGGTTCATGTCAGCGTCATGCCCGCCGAGGTCACTCAGTGGCTGGAGCCTGTCGCCGGTGGTGTGGTCTTTGACGGCACGTTCGGCGGCGGCGGTCACAGCGTTCTGCTCGCAATGGGCGCAACAGAAAAAGGTGGCCGCGTCATCGCTGTCGATCGCGATCCCTCGGCAGCGGAAATCGGGCGAGGAGTGATTGGTGAGCTGCCGATCGAGCTTTATTGCAGCTCGTATCATCAAGTCGATCGGATTCTGGACGCGTCAGGTGTCAAAGCATTCGATGGTGCGATCTTTGACCTCGGGTTATCGAGCGACCAATTGGAAGACCGCGACCGGGGGTTCAGTTTCAACAACGACGGGCCGCTGGACCTCAGGTTCGACCCGTCGCGTGGCCAGATGGCGAAAGAGTTTCTGGCCCAGGCAACGGAGAAGCAAATTGCCGATGCGATTTACCAATATGGCGAAGAACGATTCAGCCGCCGGATCGCAAAGCAAATTGTCGTGCGCCGTCACGAACGCAAAGCCGTGAAAACGGTCGCTGAGCTTGTTGACATTTGTCGCCGCTGTGTACCCCGGAGCAAGAATCATGACATCCACCCCGCGACGCGAACGTTTCAGGCGTTGCGGATCATGGTCAATGATGAACTGGCGATCTTGGAGTCGTTGTTAAAGGTTTTGCCTGGGCGGATGAACCCAGGCGGACGGATCGCGATCATCAGCTTTCATTCGCTTGAGGATCGAATCGTCAAGAACGCGTTCCGCGATGACGAGCGGCTAGAAAATTTGACAAAAAAACCGCTGCGCCCTAGCGATGACGAAGTGCGATCCAATCCAAGAAGCCGCAGCGCGAAAATGCGGGTCGCAGCCGTGAAATAATTATCGATGTCGAGTGGAATGCGGGATGACTTTTTGCTCCGCAGGAGCGTAATGTCGGTAGATACTTGAGACCTATGGGGACGAGTCTTAGGAGCCCTCCGCGGACTGATGTCCGACCCTCCCGCTGCGTGGGCCGGGTGAGTAGAACATCCACTTACCGTCGGGAAAGCCGAACTCAATTCACACAACAAACAGCAAATTAACTTGATTATCCAAATCACCGGGAAATTGATTCGCGTCAGCGAAGAGGCGATCGCGATCGACGTCCCTCCGTTCGAGTACGAGGTTTTGGTGGGCGATTACACGCGTCGCCAATTGCAACCCAAAGTCGGCCAATCGATCCGCCTGCATACGATCAATTTTATCGACGGCAATGCGGCACAGGGTGGTCGATTGACGCCACGCCTGATCGGTTTCATGACGGAGCCGGAGATGCAATTCTTTGAACTGTTTTGCAGCGTCGATGGCGTCGGCACCAAAAAGGCGTTGCGTGCGATGGTGCGTCCGGTGAAAGAATTGGCACTATTGATCGAGCAACAGGACGCAAAAGGATTGTCCGCGCTGCCCGGGGTTGGGCCCGCGACAAGTGAACGCATCATCGCCAAACTGCGCCGCAAGATGCCACGATTCGCGTTGATGGTCGATCGATCGCCCGCCGGTGGCGAAGTCATGGTCGAGCCATCGGTGGTGACCGATACGTTTGATGCCCTGTTGGCGTTGGGTCATAGCGAATCGGATGCGAGAACGTTGATTGACGAAGCGACCGCGGGCAATAAAAAATTCAAAGACAGCGAATCGCTGCTGACCGCGATCTACCAGAAGCGTCTTGGTTAAGGATCGTTCCGGAAATTTTTGTAAACCACATTCCTCCCTTTTATGCAGGTTGTTTGTGCAAAGTCCATCTCGCAGCGGTGTGTTTGACGCTGGCACCGATGATCGTGTCCAACGATTCACCGAGAGCATCAGTTTTGATTCGCGGCTGTTTCGTCACGACATCGCCGGCTCGATCGCCCATGCCGACATGTTGGCGACACGCGGCATCATCACACGCATTGAAAGCGACGCGATCGCGGCGGCGCTGCGCGAGATTGAGGGCGAGATCGAGCGTGGTGAAATGCCGTTCCGCATCGAGCTGGAAGACATTCACATGCACATCGAACAGCGATTGATCGATCGGCTTGGTGACGTCGGACGAAAACTGCACACCGCGCGCAGCCGCAATGACCAGGTCAGCACGGACATCCGGTTGTGGGTTCGCGACGCGATCGATGACATCGACGCGAAATTGCTCACGCTGCAGCGGGCATTTTTGGGGCGATGCGACGCTGATATGGACGTGGTCCTGCCCGCTTACACTCACCTCCAACGCGCCCAACCGGTCCTCGCCCCGCATTACTGGTTGGCGTACGTCGAAAAATTTGCGCGGGATCGCGAGCGGTTGGCGGATTGTCGTCGTCGATTGAATCGTTGCAGCCTCGGGGTCGCTGCCGTTGCTGGCACCACACTGGACATCGATCGCAACCAAACTGCCAAAGCGCTTGGGTTTGATGGGGTGACGGCAAACAGCCTCGACACGAGCAGCGATCGTGATTTCGCGATCGAGTCCGCATTCGTGTTGGCAATGATCGCATCGCACCTCAGCGGCTGGGCCGAGGAATGGATCCTGTGGAGCACGATCGAGTTTGGTTTCCTGGAATTGCCCCAGGCATTCTGCACCGGCAGCAGCATCATGCCACAAAAGATCAACCCCGATGTCCTGGAGCTGACTCGCGGTAAATCCGCTCGCGTGATGGGAAATCTGCAAACACTGATGCTGCTCGTCAAAAATTTACCACTCGCTTACAACCGCGATTTACAAGAGGACAAGCCGCCGCTGTTTGACTCGTTCGACACCGTCGCGGCATGTTTGGAATTGGCCGCACCGCTCGTCGCGGGTGCAACGTTGAGACGCGAATCGATCGCCGCGAGGTTGAATCAGGGCTACCTCGACGCGACAACGTTGATGGAATGGATGATCGCCAAAGGCATCCCCCAGCGGACGGCGCATCATGCGGTCGGGGCAATTGTTGGCGAAGCGATCCGGCGAGGCGTGCCGCTGGAAAAATTACCGGTCGAGGTGATGAAGTTGCACGCATCATCGATCGATGATTCGGTTCATGAATGCCTTGGCATCGCCAATGCGGTCGCAGCATTCAAGAGCGAAGGCAGCACCGCACCCTCACAGGTCGCCAAGCAGGTCGCGATTTGGAAGAGCCGTTTATGAATGTTGTGCACTTAATCGTTGAGTGACCAATCGTATTCTTGGTAACGCAGTCGCGGAGATTTTCCCTTGATCGCGTCGCGGTCTTTCGCGGGCAACCATGGCGTCACGCGATCGATTACCTCGCCATCCGATTTGCCGAAATCGTCACCGAACCAATCGAGGATCGAGGACGCTTTGATGACGTCATCCTCAACCGCGAAATTTTCGGGTCGCGAGAAAAAATCCTTCGCGTTGGTTTCTAGTTGTGATTCGATTTGGTCTGGCGTGTAGGCTTGGTTCAACAGCCGTGGGCATCCTTTGGACGCACACACGATTGCAAAGTGAATCCGTGGTTCGCCGAGTTTCCGCAGCACGTCGTGCTCAATCTGGTTCAGCGAATACGCGGTGCCGCCGACGAACAGACGCAGGTCATCCCAAATGTTGTAACCAAACAATTTCGCGGTATGGTTGCGAATCGTGGTCGTCGGGTACTCGCGAAGAATGCCGTCGATCGTCAACGCGTTGTAGGCATTGATCCAAAACGCCAATGTCGCACCGCGAGCGGCGGCTATGGCGGGATCGGCGGTCGACAATTGGCCAAGGTACTGGCGCAGCACCGTCACGTCGGCGGATGACGTTTTCCAGGCGGCGTAATTCACGTTGCCGTCGGCGCTGACGTATTTCGCGACCAATGCTTGCCAAGCGGAATGATCGATGTCGTTCATGCTGACCCGCTGCGCCGGCTTTGCGCTGCCGACAAAGATGACGTTCGCGGCACCGGCGGTCGACGCGACGAAAATTAGAATTATCAGACAGATTGGTTTCAACATGACAGCAAACCTTTCCGGTGCGAGCGACGAACGCAACTTCCGTCGGGCTTGTCCCGGTCGGAGCGACAACTGACAGGCTACCAATCACTACGGCTTGGGCGGGACGGTTCGCAGGTGCAGTTCGGTCAACTGTGCGACGTCGACGGTGCCAGGGGCTTCGGTCATGAGGTCAGACGCTTTTTGCGTCTTGGGGAACGCAATCACTTCGCGAATATTCTCCAGCCCGCTTAGCAGCATCACCCAGCGGTCCACGCCTAGCGCGATTCCGCCGTGCGGCGGAGCACCAAATTTTAAGGCATCGAGCAGGAAACCAAAGCGGTCTCTTGCGGTCGCTTCGTCGATGCCAAGCAGATCAAAGACCTTCGACTGCGACGTGGCATCGTGGATTCGGATCGTGCCCCCGCCCGCTTCGCTGCCGTTGATGACCAAGTCGTACGCTTGGGCATGACACTTTGACGGGTCGGAATCGAGCAGGTGCATTTCGCTCTTTAGCGGTGCGGTGAACGGATGGTGCATCGCGTTCCATCGGTCCGCTTCGGCGTCCTTCTCGAACATCGGGAACTCAACGATCCATGAACAATGCAGCGCATCGGCCGCATACAGTTTCAGCTCCGCACCGAGACGTTTTCGTAAGCCCGCCAATCCCTTGCAGGTCGATGCCCACGTATCGGCGAGGAACAGCAGCATGTCACCCGGCACCGCAGACATTGCCGTTTTGATTTTTTCCAGCTCGTCAGGCGTAAAGTTTTTACTGGTCGGACTCCACAGCGAGCCATCGGGATCGACGCGGAACCACGCGAGCCCCTTGGCCCCGAAGTCGCGTTTGCATTGTTCGGTCAATTCGTCCAAGCGGCGACGCGAGAATTCTTCGGCCCTGCCTTCGACCTTAATGCCACGCACGAAACCGCCGCCATCCGCGGTCCCGCGGAAAACGCGGAACTCGACCGTCTTGGCGATGTCGGTGATGTCGGTGATCTCCATGCCGAATCGCAGGTCCGGCTGGTCGCTACCGTATCGCTTCATCGCTTCGTCGTACGTCATCCGCGGCAATGGCAACGTCGTGTCTTTACCGAGGATCGATTTCACGACTCGCAATACCAAGCCGTCGATCATGCCGATGATGTCTTCGGCGTCGACGAACGACATTTCCAAATCCAACTGCGTGAACTCGGGTTGGCGGTCGGCTCGCAGGTCTTCATCACGAAAACATTTTGCGACTTGAACGTACCGGTCGAAACCTGCGACCATCAGGATCTGTTTGTAGAGCTGGGGCGATTGAGGCAGCGCATAAAAATGTTCCGGGTGAACGCGGCTGGGGACCAGGTAATCGCGAGCTCCCTCGGGGGTGCTTCGTCCGAGGATCGGCGTTTCGACATCAATGAAGTCGTGCTCGGCAAAGTAATCGCGCATCTCTTTGATGATCTTACTGCGCGTGATCAGCGAGCGCTGCATTTGGGAGCGGCGAAGATCGAGATAGCGATACTTCAGCCGCAGGTCTTCGTTGGGCAGGTCGGCTTGTCCGGGCGTGAATGGCGGTGGTGCCGACGGATTAAGCACTTCGATCGCCGGGCATCGCAGCTCGATTTCGCCGGTCGCGATCTTGTCGTTATTCTTACCGATCAAGCGATTCGCGACGGTGCCGGTGACTTTAATGACCCATTCGTTGCCGACTTTTTTGGCATCTTCGATTTGTGCCGAACCGGCTTCGGGCGGGCCGATGACGACTTGGGTGAGCCCATATCGGTCACGAAGGTCGATGAAGACGGCGCCGCCGTGGTCGCGTTTGCTCTCGACCCATCCGCAAAGGGTTGCCTGGAAACCGACATCGGATTTACGTAGCTGGCCGCAAGTGTGAGAACGTAGCAAGACGATTGCCCTCGGGTGAACGAATGATGGGTGATCAAACCGCTGCATTCTATTGATTACCGCGATTGCCGAAAGCCGAGGGACGCGGGCGTGCGTCTGGCGATCCGGCGGCGGTCGCCATAGACTTTCAACTCATTCGGATCGCAGGAAACGTCGCGGAATTTGCCATGCCACCAGACAGCACCGGTTCGGGGTTTCTCGGCCAATGGCCGTGGTTGGTGGTCGTGTCGTTCGCCGTCGCAATGATTCTGGTCGCTTGGCGGATGCAGGCGTTTCCGACGTGGCGCTGGCTGCCGCTGGCTTTTTTTTCGCTTCTGATGAGTTTGCTGGCGTTTCTGACCGTGCAGGTGATCCCGCTGATTTTGATGTTCATCGCGGTCGCGGGGATCGTCGTCGTGGTCGACCTGTGGACGCTCCGGTCGACGACGTCCGATGGTATCACGGCGACGCGGGCGGTCGCGGGAACCGCGTCACTGGACGTCGAATTGCCCTGTGACGTGACGATTCAAAATCGAACTCGCGTGACGATTCGTGGTCAGGTCCGCGACGACGTCCCCGTGTCGATGGTCGCGTCACCCGATTTGCACGACATCAAGCTGTCACCGCTGGACCAGGTGACGTTGCGACATTTTTTGCTGCCGCACCAGCGTGGGGCGTTTGATCTCGAACGCGTCCACGTGCGGTTGCGGAGCCCGATCGGATTGTGGGGTTGGTATCGCACCTTCCCGGTTCAGAACCGTTTGAACGTTTACCCAGACTTGAAACAACTTGGCGATTATGCGCTCCTCGCCAGAACCAATCGGCTGAGTCTGATCGGTGTGCGGCGAACGCGACACATCGGCCAGGACAGCGAGTTTGAGCGGTTGCGTGATTACACGAGCGACGACAATTATCGTCATATCGATTGGCGCTGCACCGCGCGACGGAGCAAGTTGACGGTTCGCCAGTACCAATCCGACCAAAGTCAGCGCATCGTCTTTATGCTCGACTGCGGACGGATGATGACCAACCGGTGCAACGGTTTGTCATTGCTTGACCACGCGCTCAATGCGATGTTCATGATGGCCTACGTCGCGCTCGTCCAGGGTGACGAAGTCGGCTTGCTATGTTTCAGCGACCGGGTCCACCGTTATCTGCCGCCGCGTGGCGGATCGAGCCAAATGAATCGATTGATTCGCGCGTCGTTTGACCAATTCCCCAGGATGGTCGAGTCACGGTATGACGACGCGTTTTTGTACTTATCGAATCACTGCAAACGAAGGTCATTGGTCGTCCTGGCGACGAACGTGATCGACGAAGTGAACGCAAACCAAATCACGGAGCATCTCGGCAAATTACGATCTCGGCATTTGCCGATGAGTGTCCTGTTGCGTGATCGCCAGATGTTTGATGCGGCGGATCATCCCGAGGGCGATCCGATCAATCTCTATCGCGCCGCCGCGGCCGCCGACATCCTGCTGTGGCGGCAACAAGTCATTGTCGGGATGCAGCACCGCGGCGTGTTGATGGTCGACGCGTTTCCTGACGAGCTTTCCGCGCCGCTGGTCAACGAGTACCTGCGGATCAAGGCGAAGCACCTGCTGTGACGATTCCGGCGTCCGATTCGATGCGGTTATCGACGACGGCGTCCGCGGGTTCGAGCGCGTCGATGACGGCGCATCCACAGCAATCGCTCCACACGTTGACGGATGTCCGCGCCATGTCTAGCACGCGGTCGACGGCCAGGATGACGCCCTGCATCTCGATCGGAAGCCCCACGGCCTGCAACACGATCGCCATCATCACCAATCCCGCGTGTGGGATGCCCGCCGCACCGACGCTGGCCAAGAGCGCCGTCAACGCGACGACGATCTGTTGCGCCAGCGGCAAGTTTGCACCGGTATGAAGCTGTGCGATAAACAGGACCGCGACGACTTCGTAAAGCGCCGTGCCGTCCATGTTGATCGTCGATCCTAACGGCAGGACAAACGAGCCTGTGCGGTTGCGAACGCCGCCGCGGGTCTCGACGCTGGTCATCGTCAGGGGAAGCGTGCCGTTGCTGCTCGCGCTGCTGAACGCGGTCAATAACGCGGGGCTGACCGCACGGGCAAAATCGGCTGGACTTCGCCGCGCAACGAAGCGAACGATCAACGGCAGCGTAATAAACGCATGGATGAACAACCCGAGTGAGACCGCGACGACGTACCACGCGAGCGACCGAAACACGCCGATTCCCTGAGTTGCGGTGACGTACGCCATTAAAAAGAAAACGCCGATCGGTGCCAATTTGATGATCGCGGTTGTCAGCGCCATCATCACCGCCAAACCCGTTTCGGCACCGACGCGAATCCGGTTGCTGACGTCGCCGCCAACACGCAGCGCGAAGATCGCGAACACGATGGTGAAAGCGATGATGGAAAGAAAATTGGGTTGTGCCAATGCCGCGATCGGGTTCGCGGGGATCAACGCTTCGACCTGCTCCATCAAAATATCGCTGAGCCCACGGTTTCCTCCTCCGAAGCCATCGTTTGCGGCGGCGGCGTTTGCGACTGCTGCTTTACCGAGTCCTGGACGGATCAGGTTGACGGTGAACAACCCCGTCATGATCGCCAACAGGCTGGTCGCGAGGTAGTACGTCATCGTGCGGCCAAACATGCGACCGACGCCGCCATGACCGGCCAACCCCATCACGCCCGCGGTCAACGAGAACACGATCAACGGGACCGCGACCATTTGCAACATCCGCAGAAACAGGCCGCCGAGTTTCTTGAACCAGTATCCCAGCGTGGTCGCGACACTGCCACCGTGAGTTTCGTAGATCGCCGCGATCGCGGGCTTGGATTCTTTCAATTGATCGATCGAGCGAAACACGTTGTCGCCGGTTTCGCTCGGGTCGACGACGAGGCGGGTTTCAAGCTTCGCGTCGTCGGTAATGGTGATGTCCACTCGTCCCGACGAATCACGCAAATCGACTTGTGAGATGCCCGGCGGCAGGTTGTCCAGGACGGTCGCGGTGCTCGAGCTGGCGAAGACGTTCAGGCCGATGCCGATCAGAGCACCCGCGACCATACCGATCAGGATTTGCCAATGGATGGCCAGTCGAAACATGACGGACTTTCAAGCGGTGGCGAGCGATGCGGCGTTAGGTTTAAGCGGCGTCGGCATGTTATCGCAAAACGAAAGGGTGATGTGGCGACGCAAGGCAAAGGCGTGGGGTCCATTCTCGCGGAGAGAGCGTGAATTAAACACCTGCGAAACGATCGCATTAAAACTGCACCACTTCGCCGCGGGAGGGTCGGACTTTTCAGTGTCATCGCAGTACGATCTATCGTTTGATCAAAAACCACCTCACGGAACCTGATTCATGACCACCATTTACAAAATTATGTCGCGTGACGAATGGACCGCCGCCGAGGGCGTTGGTTACTTCACCGGTTCGGGCATCGATCTCGCCGACGGATTCATTCACTTTTCGACCGCCGCGCAGGTCGCCGAAACGGCGGCCCGGCATTTTGAGGGTCGCAATGACCTTGTCCTCGTCAGCGTGGATGCACGGAAACTTGGCGCGGGGGTTCGTTTTGAACCGTCACGCGGCGGCGATCTGTTTCCCCACCTGTACGGCGTGCTGCCGCTTTCCACGGTGATCGACGCGGAGCCGATCGAGCGGGACGACGACGGGCATCACGTTTTCACGTCACCCGAAATTTCGTCGTCGCGAGTTTCTTGAAGCGATCGCGAAACGTCACGTCCGGCGGACCAATAAAAAATCACGCCGACGGTTGCCATGATGACTTTGACGATTTCGTAAACGAGTGCGACCAAGACACCGGACGCCATCGTCGGAACGGGTGGCACGATTTTGTACAACCAATTCATCATCGCCTCGGTGACGCCCAAACCCGCCGGCGCGATCGGCATCGCGGCGGCGACGTTGGTGATCGGCACAATCAACAAGTGGTCGGCAAGGGTCGGCGGCTGGGCGTACAAACCTCGCGCGATCATGTACATCGCGACGCTCAGCAGGACGTGGATGACGACGCTCATCGCGATCGCCATGGCGAAGGCCCAGGGGTGCTCATGGAACGTCCGCAGCGGTCCGGCGATTTTGCCGATCGGTTTGCCGACGTGACGCCAAGTGGACGCGGCTTGAATCATCCGATCGATCGGTTTGCCACCCAGAACAAGGATGCCCAGGACCACGAATCCGACGACGGTGACCAGCGCGGTCGCTTGGCCGATTCTCGCCACATCGGGGTCGTTCGCGATCGACGGCGGCTTCAAAATTGCCATCGCCAGGACTACCAAAAGCACCAGCCCCAACAGGCCGGAACCGCGATCGACGAAGACCGACGCGACCGCTTCGACACGTTTGCCGGGAGTCCGCGAGGCCAAAAAGATCGCTTTGAACAGATCGCCGCCAACACTGCCGACAGACACAAACGCGAGCAGATAACCGATCGCGCCCAATCGCAACGCCTCGATGATGGAAAGTGAAATGCCTTGGCACCGGACCAGCATCCACCACCGTGTGAACGAAATCAGCAGCGCGGTTTGGGCGACGGCGAGCGCCCCGACCAGCAATCCGTAATGCTTCGGTTGGCTACGTAATTGTTCCCATTGGTCCGGTTCCATCCGCCAAAGTAACCACGTGACGATCCCTACCGGCACGGCAAATTTAGTCAAACGCAGCAAAATAGAAACGGCGGAATGGCTCATTTGCCCACCATACGGGCCTGCGACTTTCTATCCAAGGTGGAAAACCCGCTTGCTGGGGGCCGGTTTGGGATAATTGATCTCCAACGCAAAATTGATCCCACAAAGGCTCTAATAATTCGGGGGAAATCTGACTAGAATTAAGTCACGGTTTCTTCCCCGATGCGGTTGTACCGATTCGAGGGGGCTGGCGGTATGATTCCGCGAGGTTCCGTAATCTTCATTTTCCGCCATTCCGCGTTCAGGAGCTGTCGCCGTGTCGCAAGTCGAAATCACACAAATGCCCTACAAAGTCAAGGATCTTTCGCTGGCCGAATTCGGTCGCAAGGAGATCATGCTGGCTGAAAACGAGATGCCAGGCTTGATGGCACTTCGCGAAAAGTACGGCAAATTAAAGCCACTGGCTGGTGCCCGGATCGCCGGTTGCTTGCACATGACGATCCAGACGGCCGTCTTGATCGAGACGCTGATCGAGCTCGGCGCAGAGGTCACATGGAGCAGTTGCAACATTTTCAGCACCCAGGATCACGCCGCCGCCGCGATCGCGGTCACCGGTGTCCCGGTTTTTGCTTGGAAGGGCATGTCGGCCGAAGAATTCGATTGGTGCATCGAACAGACGATTCACTTCCCTTCGGGCGAGCCGTTGAACATGATCCTGGACGACGGTGGCGATTTGACCGCCATGGTTCACGAAAAGTACCCCGAGCTGCTGACGAACATTCGCGGCATCAGCGAAGAAACGACCGCGGGCATTCACCGTTTGATCGTCCTGCAACAGACCGGTCGCCTAAAGGTGCCCGCGATCAACGTCAATGACTCGGCAACGAAGAGCAAGTTCGACAACCTTTACGGCTGCCGCGAATCGCTGGCCGACGGCGTCAAGCGAGCCACCGACGTGATGTTGGCGGGCAAGGTTGCGGTCGTTTGTGGCTATGGCGACGTCGGCAAAGGTTGTGCGCACAGCCTCCAACGATACGGTTGCCGCGTCATTGTCACCGAGATCGATCCGATCAACGCGTTGCAAGCCGCGATGGAAGGCTTCGAAGTCACGACGATGGAAGATGCCTGCTTGGAAGGCAACTTGTACGTCACGACGACGGGCAACAAGGACATCATCCTGGGCCATCACATGGACAAGATGCCCAACGACGCGATCGTTTGCAACATCGGTCACTTCGACACCGAAATCGATATCGCTTGGCTAGAAAAAGAAGTCAAAGCGGGACGCGTTTCGAAGCTGTCGATCAAGCCCGCGGACATTGGTGCGGTCGATCGGTACACGTTCAAGAACGGTCGTTCGATCCTTATTCTCGCCCAAGGCCGCTTGGTCAATCTTGGCTGTGCAACGGGTCATCCAAGCTTCGTCATGAGCACCTCGTTCACCAACCAAGTCTTGGCACAAATCGAACTTTGGCAAAAGAGCGATGAGTTCGAAGTGAAGATCCACATGTTGCCGAAGAAGCTGGACGAAGAAGTCGCACGGTTGCACCTGGGCAAGCTCGGCGTCAAGCTGACGAAGCTGACCGCGGATCAAGCTGAGTACATGAACGTACCCGTCGAAGGCCCCTACAAGCCCGACCATTACCGGTACTAGGGTTCGCCTTTCCCCGTCCGGAAAGATTTGCTCTCCCGTTCGCGGGAGAGTGTCGGCGATAAGCGCGACGCGTTGCAACCGACAGCTTCTCTTAAACCCCGGTGAGCTTGCTCACGAGTGAACGAGTGTTAGACGCGTTCTGACTTTTAAAACTTGAGCTCATACCAGACAAGCTGGCATGGGGCTAAGCGATGTTACGGATGCGCAATAACTTTCTGGACCGGAGAGAAACTTTCATCTCTCGGTAAGCGGTCCATTTCCCTCCCCTCGCTGATGCTCGACCCTCCCGCTGCGCGGGCAGGGTGAAATGCCCGCTGAGCAACCACTTCAGGGCCGCATGACCTCTGCGTGGGCGGGGTGAACGGCGCGGTCAAACTCGCTGCAATGCTTTGTCGCTGATATCTTTGCGGCACCAAGCACCGCGCCAGCGAATCTCTTTGACGGCTTGATAGGCTTTCAGCTTTGCGTTGCTGATCGTGGTGCCCATCGCGGTCACACCGAGCACTCGTCCGCCGTCGGTGACGACGTTGCCGTCTACCATCTTTGTTCCCCCGTGAAATACCTTGACGTCTTCGATCTCGGCGGCTCGGTCGAGGCCCGTGATCACGCGACCGATTTCGTAGGGGCCCGGGTAACCTTCGCTGGCCATTACGACACAGATGCTCGGTCGGTCGCTCCAACGTGGGGGTTCGATATCGCCGAGGCGACCAATCGCGACGGCTTCGAGGATGTCGACCAAGTCGGTTTCCAATCGCATCAGCAGCGGTTGGCATTCCGGGTCACCAAACCGTGTATTGAATTCCAGCACCTTCGGTCCCGCCGGCGTGATCATCAGGCCGGCGTACAGGACCCCGCGAAACGGTCGTCGGGCACGTTTCATCGCGTGGACGACGGGCACCAAAATGTCCGCTTCGATTTTTGACATCATCGCTTCGTCGACCAGCGGAGTTGGACAGTACGCACCCATGCCGCCAGTGTTGGGACCTTTGTCGCCGTCGAACGCGGGCTTGTGATCCTGGGCCGCGGGCAGCGTCAGAATCGTCGTCCCGTCCGTGATCGCGAGCACCGAGGCTTCTTGGCCGAACAATCGTTCTTCGATGACGATGTATTTGCCCGCATCACCAAATTCTCGCTCGACGCCAATTCGCTGGATCGCATCGAGTGCTTCGCGCTGGGTGCTGCAAACGACGACTCCCTTGCCCGACGCCAGCCCATCGGCTTTCACAACGACGGGCACGTTCGCATGGGGCTCGGGGAATCGATCCTTGATGTACCGGGCCGCATCATCGGCGCGGCGAAACGTTTGATAACTGGCCGTGGGCACGTCAGCAGTGTGCAGTAGGTTTTTGCAAAATACTTTGCTGCCTTCCAATTCCGCTGCCGCGGCCGAGGGACCGAACGCGCGAATGCCGGCGGCCTGAACGGCATCGACCAGTCCACCGACTAGCGGGCCTTCGGGGCCGACGACGACTAGGTCGATCGCTCGCTCGCGGCAGAATTTGACGATCCCGGCATTGTCTGTTGCCGCGAGCGGCACGTTGGTCGCTTCGATCGCCGTGCCCGCATTTCCAGGAGCACAGTACAGTTCAGTCACTCGCGGGCTTTGCCGAATTTTCCAGCACAACGCGTGCTCACGACCACCGGAACCGACGACCAAAATTTTCATAACAGGATGTACCGGGGACGATTGACGAATGTTTGCTGAGGGGCGGAGCATGTTAGGCCGCGGAGCGATTACGTTGAAGCGGGTGGAGTCGCGTCGTCTGCGGCTTGCCGCGGGCTGGCCCACTTCGCCGCAAACCGTTTCACGACATCGCGATCAGCCAATCGCGGGTGAACGTGGGGACGCGAGTGGAGCAGACTTGACTGGGCCTGCGCGATCGTCAGACCTCGATATTTCACCAACCAGCACAGCGCGACCGTCGCGCTCCGGGCGCGTCCGGCTTTGCAGTGAATGTACACGGTGTGGGATTGTTCGACGTGAGCCTCAACGAATTCGACGGCAATTTCCACGTCACGCAGCCTCGGCGGCGTAAAGTCGGTCGTCGGAATGCGAAGTTGTTCGATGCCCAATCGTTCGTATTGCAGGATCGGGCCTTTGTATTCCTCGCACGTGTTGACCACCGCGCGAACGCCCGCCTGGTACAAGGCCTCGACATCCCGAGCAAACGGATACGCGCCGACGATCACATGGGGATCGATGTGGTCCCACCAACGACGGATTTTGAACGTCCGCCCCAGCAAATAATTCCAGTACAGTGTCGGATAAAACGATACCGCGGCGAAAAAACGCTGCCTCCAGGGAACGCTGACGACTTCGACCGCCTCGTTCGCTGCGATGTCTTCAATGCGAGGATGTCCACTCACCGCCGCATCCCCGATTTGCCGCTGGCTGGCTCGTCCGAGGTTGCAAACAACATTCGATCAAGAGCTTTCAGCGCGACCGGTGGAGGCGTTTGTAGATCCAAAAACTGCATCCACCAATTTTCAAGTGCATCGAGCGTTTGGTCATCGACGCTTAACCGCCATGCGCTTGCGGTTTTGGGAAACAGCAGCGGCAACTCGCCCGGCGGTGTCGAGATCATTTCGAGATAATGCCCCGCCTCGAGGACGATCGGCAACATCGCAAGCGCCGCAACCCGCGGTAACCGAGCCGGTGGCACCCATGGATCGCCGTGCGAGTCTGCCGAACCGGTCGAGAACGCATCGATCAACCCGACCTGAGCGACGAACCAAACCAGCCGCAGCACTTCGGGAATTTCCGGAAACGGATTCGCCAATACCGCTTCGATCCACACCCGACCGGCGCTCGCGTCGAGTCCGCCGTCACCACCGCGGTACGGTGACAACAGCATTGCCGACACGGTTTTGGGCAGGAACGAGGCGTGCGTTTGTTTGCCGATCCGTTTCAGCAAACCCGCGCTGTATCCGTCCCACTGCTCGCGAATCGGACGTCCGCGAAGCGTCAATTGCTCCGCCAACTTGGGATAACGTTGCTGGTATGCCCTGCGGATTTCGGCGAGGTGCGTGACGAGGCTGCTCGCGGTGACGTCGATCGAAAGGCTGCTGCAACCCGCCGCCGTCAAGCCTTCGCGACAGGCCACGATGTCAGTGTCCCCCGCCGCTGACACGGAAACCAATCGTGTCCAAAACGTTGACGGGTCGATCTCCACGCCCGCCAATCGGCCGATAAACTCGGACATCGGCGTCGCGATCGCCACGCAAATCGATTCGTCGACCGCGGGTGACCCCATCGCAAAACATCTGGCCGCGTGGATCGGTGACAACCGATCGCCGGGAAACCATCGCAAACGGGTCATCCGTCTTGGCTCATTTGTTCGCGAATCCACGATTCGAGTTCCTCGAAATCGATGGCCGGAAATTTGATCAAATCCGGTCGCAGCACCGCCGCCCCACGGATGTAAGTATGCACGACCTCGGATTGCGACTTGCTCGTATTCCAGTGCACCAGAATACGGATGCATCGCGGTAACGACCCGGGAACCGAAACTTCGTAACCGCACAGCAGCGGGACTTCGATCCAGCCGAGCTGGCGAGCTGCCAGTGCCGGAAATTCCGCTGTGATGTCTTTAGTGACCGTAAAGATAATACTGGCTACATCCGCGGAATCGATGTCGTTTCGCCGGATCATCAGGGCGAGCAATTGACGCGTCGCGACTAGAATTTCTTCGCGGTCATCGTGATCCACCGTCGTCGCACCGCGAATCCCTCGGCAAACAGTCATCGATTTCGCGGCGGCGGGCGGGTTTTCGGTCAAAATAGCACTGGGTCCAGGGGCGTCGTTGCTACAAGTTACTATAGACGAACAGGTCGCTTGTGCGATACTCGGGCATCACCGGAAACGTTTCCCACCACACCCATCCTCACGGACGTCAACCATGGACCAACCGCGAACCAAATACCAAGAAAAGGCGATCAAGAACTTTTATCGCAACCGAGACTCGATCGCATTGCAAAAAGCGATGGAGCAGGTCACGGAACTGTACTTGACCGAGGGCAAAAAACGCGAGCAAACGTGGGGACGATTGATCAGCAATCTGGAGAAAATCGGCGTTCCCCCGGACCAAGTGAAACACCTGCGTGAACAGGATAATCCGGAATTGATCGCCGAAACGCTAAAGCGATACGTTTAGCGGAGTGCTGAGCGACGATCCTGGCTCACGCCGCTTCGGCGGAGTCGCGGCGCATTTCGGCGGTCAAAAAACGTTGACGCCATTGCCACCGATGCCACCAACGGGCACGCCGAATGTTGCGGTCATCCGCAGCGAGAATTCGTGTCTTTCCGCCGGGCGTGCGAACGTGAAGATTGCCTTGATCGTCAATGGTGTCGACGACCCAGAACTTGTCGACCAGGTAATTGTAGGACTCGCCCTTTTGGGACGCCGAGACATGGTACGCCCGTCGGCCCGGTGCGACGCCGTGCTTGGTCATCCGATAGATAATCCAGTCGCCTACTTGATAATGTCTCTGAAACACCAATGACTCTCCCAGCCTCTAAAGTCGTACGTGTGGGGGAATTCCCTTCATGCACGAACTCAAACCACGAAACACCTCTGCGCGGGCGGAATTGCAACAAGTTATCCCCGCCAGGGCTTCCCTCATCACTTTAATCCACTAACCCCACGCAGACCAATCGCAATTGGTACAATTTATGTGCCGATGCGATCAAGTTTTCCGACAGCGCCCTCTTTCGATGATTGATGACACCATGACACCTCTATTGTTCGCAGCGACATTGACATTGTCGAATCCAATCGCATTTTCCGGTGTTTTTGCACAATCACTCAATCGGATTGTGCCGCTTGTCGGGATCGTGCTGGCACTCGGGTTCCTGCTTTTTCTTTTCGTATTTGTGGTCCGCTACGGAACATTGTGGATCCAGGCGATCATGTCCCAGGCGGACGTCAGCCTGATAAGCCTCATTCGTATGCACTTCACCAAGATCAATCCCAATGTCATCGTGCAGGGAAAAGTCATGGCGGCACAAGCTCGGTTGAGCATAGATCGTGAAACCGGAATCAGCACGCGGCGTCTCGAATCCCACTTCCTAGCCAATGGAAATGTGAAAAACGTCATCCACGCAATTATCGCTGCACACCGCGCGAACATCCCGCTCGATTTTGATCAAGCGGCGG